>JGI11705J14877_10000767_pt1 | contig 19466 bp, 25 predicted proteins | sample Etolaghawater15m_FD_14877 | JGI IMG/M metagenome (IMG submission 14877)
TAATAATTCTAAATGTGTCATTGCTTAAATTAAGCACGGTATCAGTAATTCTTATGATATCACCAACTTCAACATTCATTAATTCTTGCGTGGCATTAAAGGATATTGACTTTTGCGTTCTTGATTTTTTATAAATCATTCTCGCAGTTTCCCAAGCGATCGCAGGATTGGTAATGGTATGGAATGTAAATTCTCCAACCAATTTTTCATTATTGTCAAGCGCCTGATCTCCACTTTCACTGTATACCTGCTGTTGATTGGTAAATTCTCTATCAGGGTCAATCCAATTGACCAATACTTCATTAAATTTTGTTTTCTTTCTTTCGCCCTGTAGGCTTATGCCACCAATTATGTAGGATTTGTCAACGTCAAATGCAACATTAATTGTGGTTGATGTGATATCAGTATCATTGCCACCATCCTCTACTTTTAATTTGTATTTTCCTTGGATATATGGCATTATTCCTCTACAACCATTCAATAATCTTTTTAGATTTTCAAGAAGTTTTGTGTTGGTATCAACCACGGCATTCATTGTTACTGCCGGACCTGAATAATTGTTGTTGTATGATACCGTTTGATCAAATTTAAGTGCCGCAGTCTTAAATGTATCAAAATCAATCTGTGTATAACTTAGTCCAGCACCATACTTGGTATTCAGCATGTAATCCAATAAACAGTTTGCTGGATTGTATGAATAACGATGCGTGGTTTCATCCGTAAGCGATGATACTATTGCTGGAACTGATCCAGCATATCTTCTAACATCAAAAACTTTCTTGCCAAGTATGTCAAATTTGACCTGTGGAATTCCACCACCAAATGGATTGTTGTCCTGATCTTCTTGTGTCTTGATTTCCTTCCAATAAAATCTCATCATGACCCAAGCAACCTTGGGCAATGCTCTCTGTTTGCTTCCCCAATTTGGACCCTTTAGATCGCCATTGACCGAAAAATTTTCAGCCTGGTTACCATACATGACTTGGAACTTGATCCTACCATTAAACTTACCACTGGTTACATCAACAACTCCCTGATCCGTGTAGATGTTATCTGGTAATGGTAATGCGACATCGTCAATGTAAATTCTCTTTATGCCAGCAATGGGTCCTTCGCATAATGAATAAGCACACCATAGATATTGATTGTTTGTTGAGCCAGTTTCAGCATATATTAATGCACCTCCAACTCTCCTATAACCATAAACAACGGGTATTGCCACATTGGTTCCATTCTTTGTGACCGTAACACCCTGTGCCGCCTGATCCGCATTCTGTGCCCCCAAATCCGGAGTATCAAAAGCACCAAATGGATTGAGAACGAAACCAATGATATCACCAACAAAATTAAGAATTGACTTGAAAATTTTGCCAATGCTCTTGAATAACTTCTTGAATGGCTTAGTTATGGCCTTTATTGGATTTCCGCCACCCATTATCCTAACTCCTGAACAAATATGTTACCACAGTGGTTTCCGCCCTTGTGTTCAAAATAGGTTGATGCCCTATCGATGTATGTTTTCTTGCCCTCATAATTTTCATCAAATAGGCTCACGCTGTATTCAATCCAACTTGCTCCGTTTTGGTATGACCATGAGCATGTTTTATCATAGAGTGCATCAGCAAGGTATTTGTTTCTAACGCTGTTGTGAACATAGAAAAAATATACTTCAGCATAGATGGTTGGATTCCATAATTTTGTCATCAATCCAACCAAACTATAACCAACTATTTCGCCGCCGCTTTCAACAACAAAACACTGATGGTTTTGCTGTATCAGCGTGTGCCTAATCTGTTCCTTGGCATATACCTCATCAACTGGCAAGTTTTGAAACACTTCCGCTTCCTTGGCATGTTCTCTAACCAATTGTAATATTTTATTCATGTCCGTTGGTTGAAATTCTCTTATCATACCTTTCTACCCCACCCCAAGTCATTTAATGTTTCATGCGAAAATTCCATTCCCCAATCATTTGGATACAATCTTTGGAAACTGGTTAAATTGGTTCTTCTGCAATTAATCTTTTCAAAATCAGCAAATTGGCTTTCAACGGTTATGGTTACCGATGCCGTTTCCTCAGCATCCGTGATATCATATGCGCTAACGCGACCCTTGAAAATTAATAATCCATTATCACCCGTGCTATCACCAACTGGTTCTTCCGTTGATTGATCATAAAGTATTCTATAGATTGATACGTCCTGATTGATTATTGATGGTGTTGCAAAATTAGCCACCACTACCGGCACCAATGCTGATAATTGTATTGCTATGGTGCTGATCGCAAGATCTGAATTTTCGTCAACTTCACCTATGCCAAGGAAATTTCCCTGTGCCTCATAGGTATTTGATGAACCCTCTATTGAACTGGTAATGTCAAAAGGCGCATCAGTATATCTTGTTCCATTGATGTTGAGTAGCAGGTATGAAACAATGGCATCTCTTGCCAATGCTGTTTGTAAATTGCCACTCAATTGTTTTGTCATTAGATAATCTCCGTAACATCCAATTCATAATTAACTAAGCCATCAGTCCTATATCCCATTTCCTGTATTTCGTTATTCATTATCATTCTAAATGGAACATCGGCAACGATATGATAATCTCCAGCACTATCATTAACGGGCACAGTAGTAATTAACGCCGGTTCAAAGTTAATGGTAGCATTTCCGGATCCATCCGTGGTTACTCCAGCATCATCAGTAATCATGTAAACCTTTGAATGATTGTTAAATCTTATTACATCGCCCGGATTGAATATCTTGGTATCATTAAGAACGCTGTTTATCTCCATGCTGGTAGTTCCAGCAGCCGCTTCCGTGGTTGTAATTAATGCCACTGTTGCATTATTGGTATATCCGGCACTGTTTTGTGATATCGTGGGCATGACCACATCAAATTCATTCAAGCCACCCTGGCTTCTTGCTATGAATGCCTGTATGGGAAGAAATTCTGCCAATGACATTGGAGGAAATCTTAGTATCGCACTCCATATGGTCGTTGAATTTGTTAATCTAATAATTCTTCCGCTTGCCGCTGATGTTTGTTTAACGGAATTATTTTGTTTGAAATTAATTGCTTGGAATCCAGGTGATGTTGGAAAATTTCCTATATAGGCCATTATGCTATTGCTCCTTGTTTACCACGTTTTTCCATTGCAGTATTGATTATGTTTACTATTGTTCCTCTTCTTTCGACAAGCAATTCATCAAAGCCACTTGCATCAACTGTGGTTATGTTAAAGTTTACATTAACAGGTCCGTTATTACCACCCATGTTACCAATTGCATCCGCAACCTCTCTTGGTATGACTGTTGAACTCTGCTTGGGCACAATTAACTCCGGTCCATCCTCACCAACTGCAACTGGCTGTCCGCCAATTACCTTACCACCACGCTGTGCTGTTTGCGCCCTAATGGTTGCCACCTGTGCCAAACCTGAAGCAACGGTTGCCGCTGCCGCAATAAAGTTGAATGGTGGTGGATATGCTTTTAAGGCTTGCGTCGCTCCAACATAGGTGTTAATTATTGCTTCAGCAATAGCAAATGCCTTGTATGCCGCAAAGAATTTCTTATTGTAAGCCGCAAGTCCCTTGAAGAATGTTGCACCCTGTTGTAATCCAAATTGAACTTTTTCTTCTTCTGATTTTTTCTCAAATTCAATACGTCTGCGAACAATATCCTGAACTCTTTCTTCATCTCCTTTGCGTTTTAAGAAACCCTTATCAAGAGCGCCTTCAACAGTATCAAGATATTTCATATCGGCTGCAAGACGTCTTTCAATGTTACGCATATGCATTGAATCAACAGCCTTATAGAAATTTTCATTAAGTGTTTGTAATTTGTCAAATTTTTCTTGTTCTAATAATATTTCTCTTGAAATTAATGTTTNTTTACCAACACGAATAAATTCATTTGTTTCAGATGCTTTTTTTAAATTTTTATCATAAAATTCAATCAATGAATCCTGTTGTTCTTTTAATGCTTCTGTTTGTCCTAATCCTAAGGATGCCGCATTTAATTTTTGTTGTGCTGCTGTTAGTTGTTCTGTTGCAGTTGTTAAATTATTTGTGCCATCTGCCGCACCATCTGCCGCATCGCCTTGATCCACTAATCCTTTGTTGGTAGCAATTAAGGCATCATAAGTTTCTCTTGCTTTCTTTTCTGCTTCATCATAACTTAATCCAGCATTTGTCCAAGCAGTTGTTAATTCAGCAAGAACACTTTTACCTGATTCTAAAGCCTTTTTAGCCAATTCATTGGTATCAATCCATTCTTCAACACCTTCAACAACATCACCTACGGTATCTTTTACAACTTCAAATCCTTCAATAGCAAGATCTTTTAATCCGTCTCTTACCTGTTTACCAGTGACTTCAATTTCTTCTAAACCTGGAACAAATTTTGCAATAGCATTGTATCCTGAAATGATACCTTCAACAAAACTATCAAAAATACCTGTTACAAAGTCAATTGCTTTACCAAGTTGATTTTTAAAATATGTTGCTATGCTACCTGCTACATCACCAAGTTTTTTCAATACAGCACGAACCTGTGCAATGGTTCTACCCAATCCATTTTCCATAGATAGGTATGTGATTAAACTTGCGGCCGCTACTGCTAACAATCCTAATGGGTTTCTTGCCATAGCAAGTGTTAAACTTTTAACACCAGTTGTCACCATCTGCAATACTTTTACAAGTCCTGCACCACCTAATACAGCAACAGCAATTTTAGCACCCTTGATAAAGTTGCCCATATCAAAATTAGATTCTTTGATGAATTCATTAAGTTTAAAGAACATAAAGCCAAGTTCTTCACCAATTGTTTGAGCAAGTCCATTTGAACTTTGAACTATGCTTGTGAATGTTTTGGCCAATTGTGTAAGTGCTAAACCCAATCCGCTTTCACCTATTGTAGCAGAGAATTTATCAGTAGCATCTCTTAGATTTGATAATGCACCTGTTAGTGTGTTAGATTGACGTTCAATACCACCTGCAAACTCTGTCTTACCAATTTGATCAATTAATTTGATAATTGATCTACCATCATTTGCAACGGTTTGTGTTGTGCCTTTGAAATTTACTTTTAGTTTATCGCCTTCAACCTTTACCTTAATACCCAATTGTTTGAGCATTTCAAATTCGCCGGTTGTAGCGTTGAATACTGCTTGTGCGACATCGTCAATACGTTTACCCATACCAGCCGCTATGTTGCCCACGTTTGTCATAAACTCCGTGGTTGGATTTAGACCAGCATTTTTAAATTTAATAAATGCTTGTGTGACCTCATCCAATTGGAACGGGGTGCCAGCCGTAAAATCTTCAATTAATTTAAAGGATCTTGCGGCTTTGGCAGTATTACCTTCGATGGTGACCAATGTTGCTCTTAAGTCTTCAAAACGTCTTGAAACGCTGATGACTCCTGATGCAACTCTACCTAAACCTAAACCAGCAAAAACTCCTGCCGCTAATCCGGCAATAGATCTAAATGTATTGTCTACACTTCTTGCACGTTTTTCGACCTTGGATAAATTAGCATTGATTTTACCCAATGCCTGTTGAGTTTTATCTACGGCCCTTATTTCTACGGTCTGTGTTGCCACTCATCGCCTCCTCGCCTTTCTTTTGTTGTAGTAAAAACCATTCATACCACAACCTAATTTCAAGGACACTTAACTGCATAACTTCCTCCACACTCTTGTGTAAAGTTTCTGCTATTCTCATTAGCAGTTGAAGTTCAGTGTCCTCCTTTAGTTTTTTGCTATTTCCTCATATTCAGAAACAGCATTGTTTAACTCGCTACACACTCTTAACAATGTTGCTGGATCAGCCTCATTTAGTAATGTAGTTTTGTCAAACTTATTAAACATTGGTTTTCCATCTGGATCCAATGCTTTAGCAATTAGACTTTCCACCAATGCTTCAACGGTTTTACCTTGTTGCTGTAGACTAATAATTTTGCTTTCTACAGCAAATGGATAAGCCGCCTTGTAGTAGATATCTGTTTTCCATTCAGGAACAGAAATCTTTTGTAATCCACCACTTAATTTTTCCTTAAAGTGTGTTTGTATATTGTTAATAACGTTACTCATTTATAACTCCTTCGTGTTATCTCCCTAACGGTCGGTCCAAGTATACCATTAGGTGCTTGTTTGGAATGCCCTCGTTCAAGTGCGTCAATGTGAGGAACGCGATTGACAATCTTCTTCTGTCTAAATGACGATTCCAATCGCCAACCACGCCTCGCTTGACCCTTGTCTATTGGAGTCTTGGATCTTGCAACCTCCAATATATCGCTCGCAATCCTGGTCATTAACTTCTCTTTTTCTCTTTCAAGAGAAGCAATGGCCTGTCTTGTGCCTGTTACCTTAATAGATAACATCAACGTTTCCTATGCGTTATACGCTTGAACGTCTAATGCGCCGGTGCCTTGGAAATTTACNGTGCATGTTACAAGATCATCNNATGATGCTGTTCTTGAAACTGATGTCACAAGTATCTTACCAGTAAACTTCTCACCANCAGTTGTTGATGGATAGAATTCCACGAATAGGTCACCATCAGCATCGGGTCTGAATGCATCAGATGCCGCTGTGTGTCCATCGTCGTAAACTACTTCCATTGAACCTGTAAATTGGTGTAAGCCATTCTTATAAGTTCTCGCTGCATCTCCCATGACAGTATCCTCAATAACATCTTTTGAATGTTCTACTGTCCAGGAACGAACTTGAGCGATAGCAGACTCACCTGTTGAGTCAGAACCAATTTTCACAGTTCCATTTTCGCCTGTATATGTTGCCATAGTTTAGTCCTCCTTTTTGGCAGTTTGAAAATCATCGTAGGAAAAGGTAAAGTTGTCTTGTTCTTGGATGTTATCTTCCTCAACCTTGACTTCCTCAACCTTTTCTTCAGATGCTTTTGAAGTTACCTGGGCTTTTGCAGAGATTTTATTCTTGCTGCCGTTGCTCTTAGTAACTTTTTTTTCTGATTCAGGTTGTTTAGTCCAACCCTCATCAAGAAATCTATTAACACGATCCTCTTGGATAAATTCCCAGGATCCGTCCTTCCACATTTTTGTGTATTTTATTGGCATTATGTTGCTCCTTTAGTGAATGAATAATGCACTTCAACAATCATAACAAATTCGCCCAATGGTGGCGTCCTATCAATCACTTCTATTGAAGCAACGTGTGTGGTTGCCGCCCTTGCTGATGCCAGTTCGCGTGTGCGATCCGTGTTCAGTGCTTCTTCTATTCTTTCAATTAAGTTGTTGCGTTTCTCATCGACCGATTGAACGAATCCCTTGCGTCCATCAGAACGCACAAATCCTCTAATGTTGACCTCAATGATTCCTCTCCTATAACCACCCATGGCTTGATCTTCTCGTGTCTCATTGCCAGCGGTTATCAATAGGGCAGGAAATTGTGTTAGTGCAAGTTTGTCAAGATCAAATGGTTCTCTTGACACGAATACTGGTCTTGGTGGACTCATGTCCTCCAATACNGTTATGATGTTCTTTACTGCNNATTCTCTNTTTGACATGCTACCTTACCTTTTTAGGCGTAGGTAGTGTGTGGGTTCCTTTTCTGCTTCATCAACCGTTCCACTACTATCCGCGTCATATTCAACACCATCACGCAACACGAGATCAAGTTCTCTCTCATACTCCTTGCGATAGTATTCCATCTTGCGTTCAAATAAATCTGTTTCTGGATCAAATTTAGCAAGTTTAGGAAATATGTGGAAACCCAATACGTTAAAAACGCAGGCAGTGGTTAATTGGCTTGCAGTATATAAATCTTCATCGGGTTCATTGTTGCCCGTGTTTAGTCTCGTAAGATCATATTTTCCAACATGATATGTAGGCCACCATCTAATTCTTAGATCGCGGAAAACATCGTTCTGTGCTTTCGTAATTTCTGCATCAAAATCAGGAATGCCAAAATCTAAGATGTCTGGTTCATATTCCTGTATGTTAGATATGGTTGCAAGTGTAATTGCCATAGGATACTGTCCTTTATAAAACGCTCTGGGTCCTTCCCAAACCGCTAATTTGTTTACTCTTGTATTTAGCGAATAATTGGAAAACCCATAACTTTTCAAGAAAAAAGGGCGATATTGCTACCGCCCTTTTCGTTATGCCTAATTAATCAGTTGATTAAAGAGCCGCGTCTGCGATGATACCAACACCATAAGCGTCGAATATTTCGCTTGTCGCATAAGCCATTGTGCCAACTATTTGNTCCGCACGTTGGCTTGATTGTCTNTGAGTTTCAATTCTCATGTTACGTTTAACCATGTAACCAAGAGCATCTGNACTCATAGCCGCACCCACATAAGCACCACTTGAAGCGCCTGATACAACNGTTGATTCGAAAATNGAAATTCCCGCAATAGTNGCAATATAGCCAGTTCTTAGTGCCTCGTTTGCAAGGATNTGGTTGTTCATTGGTGTGTTACCGTTACCAGCAAGAGCCTTCTTAAGTTGGAATGCTTGGTATGGGTGTAGCACACAAACGTATGGTCCAGGAGCATTGTTTGCTCTTAGAGTTGCCGCAGCCTTGAAGATGTCGTCAACTGTGATTTCAGCCGCACCTGATCCTACAGTGTTTGAGAAACCTGTGAATAGTGCCGCTAAGTCTTCGTCAACTTTCTTAGCCATAGCATCACCTAACTGTCTTCCGATAGCAGATGCTAAGTCTTCATTGCTTGACTCTTTTGACAAATCAGTCAATGTAACCATTGCACCAATTTCTGATGCAGTCATTGTCACTGACGTTGTGTTAAAAGCAGTGTTAGCCGCAATGTCAGTTCCATCAGTTAAGCCTGATGCTGAAATTGCTGGATAGATTGGAACCTGTGCCGTTAAGCCTGGAGTTCCAGTCATGTCGTAGTTACGAACAAGCGGACGAATCACAGTCTGTTCAGAAAGTGTGTATAAAGCCGCTTGGACGATGTTTGAATACATTTCTGACGAAACACTCGCCGTTACTGCATTCGCTGAATAAATTGCCATAATATCGTCTCCTTATATTAGCAAATTGTTGTTGTTATATGCGAACACCCTTTGCTCGCATAATTTGGGCATAGCGTTGTCTATGTTCTGCATTGTTCATATCCAACTTGCTTATGTCCGTNTCAACCACAGNATCTTGCCTTCCAATGCCCTGTCCAGTGCCACTGCCATTTGGGCCAGCACTAACAAAGTGTGGATTTGCTGTAAGGAATTCTTTTACCAAGTTTGATACTGCTAATGGATTACCATTATCATCATATCTAACCTGTCCATTCGTATCAACCACGTCAACGCCACCTGCCTCATTAAGTTTGATCTGACCTTTTAGCAATGAAACCACCTGTTGTGGATTAACTGCCTTTTGGTTACTTGCCTCACTTAATAGCGTGCCGTCAACTTTAATGGAAGTAAGTTCTGTTTCATACTGTTGAATTTTGCCATTGAATTTCTCCGCCTGCTCCTTCAACAATTTTTCAAACTCTCCACGCTTTTCCATCTCTTGTTGGCGTGTAGTTTCTTTTTCTTCCACGAGTTGATTATAAAGATCCAAGTCAACGCCTGAATATTTCTTTTCAAACTTTGCCTTTTCTCTCGCAACCCTCTCCGCAACAATACGATTAACATCGTCCTGTGTAAGAGTATTTTCCTTTACAGTTTCCTGTGTATTTGCCTGCTCTTTACCTTCTGGTTGAGACGCAGTTGTCTCAGTTTCGTTTACCGCTGTGTTTTCCGCGTTCATTATTACCTCTTTCCTTTATGAGTTGAGTTCTACTCCCTGCCCCCTTCGGCAGTATTATTGTTATTTATGCCATTTGGCACAAATTCATTTATTTGCGGCGTCTTCCGCCGCGTGTTCCTGGTTTTTTCTTTTTGCCGCCTCGTGTGCGTCTTCCACCTCGCATAGCCATATCCAATTCGCTCCCGTAGTTTATTCTATTTCTTCTGTTTCCCAGCGGAATGGAATTATTGTTTTCTTGCGTTCCAATATTTCCTTTCTACGCTGTTTGCACAAATGGTGCAATTCTAATAAATTGTTCCTTGCCCTAACGCCCGCTGCCTTAGAATCCTTGACCTCAAAGCGCCATACGTTTTCCTTGTATTCTTCAAGGACTTGTCTAATTCTCTTTTCAGTGGCAATCTCATTAATGAAATCTCTCTCCGGAATGTATTTTCCCACTAACGCTTTCTCCTACCACCACGCTTGCCNNTGCTTGCCGCCTGTATGGCTCTGCCCTGTCTTTCTGCCTCTNTTTTGGTTCTATAGACCTTGCCTGATGAACCCCAACGATATCCGCCCTTAACCTTGCGAACTGGCATTTCCAAATAACCTCGCTAATTCAGGATGTAGTTCCTTGATCTGCTCATCAGTATAACCTTCTGAAATCATTTCTCTTAGATGCTGTAATAGTGCATCTGGTGATGTGACTGGTGGATGTTCCATGGCTTCCATTTGTGGTGTTTCCATTGCCTCATGTTCAGCATAAGAACCATTTTCCTGTTTCCAGTCCTGATACCATTCTTCCACTTCCTCATAACTTCTTTCAGTGATGGTTTCAAGCATCATCTTTTCAATCTTGTCAATCAGCATAGGATTGGTTGGATTTGAATCCTTGGCCATCTTTAACAGCGCAACATCATTTGCCTTGTCCTGGATTGAGAATGATCTTGGATATTGAACTTCACCATCCCATACTGAGCCTTGGTATTGTGCCCATAATCTCCAAATCTGTTCTTCCGCATGCTCCAAGTTCATGGCAAAATCTGCCAATTTGGCATTCAACATTTGGAATTCGGTTTGGAGTCCGATGCCCGATAGCCTACGGCTTTCAATGCTTCTAATTCCTCCCAGCGATGCCATTCTGTCAATGGAATCAACTTTCTTTTCAATTGCCTGTAACACTGATTCAATTGAAGCACCATCCGGTTGTAACAAGTAAGGTTTTAGTCCTGGATCAAGTCCATCTGGCAATTGTATGATTGAACCAGCACCTGCCGTTGCCTCAGTGTCAGCCGTCTTTGCGAGGCTGGGATGGTTTGTTAATCTAATGATCTGTTCAATCTCAGAAGCAAATTCGAAGAGTTCCTTTTGAACATCGGCAACATCACCCATCGGTGATATTCCTATTCCTCTTGTTGCGCTTCTTTGTCCATAAACACACACTGCTGGAATTTTACCAAGAGTGTTTGGGATGGTTTCATACAAGTCACCAGTTTTATTTTCACCATCAATGAGATAGACATTGATTTCTTCTGGTGTGTATTCTCTTATGTATTGCTTGCCTTCAATTATTTCTTCCTTGACCTTAAGATAGGTTAATTGATATAATCCTGAAGCAGTTCTTTCATACTTCCAATCCAATACATTTTCAGGAGTGAACAGAGAAACATAAGGACGTATTCCCTGTTTTAATTCATCGGCACGTGTGAATGACGCAGTGTTGGGTTTGTCCACAATGACCCAAACATTACCATATACCATTGCCAAGGCACTCGTCTCACGAAGAAATTGTAGGAAACTTCTACCATCAAGATCAGCATCCGCAAGGAATGGATCCAATCCTTGATCGTTTTCTATGCTTCCATAATTTCTTTTGGGTTCCTTTCTAAATAGGAATGAATTGTATATTCCCACGATTGATTTGACATGATTATCAAGTCCAACCGCTCTTAATCTCTTTTCATAATCATCTCTTGATTCATAATAATATGGCTCCAAATATTTTCCTTGAAAAAATTCGAATCCACCATTGTAAGAGTCAGCCAAAAATCTCCATCGATTATAATAGTGTTTGTAGGCTGGATGCGCCTCCACTATGTAATCAACATTGAGTTGTGGATTTCCCTTTATAATTTGATCTCTAATAACGGGCATTTAGTTCCATCTCCTTGCTTGTGTGTTACCTGAGAATGCCCATCGTTGTGGTTCCTGTGGTGCATATTCAGTGCGAAGTGGATATAGGAAATCTACCAAATAGCCTACGGCATCAGCCATATGATCCAATTCTCCATCCTTTTCAATTATGGATGTTCCTGGTTTGTATACCATTCTTTCTAAACTGTTCACTATCTGCTTACACTTTGGATCAACAAACAATGAACTTATTCCTTTTGCGTTTTTCAACTTACTATTTACAGCATTTACCCTATCGCGAACAGGAGTATGGCTATTTCTCACCTGCACGACAAATCCTGCATTCTGTAAGATTGAAATATCTGTTCTACCACCCGCTGAAGTCTTTCTTTGCCTACCAGCAGGATCCGGATACATAACAATTCTTGAATTTGGATAGCGTCTCTTTAATTCATCGCATACCTCATCAGTGTTTGATCCTTTCATAACAATTTCATCTACGAAATAAACTGTATTATTTTCTATTACAGAAATACACACTGACATTGGATCCACGTTAAAGTCAATTCCACAGTGTATTTCTGTAATATCCATGCCCTTGCATGGTTTTATCGTATAATCTCTATCAAAGTTATAATAGACCTGTCCGCTATATGTGTTCCATGAAGCACAATATTCTTGCAAAAATGTGCGTTCGTCCATGTCACGCTTTGCTTGATCTATTTCTTCTTCTGGAACATTGCCACCTTCAAGTGTTGTGTATGTATGGGCAACCCATCCTTCAGTATCCTGTGCCATGGTAAACATTTGATGGCTAAAGGATCCTACTCCTCGGGGAGTTCCGATGAACAATGCTCTACCTTGTTTGTCAGATAGTGTTGGCCTTAGTATTTGATACCATACCTTTGGATCAATGTCCTGATACTCATCCAAAACCGCGTAGTTCAAACCAACTCCGAGAAGTGATTCGGGATTGTCCGCGCCCTTGAGATATATTACACTTCCATTCTTTAATCTTAATTTTAATTCTGCTTCGTTGCTGGCTTCAATCCAACGCAAATCTTTTAGTTTGCCCTTTAATTGATCCCACACAATGGTTTTTGCCATTCTATAACTTGGTGCCACGTAATAGACCATTTGATTCGGTTTGCTTGCCGCTCTTGCTAATTCTCTCAAGGCAACGTATGTTTTTCCAAAACGACGTCCACACGCAGAAACCACGAAGCGATTTTGAAGAGCACTTTGGCAAATTTCTTTTTGTGGATCACTTAATGGCATTATTTGTCCTCCAATACAATTTCAAAGCCAGCCGCAATTGAAGTTGTTGCACCTGCCTTGGCTCTGATTTCAATATCTGTTTTTTCATTAAGAACTGGTGGTAAATCCCATTTGCGTTGGAATGGCACACCAAATGTTGATATGATACCTGTTGTTCTAAGCACACCGCCTAAACGGCCAACCATTAGTTTTGCTACAACAGGTTGATTCTTTTCAACGGAAATATTACCAGTTACGAGATAACCTCTCTTGCCTGCTGGTATGGTATAAATTGCCATGTTGGTTTGTTGGTGTTCTGCAAATATTTTTGCATAGGTCGTGCCACCGTTTGAAATGGTAACATCACCAACCAAATCAGTGTTGGATGAATTGTATGCTCTAAACACTCTTAGGAATTGTTGTGTGGTTTGGACTGCACCTGCTGAATCAGTATCATCCAGCGTTACGGTTTCAGTAATCTCATTATAATCAGCATCAAGACCCTGTATAAAAATTGTAATGCCATTGTCAGCACTTTCATCACTTACCACTTGCATTGTAAGAGCACTTGATGGATAGGTATAAACATTGTCTCCATCCCAAACGGTCTTATAGGCTGTGGTTGCCGTTGGAAGATAACCAAACTTGTCTATGCCTGATAATTTTGGATATAATCCCTTGCGTATTCCCAATCCAAAGGTTGCATTAAAATTATTATTGAATGATGATAAGTCCGACATAGTTTAATCCTCCCAAGGAAGAGGTGTTGTGTTTTGTGTATCTTCTGGTGAATCCTTCATGCCCAAATATTGTTTCGAAAGAAATATTTGAACTCTCGTATCACCATTCATTGCCTTTTCCCACATAGCACGCCTTAGGCTCTGTGCTCCAGTCTGTTTGCCCTTCTCCAATAATGCGGAAAAACGCTTCTTGAGTGCGGATGCTGAACAACCCACCACCTCAGCAATCTCTTCCGGGGTGCACTGTATGCAGGCTAACTTATAGACCAAATCTCTGTCTATGGTTCTATATTTTTTCTTTTGTGTATTAGTATCTTCGCTCATTAGGCTTGTCTCTCCAGCACCTTGATTCTAAAATTACGTGAATCCTGTAGTCCATTGGTTGTTACAATCTTAAATTCTATATTGTAGATATTGCCTGCCGTGCCGCCTGAGATGTATGCCGTTGCTATGTAATCTGTGTTTGAAGTTGAGTCTAAGGTAAGACTGCTGTCGTCGCCTGTGATGATTGGATCTGGAAAAGAAGTTATAGTATCACCATCTGGCATCCAGTTGGTAAAATCGAGTGAATAGTCCAAGACAGCGTATGGATCCTTTTCAATGTAAACCCCTACCCTATCTTCTTGAAATCCTGTTAAACTTGGCATGCTTTATTTCCTTGTATCCAAAATTGAACCTGGCGTATTTATAAGGGTCAAGTTTTGAAGTTCTAATTTTCTTGTTTCGCTTTTGATCTCGTAAGATCGTGTTTCTTCTTGTATTGTATTTACACGATTTTCACTAATTACGGATTTTTTGCGGGATTCTGCTTCTATTATGAGCGTTCTGCCCTCTGATTTGATGGTCAATACCCTGTATGGGTCTATCACATAAATGCTGGCAAATCCAAGGAATGACGTGAATCCATTAAGCGTTGTTGATGCCAATCTCTGCCTACCGCCAAGTGCTGATATGGTGGCGTTAGTTTGTATATTGCTGGATTGTGTCCTAATCCTTCCACCAATCGCATTGATTGTGGCACTGCTTGGCAGTGTGCTTCTGCCCTGTATGACGCTTCTTGCACTAAATGAAGTAATGGCATTTAGTGTGGCATTACCAAATATCGTCTTTATACCATTGGCAGTAAGTGTGGCACTGCTGGCTTGTAATACCGTTCCATCTCTCTTTCTAACAGCATTGATGGTAAAATTAAGAGCATCGGAAAGAGTTGCTGAAACATTTCTCGTTCTTAGGGCATCAACTGATACCGTGGCACTGCTGGCTTTAAGAACTATTCCCTGTCTTTCTCTAACAGCATTAACTGTTAGCGTGGTAATGCTATCCAATTGCTTGGATGCGAATATGTCTCTTCTGCCCGATGCGTTAACCGTTGTATTGGTATCAAGATTGCTTGATGCATTTCTTGTGACCAATCCATTGCTTGTTAGTGTTGCCTGTGTGGTTAGCGTTCCATTACCAACATTAATTTTAACGCCTTGAACGTATAGGCACTGCCAAGTTTCCTGTGTGGGCCTTTCCCAGGTATTTTGATTGTCCCATGTTCCTGGACAAACATACATGTCAATGCTACCGCCAACAAATCTCTTGGCATCAACACTGACCGTTGATTGCGTGCTGATTGAAACGACTGGTTTAATTGTTAGGCTTGCGCTGATTGATGTTGACAGTGCATCAGACAGTGTTGCTGATCCAACCCTATCTCTGCTTCCAAAAGAAGTTAATGTGGCTGATGCTGCCAGGGTGATGGGCTGTGCAATATCAGTGGCATTACCAGCGTTCGCACTTAATGTAACAGATGAGGAGAGAGTTGCTGAGCCGTTGATTATGCCAGTGACATAACCAGCATCAACATAATTGCCCTCTACAAAAGTATTATCTACGTATCCACTTTCAACGTAGATATCACTTACAAAGTCAGTCACCTGGGTGCCCCCCTAAAAGTGACCGTTAAGCCAATGTTACGGTAAGTGATCCTGCGGTAATTTGGAAAGTATCTGAAACCAGAATCTCACGAGCAGTGTCAAGTGCGCCATAGAATAACACATTTCCCTGACCAGCACTATCACCAGCATTACCTGCTTCTGCATTGTCCATGATCGCAACGTGTGTGATCGTGCCCCAATTACCATCTGTTGCAGTTGCCCAGGTAAGGTTTCCTGAATTTGATACGGCACCGTTTGTGATGGTTCCAAATGTTACGGGAACACGCTCATAGCCGCCACCCACGCATTCATTTGTGAGTGTTCCTGCTTCTAATAGATCTCCGGTTGCACCAGCACTATCATCTGATGTGAATAGCGCAACATAAACAGCGGCAGGAGCCGTTGTTGATTGTGAATTAGCCTTTAGCCAAAAATCAAGTGTTCGATTTTCAACATAGTCCGAACTTGCTGACATAATATTATCTCCTTATAAGGTTTTGCTTGCGTTTGTTATAACAAGTGTATTTATTGTAGATGAGAAAGGATTAAATGCTACGCTAATTGTTAATGTCGCTGTATTACCGCGTAAGTGTTTTTAACCTCAATGCTTGGACTTACACCACAGGTTCCAGGATATCCTCTTAAACCATATTGTGCTGTTGTGCTGGTTACCGTATAATTTATAAAACAAATACCACGTGGGTCTCTTATATCCATCTGTGGAGCACCAGTGCCACCGACACCCTGCCTCATAAATTGAAGTGTGCTACCATCATAAAAGGCAAATTCAGATGGAGTTGAAATATTAGCGGTTGTGCTATAATGGTATAGAACCAGGCTATAATTTCCAGTAGTATTGTGCGTCCAATAATGGATGCCCGATCCTGGACTCGTAGTTACTGTTATACCACTGGTAGTTGGATTAGTATCAGGACCCAAAAGGGTAAATGGTGTGGTGGTTGAAAGTGAAAGATAGGTCCTATTTCCAAGCAAGACTATGTCACTGGTTGAAGAAAAAGTGCTTACGGCAACCTGTTCCCACTTGCCTGATGATGTTGAGTATCTTAGGACATCTCCATCAGATGGTGATGCGATGTTTAAGTGATCAATTATGTCATTGACATTGTCAATGTTTTGTTTTATGTCCGCTCGTGCAAGACTAATCTTGTCACCACCCTGATCCACGTTTGCAGTGCTTGCCTTTGTTCCACTTGGCCATGCCATAAATTATATCTCCTTAAGCCTCATCATCTTCAAATGTTGTGCTACCATCTGATCCGTTCATGTGTAACAATAATAATGTATTTGCGTCATTAGTAAATGCCGCAGTTGGTTCTATGTAGGTTGAACTTGCTGGATCGTATCTTGAAGTATCTGATAATCTTACCTCATCAATCCAACCACTGTCAGTTCTATTAAATGGTAATGCTCCATCCAATGATAGGGCACCCATACCCCAATTCTCAAATGAAACCGTGCCATTATAGGTTATCTGTCCAATTCTCTGTCCAGCACAGAATATACCAACATTGTTTGAACCACTTCCGCTTCTTGATATCGCAACATGGATCCAAGTATCCGCACTAATCAATCCACTGCCAAGGAAGTTAAGGCTTTGGTTACCAACCTGCACCTGTAGCCTCATTGGAACATCCTCATTTCTTAGGATTATGAACATTATATCTGAGGAACTATCACTGCTTGTTTCCTTGGATGATAATATTATTGAGTTATTTGGATACTGTTGGGCATCAAAATTAAACCAACATTCACAGGTAAAATCTCCTGTTAGATCCCAATCTCCTGATGTGCTTGGTGATGCCTTTAACCAATCACCCGTTCCGTCCAACAATAAACTTGCGCCGCCAAATTTGCTCCTTGCGGTATCAACCTGTGCATCACCATTTACCGTAATGGAGGATCTTGGACCTGCTGCCGCGGCTGCCTGTTTTGAAAATATGCTTCTTGAAAATCCTAATGGCATGACTTCTCCTTACGCAAAGTTGGTCACGTAGTTCATGTAATAATTCGTTCCATCATAGAAGACCGTGCAGATATCAATAGTGTCAGTCACTGACATTGTTGGATCCGTTGCGTCTGGTGTTTTCATTGTGGTTGTTAGCGTTCTGCTGGTTCCATTCGTATCAATGATAAGAGTCAATGATTGTCCTGCTTCGGGGTTTGAAAATGCGTTAAAGGTTAAATTTCCATTTAAGGTAATTGTTTGAACGTTTCCGTTTGCCACATCTGGAGTGATAGTTCCTGAAGTAGTTCCAAGACTATAAATTGTTTCCTTGTAATCCTTGAATTCAACGGCATCAACCACGGCTTCCAATGCTACCGTAATCTGTCCAGTTGAATCAGCAGTCACATCAATGTTGGCACCTGGTAATACACCTTCAACCAAATCAACTACGGCCGCGCCCTGTGTAAGAGTAAGCACTGCCTGTCCAGTTGAATCTGAAGTAATGGAAGTGGTTAATCCACCAGAGCCATTTACAACGAGCCTTCTGTCGGTTGTTGATGCTGTGGAAAGTTGTGCAGAACCCGAATCACCTTCTACGGTAAGTTCCGTTCTGTTTAATATATCAATAAAGTTGTTATCAAGTTCTTGGAAATTTAGACTGGTCCCCTTGGTAGAGGCTCTTGCGTCTGTTTCCTGTCTAAGGGTAATAGTCATTTATGTCTCCAATTATGGTTTTCGCTGAACATACTTATTTATAAAAATTATAGTATTTGCCTGATTTTTGTAGCAATCTGCGGCTATCATTCAGTGTGCTTGCCCTCTGCACTATCACAAGCGGCGAATCCTGGAAGTTATAGTCCATGGGCAATGGTGGATCCTCCGTATCGGGGTGCATTAGGAGTATTTCTATGTCTTTCTTATAGTATCTTGATTGATAATCATCGCAGATTGCCATCAATTCATCATAATCTTCCCATGGACCGCATATCACTATGGCTTCATAGCCAACCGCATGGAATACATCACACACCTGGCTGATTTTTCTTTCCCAATCGGTGGTCTCAACCACCGTTATGCTGTCAAGATACTGTTTTATGAATGGGCAGATTGCCATGCCATCCATTTTTTTGTTGGGCACGGACAATTTTTGCTTGATGTAGCGCCAAACCTTAGATTTTAGATTTGTTCCATTTGACATTTTTACCATAATCCACCGTTTCCGTATTGTTTGGGCAGGTTATCACGAATGTCTTGTTCGTTTCCCATGCCTTTTTCCAATGCTCTCTCCATCTTGAATGCAAATTGTGCGCTCTTGAGGGCCTTGGTATGATTTCATCCTGGTGACTGCTTACATTTTCGCTCCATAGTGCGTCACAGCCATATAACCATATGACATCATAATCCTGTGCAAAATGATATGCGGCAGTTGCCGCTGAATTCATTAATTTTTCCTTAAACAACGGTTGTATCTCCGTCCTTAAATTATAATTCTTTACCTGTCTTGCGGTATCTTCGGTGGTTAGTATGGGCCTTTCGAAGACCCTGTCATTATCCTTGATGTATTTAAATGCCTTTACATCAACCATTGATATGTAATCATAGGGAACATCAATCTGTGGAATGTTGCACAAGCAGACATCACCACGGAATGGCGTGTATAGGCTTCTTGATGGACCGTTGCCCACTATGGCTATTTGTTTTTGAACAGCCATA
>JGI11705J14877_10000768_pt1 | contig 19463 bp, 16 predicted proteins | sample Etolaghawater15m_FD_14877 | JGI IMG/M metagenome (IMG submission 14877)
AAAAATATCTGCGCTTATCTGCGACCATCCGTGGTATCTGCGGTGGTGCCGTTCATCTGCAGCATCTGCGGTTCTGCGCAGTTAAAAAAAATATAATATCTGCGCTTATCTGCGGCCATCCGTGGTATCTGCGGTGGTGTCGTTCATCTGCGGTTATCTGCGGTGATGCCGTTCATCTGCGGTATCCGTGGTTTTACGCAGTTAAAAAATAAAAAATATCTGAGCTTATCTGCGACCATCCGTGGTATCTGCGGTGGTGCCGTTCATCTGCAGCATCTGCGGTTCTGCGCAGTTAAAAAAAATAAAATATCTGCGCTTATCTGCGGCCATCCGTGGTATCTGTGGTGGTGTCGTTTATCTGCGGTATCTGCGGTGGTGCCGTTCATCTGCGGTATCTGTGGTGGTGTCGTTCATCCGTGGTATCTGCGGTGGTGCCGTTTATCAGCGGCATCTGTGGTGGTGCCGTTCATCTGCGGTAAAAAAATGTTTGACCCCATTAAAATTTTGTGTAACTTACCGACCGGTCAGTAAGAGCAAAGGAGACCATGAAGGACAAGATCAAAGAAACAGCGGCCAAACTCTTTCAGGACAAGGGCTATCACAAGACGAGTATGCGTGAGATTGCTGAGGCGCTGGGGGTGACAAAGGCGGCGCTGTACTATCACTATTCGAACAAGGAAGATCTTTTCATTTCCATCATCAATGATATGACGGAGACGATGGATGCGTTTTTTGAGCATCTGGATGCGGACCGGCCTTATGATGACATTCTGAACGACTGGATTGTTGCGATGATCATGCAGCGCAGGGAGAGTCCCTATCGGCGCAGGCTGATCTATTACCTGATGATGGGGCGTTACCACAATCAGGTGCATGTGGATCTGCGGCCGATGATGGAGAAGGGAATTCAGGCTTTTCGGCGCATGATAGGTCGTGCTCAGGCGGAGGGACTGATCCGGCGGGATCTGCCTCTGGATTTTGTCATCAAGTATGTGATCACCACAGTTCAGGGTATGCTCAACGAGATTGAGGACAGGCCGCTCCTCAATTTTGATGAAATGCCTGATGAGGTGTTGAGTTCAGCCATATTATCAGTATTAAAAGGAGGCATCAGCAGCCAATGAAGATATTCGGAGTAACAGTAGAGAGAAAGCGCCGGGAGCGCAGGAGCGGGGAATGCAGGAGCGGGGAGTGCAGGAGCGGGGCACGTGGGCGCGGGGCCTTGATTGCCCTTCTGCTTGTACTTTCTGCCGGGCTGCAGGCCCAGGTGAAGACGCTGGAGGAGGCGGAGTCTATCGTTCTGTCCAATGCTTTGCAGATACAGATTGCGGAGCAGGGTGTTGAGAAAGCCCGTATCGGGTTTCGGGAGGCCGTGGGTACAGTCCTGCCGACAATCTCTGCCTACGGGCAGGCGACGACCAATCAGGAACTGCCATCCATCATTATTGATTTTGACGGACCGGGTCCGCAGCCGGCGACGGCCATTCCCATGGGCAGCAAGTACAGCAACACAGCAGGATTCAGTCTCAGTCAGCCGCTGTTTACGGGCGGTGCGGTGCTGGCGGGATTCCGTATTGCCCGGGAAAGTGTGGAGATGAGCCGTATCAATGAGCAGATGACTCGGGACAACACGATCATGACTCTGCGGACACTGTGGTACCAGCTGCTGCTGACCCGCAGTCTGATTGAGGCGACGGAATGGGGTCTGGAGTCAGCGACAGCGAATTTTGAATTGGCACAGAAGAAGTTCAATGCCGGTACGGCTTCGCAGTTCGAGGTCCTGCAGGCGCAGGTGAACATGGAGCAGCTTAAACCGACGCTGATCCAGTTACGAAATCAGTTGAGATCAGTCAAAACAAATCTGCTGGCCTATATCAACGATCCGGCGGTCCGGGAGATCGAGCCCTCGGGGAAATTGACACCTGAGGAGGATCCCTTCGTGGGTCTGGACCTGGAGGGGCTGGTGGCAAAGGCGTTGAGACAGCGGCCGGAGCTGCAGCTGCTGGAGAGCCAGCGCAGTATTCTGGAGCAGCAGAGGAATATTGCCTACGGACAGGTTCTGCCCATGCTGAGTTTCAGTGCGGATATCCGTCATCAGGGGCAGGATGATGTGAAGGATGATCTCAACTACCTGAGAAGCCGGAGCAGCTCGCTGAATCTGTCTGTTCCGATCTTCAGCGGCGGACGGAAAGTGGCGGCGATACAGAGTGCACGTGTGGCGCTGAAGGAAGCGGAGCTGCAGTATGAGCAGACGCTGACTTATCTGCGTACGGAGCTGGAGTCCAATTACTACAAGGTGGATGAAAGCCGGCAGAGTATCGAGGCCAATGCGGCGCTGGTAGAGCAGGCTGAGGAGGCTTTGAGAATGGCTAAACTCAGTTATGAAAGCGGTGCCAGCACTCAGCTGGAGATACAGAATGCCCAGAGTGCCGTGCTTCAGGCCACCGGGGCCTATCTGAGTTCGGTCTTCCAGTACAATCTGGCTCTTAACAATCTGAAAAAATCTCTCAATCAACTATAAGGTGATCCCATGAAACGATCCATGATCATATTGCTTATTATGACAATGTTAACAGCTTACTCCTGCGGGGGAAAGAAGGAGCAGTCTGAGCTGACGGTGCGGACGGCGAGTGAGAAGCTGCTGAGTCTCGGTGATGAATTCCGCAGCAGCAGCGGTGAGCTCAATGAGGCGCGGCTTTACCTGGCGGAGGTCTCTAAGGTACTGGACGGACTGACCATGAATGAAGAGCGTGCGGACAGTATCCGGACGATACCGGTCACGGTCACACAGCTGATGCATGAGCCCATTTCACAGGAAATTGCCTATCTTGGTGATATTCAGAGCAGTCACAGCGTCAGGGTTTATACAAAGGTTCCGGACCGGATCCGCAGCTTTTATGTGGAGGTCGGGGATTATGTAGAGGCCGGGGATCCGCTGGTTCAGATCGCGGATGAGCTGCTGACTCAGGCAGTGAAACAGGCGGAAGCAGCGGTGAGTACGGCTCAGAGTTCTTTTGAGAATATTGAGAAGGAGTTTGCCCGGATCGAGAAGCTCTACAGGGAGAACGCCGTCAGTCAGAGCGCCTTTGATCAGATGCAGACTCAGAGACAGATCGCGAAAAACAGTCTGGACCAGGCGCGGGCGGGTTACAACAGCGCAGCCAAACAGTTTGGGGATGCTCTGGTCAAAAGCCCTATCAGCGGCTATGTGACGGAGAGGAATTTCGAGCAGGGGGATCTGGCGCCGATGCAGCTGCATCTGGTGACGGTGTCCAAGGTTGAGAGAATGAAGAGTATTCTCAACGTGATCGAGCGGGATACACCGCTGTTGAAAGTCGGTGAAAAGGCGATTGTAGAAGTGCCTGCCATTCCCGGGCGCGAGTTTTACGGGAAGGTCACCAAGATCGCCCCGGTTCTGGATCCTCAGACCCGGACGGCCAAGGTGGAGGTTGAGATCAACAATCCTGACGGCACTCTGAAACCGGGGATGTTTGCCCGGGTACGCATCATTCTCAGCCGTGAGGAGGATGCCTGGGTGCTGCCCAAGGATCTGGTCAATGTGCAGACCTACATGGAAAAGGACAGATCGGACTTTCGCAGCAGCGAGATCCTGAAACAGTATTCGGTCTATATAGTAGAGAACAACATGAGTTTCCACCGCATTCTGGAACCGGGCATCATTACCCGGGACCGGATTCAGGTCCTGGGCGGTCTGGATCGGGAGGATGTGGTCATTAATATCGGNAGGAATCTGGTTCGGGATTCCTCCCTTGTCAGTATTATCGACTAAAGGAAGAGATTATGAATATATCCCATCTCAGCATTCGGCGCGGTGTAACCTTTGCCATGCTGTATCTTATAGCCATCGGTTTCGGGCTCTTCGGTCTGAGTCAGCTCAAACTGGATCTGTATCCCAGCCTTCAGTTCCCTCTCATCGGGATCATTACCAACTATGAGGGAGTGGGTCCGGAGGACATTGAGAATCTGGTGACCCGGCCCATAGAAAGCAGTATCGTCAGTGTACAGGGTGTGAAGACTGTGACCAGTCAGAGCAATGCCGGTTCCTCCATTATATTCACGGAGTTCAACTGGGGCACTGACATGACCAAAGCGGAGAACGACGTCAGGAAGAACATCGATCTTTTCAGTGATTTCCTGCCTGACGGGGCCACCAAACCCATCACCTTCGCCTTTGACCCATCGATGCAGCCCATGATGTTCTTCAATCTCACTTCAGAGCGTTACGGCATCGCAGAGCTGCGCAAGATCGCCACAGAGCAGATTCAGCCGCGGCTGGAGCGTCTGCCGGGCGTCGCCTCCATCAATGTGAACGGCGGGCTCATGCGGGAGATACAGGTTAAGATCGACCCCTGGCGTCTTGCTGCCAACAATCTGAGCATGGACCAGGTGGTCAATGCCATCCGTTTCAGCAATCTCGAGATCCCCGGCGGTCTGCTGGAGGAGAATACACGTGAATTCACGGTGAAGACAAATGCCGCCTATGAGAGTGTGGACCAGATACAGAACACGGTTGTGGGCTACACACAGATGGGCAAACCCATTTATCTCAACCATGTGGCAAGCGTAGAGGACGGCTATAAAGAGCAGAGCATGGTCGTGCGCAATAACGGAAAGGACGCCCTGGTCATGGTGGCATTCAAACAGACCGATGCCAACACCGTGCAGGCCTGCAACAACCTGGTGGGCTATTTCCCGGAGCTGAAAAAACTGCTGGGCAGTGATGTGAAGATCTCCATCATATTCAATCAGGCGGATTTTATACAGAAGAGTGTCAGCAACCTGTCATCGACGGCCTTTCTGGCCTTTCTGCTCAGCGGTCTGGTGCTTCTCTTCTTTCTCCGCAACCTGCGTTCGGCCCTGATTGTTTCCACCTCCATCCCCGTGTCGATCATTGTAACATTTTTTGTTATGAGTCAGATCGGGCTGACCCTCAACATCATCAGTATGGCGGGGCTGGCACTGGCTGTGGGACTCCTGGTGGACAACAGCATCGTGGTGCTGGAGAATATCTTCCGCCGCAACTACGATGAGGATGAGCCGATCAGAACCGCCGCCGAAAAGGGTTCCTCTGAAATGGGCATGGCTATCACAGCCTCCACTCTCACGACCCTGAGTGTGTTTGTTCCCATCCTCTTTGTTCCCGGCATCAGCGGACAGCTTTTCAAGGACATGGCTCTCACCATCGTTGTGTCCCTCATCACCTCCCTGCTGGTGGCTCTGACCCTCATTCCTCTGGCGGCCTCCCGTCTGCTGTCGAAAAAGCAGCAGCAGCACCGCTTCAGGATCGGAAAGAAAATCGATGAGGCCATCGGCGGACTGATCGAGAAAATGACGGACAACTATGCCAGGAATCTGGAGCGCATTCTGAGGCACAAGAAACTCACATTCTTTGTCATCGTGGGACTTTTCATCGTGTCCATTGTGCTCGGCAGCCGGCTCGGTGGGGAATTCATCCCCATGACGGACCAGGGCAACATTCAGATCAACGCGGAAGCGGCTGTCGGAACCTCCATCGCGGAGATGGACCGGCACATGCAGGATGTGGAATCCAGACTGGATTCCAGCTTTTCCAATGAGATCCAGACGATTTACACTTCCTTTGGCCGTCAGGAGGGTTTCACCGCCCTCTTCGGCGGGAAATCCAATGTGGGCAGCATCAACCTCACTCTCACCGATAAGGAGCTGCGGACCCGCAGTCAGAAGGATATTGAGGATATCATCCGCAGTGAATTCACGGATATTCCAGGTATTACGGTCTCCTTTTCCAACGGTGACCCCACATCTACCGAAGGTCCGCTGGCCATTAAGGTTTTCGGACAGGATCTGGAACAGGGCAAGAGTATCGCACTGCAGATCAAGCAGATCATGGAAAGCATTCCGGGTATCGTGGATATCGAAACCTCTTTTACACAGCCTCAACCGGAGTACAGAATCCGGATCGACCGTGAGCGGGCGGCCAAGCTGGGTCTCAATGTGACCGCAGTGGCACAGTCTGTGAACACAGCGATCAAGGGGACGATCGCCAGCAGGTACCGCGACGGAAATGATGAGATCGATATCATGGTCCGCTATGACCGCCCCTTCAGGGAAGCGGAACTGGATCTGAATAATATTTTCATCAGTACAGCCACGGGGGCCCAGATCCCGCTGAGCAATCTGGCATCGGTGATCCCAGCCAACGGCCCTGTGCGCATCGACCGGGAAGATCAGGCCCGTTATGTCTCTATCAACGCAAATATCAGCGGCCGGGACCTGGGGTCCATCTCCGCCGACCTGCGGAAAGCTCTGGCGAACTTGAGTCTGCCTCCGGATTTCCAGCTGGAAATCGGTGGTTCGGCCCAGGATATGCAGGAAAGTTTCATGTATCTGGGTCTGGCGATTCTGGTGGCCATCCTGCTGGTTTATATGGTCATGGCCTCACAGTTTGAGTCCCTCCTGGATCCCTTTATCATCCTCTTCACCATTCCGCTGGCCTTTATGGGCGTGATCGCCGCCCTGTTCCTCACCGGCACGAATCTCGGTGTGACTGTTTTCATCGGCGGTATGCTGCTGGTGGGCATTGTGGTCAACAACGGTATTGTGCTCATTGACTATATCAATCAGATCGTTGTGACCCGGCCGGAGCTGAGCCTGAATGAAGCCATTGTGGCAGGGGCAAGGACCCGTCTGAGGCCGATTCTCATGACAGCACTGACCACCATTCTCTCGATGACGCCCCTGGCAATGGAGATCGGCAGCAGTTCTGAGATCTGGGCTCCCATGGCCCGTGCAGTCATCGGCGGTATGACGGCCTCAACCTTTCTGACCACGATTTTCATCCCCATCATGTACGCCTTCTTCCAGAGAAAGAATCTGGAAAGAAAGCGTCTGGCCCTGCAGCACGNCTGAGTCCGGAAGCTTAGGGCAGGTGAACAGGTAAAGCAGTCAGCATGAAAGCAGTCAATGCGGGATATTTTTCCGCCGCCCGCAGAGAGCGATGGCTGAAAGCCTCAGTCCTTGCAGCTCTGTGGGCCGCTTTTGAGATCGTTTTCGGTTCGGTTCTCCACAACCTGAAGGTGCCTTTCAGCGGCAACATCCTCACGGGCATTGCAATTATCCTCTTTATCCTGAGTCTGGACCGCTGGCCGGAGCGGGGTATCATCTGGCGGGCAGGACTGATCACGGCTCTTTTGAAGACCCTGTCCCCCTCCGCAGTGATCTTCGGTCCGATGCTGGCTATTTTCATGGAGGGGCTGATCTTTGACATGACACTCCGTCTTATTCCGGGCCGTATTCCCGGCATTCTGGCAGCCTCTGTGCTGGCCATGTCCTGGAATCTGCTGCAGCGCATCCTGAATCTTCTTCTCTTTTACGGCATGCGCATTGTGGATATTTACGGAGCACTGATTGACGCCACGCGCCGGCAGTTCGATATTCAGGGTGATCTGACCTGGGTGCCCATCCTGCTGCTGCTCGCCGGCTATGGACTGAGTGCCCTCGGGGCTGCCGCTGTAGGCCTGCGCATCCTTTCACTCAAAGAGCAGAAGGACGCACCTGTCCCTTCCGCTGCTGGAGCAGGCAGCCGCCGCGGTATCCTGAAATCCTTCGAGGAAAGCAGTTTCGACTACTCTCTGCCCTGGCTTTTCCTGAATATCACCCTGATCGCCGCTTCCTTCTATCTGCTCAGTTCCGCCCCCCTCTACCTTTCAGGCCTCTTCATCAGCGGCATGGTCCTGATCTGGTCACTGCGCTACGAGCGTGCTGTGCGGCAGCTCCTGAAAAGGAAATTCTGGATCTCATTCATCCTGATCACCCTGCTCACCACCTGGCTGCTCTTTCCTGACCGGGGACATCTCTACGGTCTGCTGGCCGGAATAGAGATGAATTTCAGAGCGGCTGCAGTGATCCTGGGCTTTGCCGTAGTGGGGACGGAACTGTATCATCCCCGCATCCGCACCGTCCTGAGGCAGAGCCGCTTCCACTCTCTCTACGATGCCATGGACCTGTCTCTGTCGAGTCTGCCGGAGTTTATCGCCGCCGTACCTGATCTGCCGGGGCTGAAAAAATATCCTCTGTCCGCCTTCAGACAGCTCTTTCTGCTGGCCGACCGCCGGCTACAGAGTCTGCGCCGGGAACAGATGCCCCGTTTCATTGTCCTCCACGGCGAAAAGGGCGAAGGAAAAAGCAGTTTTATCCGGGATTTTGTGCAGCAGCTGCGCAGCCGAGATATTGCCTGCAGCGGCCTGATGACCCACCGGGATTTTTCGCAGGGAATCCTGCAGTCCTACATTGTTGAGGATCTGTCTGACGGTTCAAAAGCCCCCTTTCTCAGCAGAACAGCCGCGGCGGAGGACGAAGTCAAGCTGGTCGGTCAGTGGTACGGAAGAGAAGAGGGTCTGGTCCACGGCCGGAAGGCCCTTGCGAAGGCTCTTGAGACTGCGGACCCCGTCCTGATCCTGGATGAACTGGGACCGCTGGAACTGCAGGGCGAGGGCTGGGCGGCCATCCTGCCCGAACTGTCTTTGCGTGAACAGGGCAGCACCGTCATCACCTGCCGCAATTCGGTTCTCAGTGACATAGAGGCCCTCTTTCCGGATGCCAAGTCGCTGCGCATTCCCATCAATGAACTGCAGAACGAACAGGGATTCCGCGATTTTACGAACCTGTTTATCCGGGCCTATTCAGACTGATTTACACCCGGACCACTATGTATAATCAGTTTAAATTTATTCTTCGCCGGCAGCTTCTGAGGCAGCCTGTGCAGCAGCTTCCGTGATCTGACTCAAAGGCAGTGAGTGTTCCCTTGCAAGCCGGGCGCAGTCATCGTATTCGGGTTTGCTGCGGAGCCTTTTTCCTCGAAAATACAGATCCTTCACACGGATAGAACCCCAGACTGTCTGCAGCTCGCGTGTTCGCCGTTGCAACAGCAGACGCTCTATGCGCCGGGTGCGAAGTCCGGCCGTGCTGCTTTCCCGAAACACCGTTTCCGCCAGCTCAGCTCCCCTATCCTCCGGACACAGAACACTGAGGGCGAATGCAGGCCGGTTTTTCTTCATCTGTATCGCTGTGAACCATGCGTCAAGCGCTCCCTCTTCAAACAGACGCTCCATCAGGAAACCCGCCTGTTCAGGGCTCATATCATCGAGGTTGCACTCCAGAAGAAGTACAGAGTCATTCTCAACTCCCTCAATATCCAGGATACTCTCTTCATCGGCGCTGCCGGGCCCTTCCTCTCCGATGAAGATGCGCAGAACATTGGGAATCTTCAGATCGGCCGTGCCGGCACCCCATCCGCTCTCCTTCAGAAGCATGGCCGGCATAGGTCCGAAGGAAGAGGCCAGTACCTTCACCAGGGCCGCTCCCGTCGGTGTCACCAATTCCCGCTCAATGTCCGATGGGCGAAGCGCCGCATTCTTCAGAAGTTCAGCCGTGGCAGGCGCCGGCAGGGGCAGAATCCCGTGCTCCCCCCGGATAAAACCCCGGCCCATCGGCAGAGGCGAACATACGATTCGCTGAATATTCATTTCGTGGATGGCATTGACTGTACAGCAGACATCCACGATGGTGTCAATAGCACCGATCTCATGAAAATGTACGTCCTCCGGCGACATCCCGTGGACGGCCCCCTCCGCCGCTGCGATGGCCTCGAATACTTCCAGACTCCTGCTGCGGACTGCCTCCGGAAGTCGGCTTCCGTCCAGGATCTTTTTCAGATCCCTCAGCCTGCGCAGGGGAGGCCTGCCCTCCCCGCTTTCAATCACGATCTGACTGGCCTGAATAACCTGCTTCATGACCTTCTGCACCCGAATGCTCACATCGTGCAGGCCCAGTGCCTCAATGCATTTGTTGAAAGCCGCCGGTTCGTAGCCTGCATCGGCCAGAGCTGCCAGAAACATGTCCCCGCTGATCCCGCTGAAAGTATCCAGATACAGTATTTTTCCGCTCATCCCATCTGCCCTTCCTCCAGGGATGGCCCGGCTTTCGCAGCTTTATTTGATCCGGCTTCCGCCTCCTCACCGTCCCCGGCCCTCAGGGAGTTGAAGATCTTGACAGCGGCTGCAGCTGCACCGAAACCATTGTCGATATTGACCACGGTGACCCCGCTTGCACAGCTGTTGAGCATGGCCAGCAGAGAGGCAAGACCCTCGAAATGGCTGCCGTAGCCCACAGAGGTCGGCACCGCGATGACGGGACAGGCGGCAAGCCCGGCGATCACAGATGGAAGTGCGCCCTCCATGCCGGCCACTGCGATGATCAGACGAGCCTTCCGGATCTTATCCTGATGCTGCAGAAGTCTGTGCAGCCCGGCCACACCCACATCGTAGAGCCTTGTGAGGGGAAAACCGAAGAATTCCAGACTCTGAGCGGCTTCCTCAGCCACCGGAATATCCGAGGTTCCGCCTGCAGCCAGCAGGATATCACTGCTGCAGAGGTCCTCGCGCAGAGGCTGTCCCCCCACGCGGGCGACACGGCTTTCTGCATCATAGTTCAATTCCGAAAATTCCGCCTGCAGCTGATGCGCTCTGTCCTTCGACAGCCGGGTGCCGAGGATCTGTCCTTCACGCTTCAGAACCGTCCTGAATATATCCTGCAGCTGTTCAAGGCTTTTCCCTTCACAGAAAATCACCTCAGACATGCCGTTCCTCCGCTTCCGGTCCGTGTCGATCCGGGTATGCCCCAGATCCAGCACCGTCAGTGCGGAAATGCGCTCCGCGGCTTCCACTTCTGTCATCCGCCCCTCCTGCAGGTCCCGGAGTATGCTCTGCAGATCACTCATGCTCTGCCCCCGGTGCTCCGTCGCTCCCGGAGCCCTCTGAACCCAGCACCCTGTTCATACTGCCGGACTCAAAGCCGCTCAGATCCAGGGTGACGTACTGAAAACCCAGGTCCCGCATGAAGGACAGAATTCCCTCACGCTGTTTCAGCGCGTTCTCCAGATCCTGAGCCTCCACTTCTATCCGGGCAATATGCCCATGATGCCTCAAACGGCACTGCCTGAAACCCAGGGAATGAAGAAAAGCCTCTCCTTTCTCAACGGCGGATAATTTCCTTCTGTCCACTTCCGAACCGTAGGGGATCCTGGAGGCCAGACAGGCCGCCGCCGGCTTGTCCCAGTTCGACAGTCCCAGCGCTTTCGCCAGTTCTCTCACTCTTTCTTTACCGATATTCAGTTCTTTCAGCGGACTGCGGACACCCTGTTCCCCCGCGGCTCTGTGCCCCGGTCGGTAATCCCCGCTGTCATCGGCGTTGTGGCCGTCCACGATACTGTGCAGTCCTTCGCTCTCTGCAAAGGCGCGGATATCCTTAAAACTGTGAAATTTACAGAAATAACAGCGGTCACTGTCATTTTTACGGTAACGGATATCTTCCATTTCCCTGCCTTCGATCAGAACGTGCCGGATCCCGATCTCCGCGGCCACTGTTCTGCTCTCCTCCAGTTCAGAGGCAGCCAGTGAGGGGCTGACCACCGTGACTGCACAGCTCTCTGCTCCCAGGGCATCAAAAGCCGCCCGGGCCAGAAGACTGCTGTCGGTCCCACCGCTATATGCCACCACTGTCGGTCCACCCTGCCTCAGTCTGTGAAGCAGGGCATCATATATTTTTTTCAGCTCTTTATTCATCGCTTTCTTTCATATCGTTCCACACTGAAATCCTCAAATGTCTCAGTACTCACAAGCTTCCAGTCCTCCCGCTTCCAGTCCGGGAAATAGACGCTGCCCTCAACCCTGAAATTCATCATGGACAGGATCATGGTATCTGCCAGATCCTTTTCCAGAGCCTCGCGGTAAATGCCGGCACCGCCTGTAATGAAGACTCTGAGTTCTCCGCGGCAGGCCCGGATCGCCTCCGCCAGTGAGGGAAAAAGTTCTGTCCCGGGAGGAGCGCTTTCCATACTCCGGCTGATGATCATATTGCGCCGTCCCGGCAGGGCTCTGCCCAGTGACTCCCAGGTCAGACGGCCCATGATGATGCTGTGCCCCCGGGTCGTCCGCTTGAAATGCTTCAGATCCTCCGGCACATGCCAGGGGATCTGATTGTCCGCCCCGAGGACCCGGTCCGGGGTCATGGCGGCTATGATGACCGCCTCGGGTCCCTCTCCCCTGCTCCCTGTCATACCGCCACGTCAAATTTTACCTTGGGATGCGGATTGTAATCTTTCAGCTGCACATCCTCAAATTCCAGGTCAGTCAGGGCCTTGTCCGCAATGATCAGCTTCGGCAGCGGGCGCGGTTCCCGTGTCAACTGTTCCTTCAGTCCGCTGATATGGTTCTCGTAAATGTGGGCATCAATGATGGTGTGGGCAAATTCCCCGGGCTCATAGCCCGTCTCCCGGGCCAGCAGCATGGTGAGAAGACTGTAACAGGCCAGGTTGAAGGGGATGCCCAGGGCAATATCCCCGGAACGCTGAGTCAGATGGCAGTTGAGCCTGTTTCCGCTGACGCTGAAGACAAAGCTGTAGTGACAGGGCGGCAATTTGCTCTCCGCTGCATTGCCGGGATGCCAGGCGGATACGATCATCCGCCGGCGGTTGCGCGTGGAGGGATCGACCTTGATCTCCCGCAGGGTATCCAGGACAAACTGTATCTGATCAAATACGAGACCGCCTGTGACAGGATCCCGGCTGATCCATTTCCGACCCCAGTTCTCCCCGTCCTCATGACCGCTCTCCGGGACGGGAAAACGCCGCCAGAAACGTCCGTAAGCTGTTTCCAGCCGGCCCTCGGCATCAGCCCAGGCATCCCAGATCTGTGTGTGTGCCCGCAGGTTTCGGATATGAGCCTCGCCGCTGAGATACCAGAACATCTCCCGCAGCATGGAATTGAAGTACATTTTCTTTGTGGTCAGCAGCGGATAGCCTTCGCTCAGATCCACCTTATAAAAATAGGAGAATACCGACAGGGTCGCCACACCGGTGCGGTTCACTTCCCGGCTTCCCCTTTCCAGAACATATTTAACCATGTCAAGATACTGTTTCAAAGGTCTCTCATTCCTTTCTTTGAATGCTTTCAGGTCCCTCAGGCGCGGTGGATCAGTTTGCCCTTCTTGAATACGGCATACACATGATTCATGCCATACCAGTAGGCAATCTGCCGTATATCATCCACATCCCAGAGCAGCAGGTCCGCCTGCATACCCGGCTCCACGGAACCGATGAGATGACTGCGGTCCAGGGCCCGGGCGGCATTGACGGTCACCGCCTGCAGTGCCTCCATCGGTGTGAGTTTCATCTGCGTGCAGGCCAGGGTCATGATCAGCTGCAGATTCTGTGTCATGGATGAACCCGGATTGAAGTCACTGGCCAGAGCCACTGAAATGCCCTCATCCCAGAGCCGTCTGGCCGGAGCATAATGACTGTGACCCAGAAAAAATGCAGTGCCGGGCAGAAGGGTGGCTGTAGTGGACCCTCGTTTCAGCGCCTCTATGCCCGAATCCGTTACTGCCAGAAGATGGTCTGCAGAGGATGCACCCATGGACACCGCCAGCTCAGTAACACCGATACTTTCAAACTCGTCTGCGTGGACCCGCAGTTTCAGGCCCCTGTCCTGTGCCGCCCGGAAGATCTTTTCTGTCTCATCTCTGAGAAAAACGCTGGGTTCAGCAAACACATCACAGTATTCCGCCAGACCCTGCTCAGCCACGGCAGGAATCATTTCGCTGCAGACAAGGTCCACATAGGCATCCCGCTGATCTCGGTACTCATCCGGTATCTCATGGGCGCCCATGAAGGTCGGCACAAGATCCAGCTCCAGTTCCTCGTTCAGGCGGCGGATCACCCTCAGCGATTTAAGTTCATCCTCTACGCTGAGACCGTAACCGCTCTTTGCCTCGATCGTGGTGCTTCCATAGTCCACAAATCGCCGCACACGCTTCAGACTTCTCTCGAAGAGCTCATCCTCAGACATTTGCCGCAGTTTCCTGACGCTGTTTCGGATACCCCCGCCGGCTGCTGCGATCTCCAGATAGCTGAGCCCCCGGATACGCATTTCAAATTCCTGCTCCCGCGTCTCTGCAAAGACCGGATGTGTATGCGGGTCGATGAGGCCGGCCGTGAGTATGCGGCCCCCGGCATCGAAGCTGAGCTCTGCATCTTTGTCCTCAAAGCGGCCGATGCCCAGGATCTTGTCAGCACCGATGAGGATGTCCCGGTCCCGCAGGATCTCCATGCTTCCGCTTCCACTGTTCCAGGTCACGATGGCCCCAATGCCCGTGATACGAAGGCTGCCCTTTTCCCGCGCCGATACTGTCCGAATGTCAGCAGCCATTAGGTCCCGCTGATCTTCAGATCCAGGATTCCGCGCTCCTCAAAGTGGCTTTCATAGGTCTCCGAAAAAGCCGCCAGGTGCTCGTTCTCCTCTGTCTCATCCATATTCTCCACAGCGTCCTCACCAAACTGCTCCAGGACATCCCGGGCCGCCAGTCTGTGGATCAGTTCATTCCAGAATATATTCTCATCATAATCCTGCAGAAATTCATCCATCTCCGATTCCAGCTTTTCAGAAGGCAGAAACTGATGGTACTTCTTATCCCAGCGCAGCTGATCCGTCCCGCCCTTCAGTTCCCGGGAAGCGGCAAAAATCTTCTGCTCGATCTCAATATACTCCTCCAGCGGATCCTCCCGCAGCCCGTTCAGCATCCAGTTGCCGGCATAAACCACCTTCAGCAGCCTCTCATACTCCTCTTTCGTCAGTTCAATATTCATAAAGCGTCCTTTCCAATCTCTTTTATTTTTTAAGTCCCGGGACAGACACGCCCCGTTCGACCGCAACCCGGGCGGCCTTTTCATACCCTGCATCCACATGACGGATCACGCCCATGGCCGGATCATTTGTGAGAACCCTTTTGAGCCGGACCGCTGCTTCCTCCGTCCCGTCCGCCACGATCACCAGCCCCGCATGCAGGGAGTAGCCGATCCCAACTCCCCCGCCGTGATGAAAGCTGGTCCATGTGGCCCCGCTGACCGCAGAAACAAGGGCGTTGAGAATAGGCCAGTCGGCAATGGCGTCGGAACCGTCCTTCATAGCCTCCGTCTCACGGTAGGGCGATGCCACCGAACCTGAATCCAGATGGTCCCGTCCGATGACAATGGGAGCCTTCACCCGACCCGTACGGACCAGTTCATTGAACAGCAGACCCGCCCTGTCCCGCTCCCCGTAACCCAGCCAGCAGATCCGGGAGGGCAGACCCTGAAATTTAACATGTTTCTGCGCCTTCTCGATCCAGTTCCTCAGAGAAAGGTCCTGCGGAAAGAGTTTGAGCAGTTCCCTGTCCGTGGTGTAGATATCCTCCGGATCCCCGCTCAGAGCCACCCAGCGGAAAGGCCCGCGCCCCTCCTCAAACTGCGGCCGGATGTAGGCCGGCACAAAACCGGGAATCGCATATACATTCTCCACGCCGGCTTTGGCAGCCTGTGTGCGCAGATTATTCCCGTAGTCGAAAACCACCGCCCCTGCAGACTGCATCTGCAGCATGGCCTGCACATGCCGACCCATGGACTCAATGCTCTGCCGGATATAGGACGCCGCATCCCTCTCCCGCAGCGCCAGGGCCTCATTATAGCTCATACGCCCCGGCACATAGCCGTTGAGCTCATCATGGGCCGAGGTCTGGTCCGTAACAATATCAAAGTGAATCCCCCTCTCCACCAGTTCGGGAAGAATGTCCGAGGCATTGCCCAGCAGCCCGACGCTCAGAGCCTCCCCCCTGTCCCGGGCCTCCATCACCCAGCGCACCGCTTCCTCTACGTCTTCTGTGCTCCTGTCCAGATAGGCCGTGTCCAGACGCTTCTGTATTCTCCCGGGCTCCACTTCGATACAGAGGGTGGCCGCGCCGTTGAAAACCGCCGCCAGAGGCTGCGCGCCCCCCATACCGCCAAGCCCCGCCGTCAGCACCGTCCTCCCCTTCAGACTCCCGCCGAAATGCTGTCGCGCCGCCTCGGCAAAGGTCTCATAGGTTCCCTGCAGAATTCCCTGCGTCCCGATATAGATCCAGCTCCCGGCCGTCATCTGACCGTACATGATCAGACCCTTTTTTTCAAGGTCGTTGAAATACTCCCAGTTGGCCCAGTGTCCCACAAGATTTGAATTGGCGATCAGCACCCGCGGTGCATCCGTGTGGGTCTTCAGCACACCTACGGCCTTCCCGCTCTGCACCAGCAGGGTCTCGTCAGGCTGCAGCTCTCTCAGAGAACGCAGAATGGTATCGTAGGCCTCCCAGTTTCTCGCCGCCCGGCCCGTTCCACCATATACGATGAGATCCTCAGGCTTTTCCGCATTGTCCGCTGTCAGATTATGCTGTATCATGCGGTAGGCCGCCTCAATCTGCCAGTTCCGGCATGTCAGCTGCGTCCCCGTCGGTACGGTCACTCTGCGCGTCATCCTCTGCTCTCCATCTTCTCTTCCATTGTTTGTCTCACCCTTTCCCAGCGCGTTCAGCCGCAGAGCCGCCCAAACCGTATTTCTCGGTGTTCTCCCTGACACGGAAGGCTGTGATCTCGCGAATCAGGTCATAGGGGATCTCTCCCTTCAGTGGGAACTGCACGGAACCCCTGCCCTGCTGATAGGCCGACAGTTTCTCTTCAAATGCCTCGTGCCCGCTCGGTGTGGCGTAAAAACCGATATGCCCGCGATATGCCGCAAAATAAACCAGCGGACGGCTGAAACTCTTGTAGGCAGGCATGCCGTAGGACACACTCTCCTCTGCATCCGGTGCCTCCTCCAGGATCAGAGCCCTGATACGCAGCAATATGTCCCTGACTTCCCCCTCGAAACGCCCGATATAAGCATCAACTTCATTCATAACTCCCCCTCGTCCCTCTCCTCGCAGAATTCACTGAGCACCCCGAAGGTGGACCGGGGATGCAGAAAGGCGATGGACGCAGCATGTGCCCCCTGCCTCGGCTCCGCATCAATCAGCTCAAAACCTTTTTCAAGCGCCTTTTTCAATGCCTCCCGGCAGTTCTCAACCCCGTAGGCAATATGGTGTATGCCCTGCCCGCGCTTCGCTATGAAACGGGCCACCGGACTGTCCGGCGACAAGGGCTCCAGCAGCTCAATGCGCGTATCACCGATGCTGTACATCTGCACTCTCACACCCTGCTCCTCCACTATGTCCCGGCCGGCATCCTCCAGACCCAGAACCCCCTCGTACCAGCTCCGCTGCTCTTCGATATTCTCAACCGCTATGCCGATATGGCTGATCCTCTTCAGCAAGCGACTGCCCCCCCGGGCTCATTGCATCGTCCCATGTTTACCTGATTCACAGTATAATTGTCTCCCGGTACTCTCCAAACACCTTTCTCATCGCATCACTGATCTCTCCCAGTGTGGCATAGACCCGGACCGCATCCAGAATAAAGGGCATCAGATTCTGATCCGAATGAGCAGCTCTTTCCAGTGCCTCAAGGGTCCTCTGCACCGCCTCACTGTCCCGGCGTGACCTCAACTCCCTCAGACGCTGTCCCTGCTTTTCCTGCAGGGCGGGATCCACAGTCAGCAGATCCTGCGGGGCGTCCTCCTCCGTCTGAAAACGGTTCATCCCCACCACCACCGTCTCGCCTTTCTCGACCGCCTGCTGCACCGCATAGGCCGAAGCCTGTATAGAACGCTGAACATATCCCTGCTCAATGGCCTCGATCATTCCGCCGAAGGCATCAACCCTGTGGATGTATTCCATTGCGGCCGCTTCGATCTCATCGGTAAGCTTCTCAATATACCAGCTGCCCCCCAGCGGATCAGCCGTCGCTGTGACCCCGCTTTCCCAGGCAATGAGCTGCTGTGTCCTCAACGCCGTTCGCACACTGTCTTCCGTCGGGAGCGCCAGTGCCTCATCCCGTGAATTGGTATGCAGGCTCTGTGTCCCGCCGAGTACCGCCGCCAGGGCCTGTATCGTCACTCTCACAATGTTGTTGTCCGGCTGCTGGGCTGTCAGGGTGGATCCCCCCGTCTGTGTGTGAAAACGAAGCATCATTGAGCGTTCATTTTTGGCGGAGAAACGCTCCTTCATGATCTTCGCCCAGAGCCGCCGGGCTGCCCGGAATTTTGCCACTTCCTCCAGCAGATTATTGTGGGCGTTGAAAAAAAAAGAGAGCCGTCCGGCAAAGGCGTCCACATCCAGCCCGCTGTCCATGGCCGCCTGAACATAGGCAATGCCGTCTGCCAGGGTAAAACCCACTTCCTGTGCTGCGTCCGAACCCGCCTCGCGGATATGGTAGCCGCTGATACTGATGGTGTTCCAGCGCGGAACCTTTTCGGCGCAATACTGGAAGATATCCGTGATCAGCCGCATGCTGGGCCTCGGAGGAAAAATGTAGGTTCCCCGGGCCGTATATTCTTTGAGAATGTCGTTCTGAATCGTTCCGCTGAGCTGCTCAGGACCAATACCCTGTTTTTCTGCAGTGACGATGTACATAGCCAGGAGCACCGATGCCGGCGCATTGATGGTCATGGATGTACTCACTCTGTCCAGAGGAATGGCGTCAAAAAGGATCTCCATGTCCTCCAGAGAATCAATGGCCACTCCCACTTTCCCCACCTCACCCATGGCCATGGCATGATCGGAATCATAACCTATCTGAGTCGGCAGGTCGAAGGCCACAGACAGACCCGTCTGTCCCTGGGCCAGAAGATATCTGTAGCGCTCATTGCTCTGCTGAGCGTCGCCGAAACCCGCATACTGACGCATGGTCCAGAAACGTCCCCGGTACATGGAGGGGTAGATGCCCCGGGTAAAGGGATACTCCCCGGGATAGCCTATCTTTTCAGGGGCCTCCTCAGGACTGTAAAGCGCCTCCACAGGCTGACCCCAAGTGCTGCGGATCCCGGACTCCGGCTCAGGATCTCTGCCTGTCCCTCTTCTCAGCGTCCCCTCTGCCCATTCCCTGAGTGTTTTTGACCGCCTTATTCCCATTCACTGCCTCAAATCACCGTCCCGGAGGGAATGACCGCGTTCTTCTTCAATACCACTATCCCGTCCTGAATCCAGTAATTGTCCTGTATGTCGTGCTCCAGGTTCCGGCTGTTGGTGATCTTCACATTGTCGCCGATCCGGGCATTTTTGTCAATGATGGCATTGCGGATCTCACAGTTTCGCCCGATGCCTAGAGCCAGGTCCCCCTTGCCGCGCCGGTCATCAAAGAAGTCATTTCCCATGACATAGCTGTCTCGGATGCTCGTGCCGTCACGGATGACCGAACGGATCCCGATGATGCTGTTCTCAATGGAATCCGCTTTGATCCGGCAGCCTTCGTTGATCAGAGAACGCCTGAGCCTGCCCACATCCATCCGAGAACCCGGCAGCATCCGGGCATGCGTGAAAATAGGCATCTCCGAATCGATGAAACGGAAGGGCGGGTTCATCTGAGTCAGACGGATATTTGTTTCGTAAAAGGCCCGGATGGTCCCGATGTCCTCCCAGAATCCTTTGAAAAAATGGGCATAAACCTTTTTTCCACTCTCAATGGATCC
>JGI11705J14877_10000770_pt1 | contig 19443 bp, 21 predicted proteins | sample Etolaghawater15m_FD_14877 | JGI IMG/M metagenome (IMG submission 14877)
AGATTTAGGAGTTTTATAATATAGTAAAAACGCAAGGGAAAAGCATAAAACTCTTTGCCTTTTGTGATGGCATTTATCATCTTTTTTACACCTACTGGTGTTTCAAGAAGGAGTGGCATATTAAACTCATTTTTGTCTGTAAGTTCGCTTTTGATGAAGCCTGGTAAAATAGTTATAACTTTTATATTGTCTTTTTTATACTTATATCTGATACCCTCGGCATAAGCATTGAGTGCTCTTTTTGATGAGGAGTAAACTTTTGAGCTTGGCATAGAAAAGAGTGAAGCCAAAGAAGATATAAAGACGATAGTTCCAGATTTTTGCTTTTTAAACTTTGGAAGAAGGACTTCTAGTATGGCATGATTTGAGAGTACATTTACATCATAGAGTTTTTTAAACTCTGCTATTGGAGTTATATATCCCGTGTGTCCTAGAGAAATTCCTGCGTTTAGTATGAGTAGGTCAAGGTTTTGTATATGGGAGATTTTTTCTTGCAGGATTTCAAACTCGGTAACATCGGCGACTATAATGTCAATGGATTTTACTTTCTCAAAAAGTTCGCTTCTAAGAGTATAAAGTTTATCTTCTCTTCTTGCTAAAAGTATGAGTTCATTTTCGGACGAAGCATACTGACGAGCAAACTCTGCACCTAGTCCAGAACTCGCTCCAGTAATTAAGATTTTCATCTTAGACTAAACAATCCTAATCATTACAGGTCTTGCGTTTACGAAGCTGAGAGCTTCTAGCTCATTTATCATCGCTTGTATATTTTTCTCAAGAGCTACATGAGTCGATATAAGGAGATTCGCATTTGCACTGTCTGTTGGGCGTTGCAAAATTGTCTCAATCGAGACTTCATGATTTTCAAAAATCTTTGTAAGTTTTGCTAAAACGCCAGTCTGATCAGTAACATTTATACGCAGATAGTACTTCGACTTTATGTTTTCTACTGCTTTAAGTGTAAGTGCTTTTCCCTCCATCGGTCTATCAAAACCAAGCATTGGAGTTGACTTTCCACTTCTTGCAATGTCAATGATGTTTGCAACAACAGCAGAAGCAGTAGCATCTCCACCAGCACCAGGACCATAGTAAAGTGTCTCTCCAACTTTATCGCCAACAACAGAGATAGCATTCATAACACCATCTATCTTGGCAATCATTTCATCTTGAGAGATAAGAGAAGCATGAACGCGAAGTTCAACTTCATTTTTATCTTTTTTAGCGATTCCAAGTAGCTTAATTGCATAACCAAACTCTTTTGCAAACGCTATATCTTCTGTACGTACATTATCAATTCCCTCTATGAGGATATCTTCAGGTTTTGCATCAATTCCATAAGCGATACTTGCAAGGATTAGAAGTTTGTGAGCAGCATCATATCCACCAACATCAAAAGTAGGATCAGCCTCTGCATAGCCTAAGTCTTGAGCCTCTTTGAGTATTGCATCATAACTAACACCATTGTTTGTCATCTCTGTCATCATGTAGTTTGATGTTCCGTTCATGATTCCCATGATTGACTCAATGTGATTTGCTGAGAGTCCATCACGAAGTGCATTAATGATAGGAATCCCACCAGCAACAGAAGCTTCATACTCAAACGCTATGTTTTGAGCGATATCTTGAAGCTCATAACGGTGGTATGCTAGAAGTGCTTTGTTGGCAGTAACTACTGCTTTTCCACTCTCAAGTGCACGTTTCACCACTTGAAATGGCTCTTCAACGCCACCCATAAGTTCAACAACAATGTCAATCTCGCCATCTTCTAAAATATCGTCTACATTGTTACTGATTACAATACTTGGGTCTATATCTCTTTTCTTAGAGAGATTGTTTACAACACCACTTTTTACAACTATATCAACTCCCGCACGAGCAGAAATAACATCAGCATTGTCTTTTAAAATCTGCGCTACGCTCGTTCCGACTGTTCCAACACCTATTATTCCAACTTTTAACATACTATTTCTTATCCTCTTCAAACTGTTTTAAAAACTGTTTTATATTTTTTGCTGCTTGACGGATACGGTTGTCATTTTCAATGAGAGCAATACGAACATACCCCTCGCCATACTCTCCAAAACCGATACCAGGGGCAACTGCAACACCTGCCTCAACAAGTAAACGCTTAGAAAACTCTAGTGAGCCTAAATGAGCGGCACAATCAGGAATCTTAGCCCAACAAAACATACTTGCTTCATTTTTATTTATCTTCCAGCCGGCTCTCTCAAAAGCTTCTATAAGCACTCCTTGACGATGGTCATACTTATCTGTTATATCTTGCACACACTGCTGATCTCCGTTTAAAGCGATAGTTGCAGCGACTTGAATAGGCGTAAACATTCCATAATCTAACCATGATTTTATCTTTTGCAGAGCACCAATAAGCTTCGCATTTCCTACAAAGAAACCTACACGCCATCCTGCCATATTGTAAGATTTTGAGAGTGTAAATGACTCAACAGCCACATCTTTTGCACCTGGTACTGACATGATAGACGGTGTTTTATAACCATCAAAAGTAATATCCCCATAAGCGATATCAGAGATGATATAAAACCTTTTCTCTTTTGCCATTGCAACCAAACGAGTATAAAACTCAGGAGTTACAGTAGCTGTCGTTGGGTTATGTGGAAAGTTTACAAGTACATACTTTGGCTTTGGAGAAGACTCCATGAAAACACGGTTAAGGTTTTCAAAAAAATGGTCCTCTTTTATGCGGTAATGCTCATCAAACTCTATACCAAACTTCACAACATTTCCACCCGCTAAGATGAAAGAGTATTCGTGAATCGGGTAAGTAGGGTCTGGAACAACAGCGACATCACCTGGATTTGTTATAGCATATGTTAGGTGTGCATAGCCCTCTTTAGAACCCATAGTTGCAACACACTCAGTTTGCGGGTCTAATATACAATCATAACGTCTCTCATACCAGTCAGCTATAGCTTTTAAAAGTTTTGGAATTCCCTTACTAGTAGAGTAGCCATGTGTTTTTGTTTTTTGGGCGGATTCAACGAGTTTCTCACGAATGTGTTCTGGAGTATCGCCATCTGGATTACCCATAGAAAAATCTATTACATCTTTACCTGCACGACGCTCTTGCATTTTAATCTCATTCACTTCGGCAAACACATACTTAGGAAGTCTTTCAACTCTGTTAAATCTTATCTCATCAAACATTTTTTGTCCTGTAAAATTAAATAGACTTCTTGCATAACTCGCATAAGCCTCAGAGGGCTAAAAAAGAGTGAGATTGTGTAAAACAAATTTTTATGCCTAGCCAAAGCTAAGGATAAAACATTTTTTTATGCAAGATTGCTCTTTTTTAGCCCTCCCTTCGGGCATTTACAAGAGAACTTTACTCTTCGTTAGACAACCTTCACTGTAGCTATGGCTACACTGAAGAACATATGTCTTGATTAAAACTCTCTTGTAACTGCTGAGGCATATGTGAATTATGCAAGAAGTCTAGAGTGACATTTTAGCGAAAATTTTAAATAAAGTACTAATAATTATTTTGAACCTTTTGACAAGAGAAGAAGTTCATCTTTAACATTTTTAAGGGTGTAGACATCTGATATCTTTATATACTTTGCATTTTTTGGTATTTCAAGGAGAATCTTCTTATAGACTTCATTCTCTTTAATAATTTTTAATAGGTGCAGGGATGCATCGTAGTAAGCGATATAGGGATACCACTCATTTCTTTGGCTACTCTGTATCTCTAACTCTTGTATATTTGAAACATCAAGCCAGTGTGCATACAAAGAGCGCTTAAGTGATATCTCATCTCTACTTGTAAGTTTTGCTATATTTAAATATCCTTGTCCCATATCTACACTGTAACTCCACTCCTGTGCAGATTCTCTTTGTATATCAGTAATACTGCATCCACTTTTTTCAAGCTCAAGTTGTAAGATAAGGGGATCGGTTGCATACTCAGACTTAAGGTTAATGCTCCAACTAAACTCTGAAGAGTCCATTGATGATGCTATGGTTACATAACGGTAGTAGCCAATATTTCGTAATGTATCTCCCATTATTTTGACAAAGAAAAGAGGAGAACCGCTTGTTTTGAAGTTGAGCTGAAACTCTCGTGGGGATTCAAAAAAAAGTTTTAAGAGTCCATTCTCTTTGAGAGTTTGAACTATTTTTATACTGTTTAATCTCTCATTTATGTAAAAAGAGGACTTAGGGTCAAAAATGACATTTATAAACTCTCTGTTTTCATCAAAACTTTTCTCATCCAAAAAAGTTTTGATTTTTTCCATAAGTGGGTCTTCTACTGACTCCACTTCATCAAAAATGTTAAAGTTATCTCCAAAAGATAAACTAAAAAGCAGAACAAATGTAAGAAAAAACCTTACCATTTACGACCTTTATTCAGTCTTTTAAACTCTCTTGGGCTTATCGCTTTTATCTCTCCATCTTCATAAAGGAAGTGAACATTCTCTTGTGAATCAAAATTTACAAGCTCATCATTTAGAACTATATCAACATAGCTATGCCCAAAAAGCAAAAGCCAATCATTCCCTGCATCAAGTTCAAACTCACCCGTAAAGATTTTGTTGTAATGTCTATTTGTTTTAAGATCTATATAGCCTAGCCAGAGCTTTGTTTTTGTAACAAGTTTGAGTGATTTAATAGCTTTCTCTTGAACTATAGGCTCTATTTGTTCTACTATGGCATTTAGTTCCTCTGTGGTATTTGCATCTTGCATTGATGCATTTGTATCAACGACTAAGATTTCACTTGCATTTGCATCTACTATCTCTAGTGTTTTTTGTGCATCTAAGATAAGAGAGTTATCTACCTCAGAAACCTTTGCACTTTGCTCTGTAGAATCTATGTTTAAGTATGCTACTACTGCAAATACTAAAATAGCAAGAAAAACATATAGAAGTGTTACACTCTTTTTTCTTTTTGGAACAACAAAAACACTCTCATCCTCTACAAATGTTTTTTCAGAGCCAAAATGTTTTACACCTGCTATACGTAAATCACTCAAATCTTCATGGTACTCTCTCTCAAGAATAGAGACAAAACCTAAAAACTGCACCTTAGAAAAGCCATCAAAGCTCTCATGAATTATGGCTTGAACATGTTCTACAGGAATATGTGTCTCTTCATAAATCTTTTGCGCGCCTATACTTCTTATTCTATCTAGTGCTTCACTCATTATCGCATCCTATCCATTAAAATTGCCCCTGCTACACTGACATTTAGCGAATCAAATTCATGCTTCATCTCAATACTTACAGCACAGTCAAGCTTAGAAACGACACGAGCACTCAGTCCCTCGCCCTCGCTTCCTAAAACTAAAACTTTTTTCTTATCTATACGAGTCTCACGGATATCTAAACCACTCATATCTGCACCATAGGTGGTAAAACCTGACATTTTTAAGTCATTTAACACATCGTGAACATTATTCTCAATAGCAAAAGGCATATCATAAAGTGCTCCCGTGCTTGTACGCAAAATTGTCTCCATTGGGAGTTGCTTCACTCCACAGGCGATGATGGCATCCACACCTAGAGCATATGCACTTCTCACCAAAGCTCCGATGTTTCCAACATCTGTAAGCCCTGAGAGAACAAGTACAAATTTCTTTTCATAAAAGAAGTCATAAGGTTGAAGTTGCACATCATCTACCTCAGCCAAAAAGCCTTGATGCGAAGCATTTTTACACATTTTTTGTGCAGCTTCATTTGGGATACGTTTTACTTCAAAACCTAGTTTCATAAGACGTGAGTACTCTTTTTTTTCTAACTCTTTAGCTAGATAGAGTGTTTTTATCTTGTTAGGGTGTTTGTTGATTAAATAGTATATTGGTTGTTTTGCATAAATTAACATGAGAGTATTTTATCTAAAAAAAGTGTTATATGTATTACGAGTTGATTAATATTTAAAAAACAACTATAACTCTAAAAGTCTTTGATAGCAAGCTTTTGTGTTTTCACCTGTGATTTTACTGATAAGTTTTGCCTGTGTTTTTTTGGGTAAATCAAGGTCTAAAATATCTTTTTGAGTAACAGCAGAATCTGCTTGAGACTCTCCAGCAGAGATTATGACAACCCACTCCCCTCGAAAATTTCCATCAAAGTTATTAAGGGCTTCTTGGGCTGTTCCTCTAAAATACTTTTGGTATCTTTTAGTCAACTCTTTTGCTAAAAAGAGTTCGCGTTTAGGCTCTTCATCTTTAATCTCTAAAAGAAGTTTTTCCAAACGATGCGGAGACTCATACAAAATTGTCGTAAAACCATTATGCAAAGCCTTTGAAAGACCAGCAGCACGAGAGCTTCCCTTGTGGTCTAAAAAACCAAAAAAGAGCATCTGAGTCTGTTCAAATCCACTTGCTACAAATGCTGTAAGCAAGGCATTTGCCCCTGGTAAAATGTCATACTCAAGAGAATTTTTTATGCAGTATGCCACAAGTGCTTGTCCAGGATCACTGACTCCTGGCATACCTGCATCACTTACATACACAAGATTTTGTTCAAAAAAATCAGGTGATAGTTTTTCAACAAAATCTTTTTCATTATGAGAGTGTAAAGAGATAAATTCTTGATTTTCTTTAAAGGGAGTGTTATAACGCTCTTTAAGTATGTGGATAAGTTTTTTTGTAACGCGAGTATCTTCACAAAGAAGAGTATCAGCCTCACTTAAAAGCTCGATGCTTCTAAGTGAGATATCTCCTATGTTTCCAATGGGAGTGGGTATTAATGATAGCATTTCTCACCTACTTTGAACAAGTCCAAAGTAGCTTCAGTCACTAAAGCTACGCCTTTGGCGAGAGAGTTCATTAATGAAGAGTCCTAAAGACTATTTTTTGTTGTAACGAGCGTTGAATTTCTCAATTCTACCAGCTGTATCTACCATTCTCTCAGATCCTGTGAAGAATGGGTGACACTCATTACAGATGTCAATTCTTAACTCTGCTTGAGCAGCTTTGTTTTGAAATGTGTTTCCACATGCACATGTTACAGTACAGTCTACGAAGTTAGGGTGTAGTTCTTTTTTCATTGTTTTGCCTTTGATACACGTCGTGTACGTATATCTATATATTTTTTAAATCCGTATGGGTGCAGATTTTTGAATTGAAATTATATCTAAAAATTTCTTAAAATATTTCTAAAGTAGTATTTTACTCGCAACCGCTACAACAGCTGACTCAGAACGCAGCACCATAGGAGAGTTGAGCCTAAAGACCTCTTGGGTTTTAAGAAGTTCTTTTTCCTCTTTTGAGAAACCACCCTCACAACCTATGAGAACTCTTTTAAAATCACTATCTCCACTTAAAACATTTTCACAAAAGTCAAAAACTTTTGTATCTGGATACTCTTTTATAAACGCCGCTATATTTTTATAGCTATCAAACGCCATTAAAGAAGAACGCCCACTCTGTTGTATGGAAGCTTCTACTATTCTCTCTAGGCGTTTAAAGTCTGGTTTGAAGTTTTTTTGGCTTCTATCACAGTTTATAAAAGAGATTCTGCTCACTCCTATTTCACAGAGGGAGGGAAGAACTTTCTCTACTGATTTTGGATCTATTACACACCAAGCCACATGTAGTTCTTTTTCACTTTTCACTTCAACTACACTAGAGTCTATAAGTTCAAGAGTAGCTGCTCTTGGCTCTACTTCTAGCACTTTATAGCGATGAAGTGTTACTATACTCTCTTTGTTTCTAAACGCCAACTCATCACCAACATTATGGCGACGTATTTTTATGAGGTACTTATGCAGTTCTCCTTTGAGAGTGAGTTTTTCGTCTCCTGCGTTTTCATCAAGTACATATATCAAAGAAGCCACATCCAGATACCAAGCACTAGCACAAGAGCAAACTCAATCTGTAAAATCGTTCTAGCGATGGGCTTGTATGCTCCAAAAGCATGCTCTTTTGTCTCGCTTAAGTACTTCAAGGTCTTAATGCGTTTAGCCTCTAAAACGATAAGTATTATACTTGCAATTATCATAGCGATATTCGCAACTGTAAAGTCTAAATGCTTTGCTGCCATCATAATTATGCCTGTAAAAATAACTGTAGCTAAAAGTGTAAATGTCAAAGGCCAAACGACAATAGAGTTGACTCTTTTGTACTTTTTTAAGTCCTGATAACTTATCACAAGAAAGAGGTTTACGAAAATCGCCACTAAAATACCTATGGTTGCCATACTGTGTAGGGAGAGTCCCATGCTATACATTTCATTCATAACGAAATTATAGTAGAATATCTCCAACGAAACAAAGGGGTAAAGATTATGGCAGTTAGCGTTGAAGAGGCACTGGAGTTAATTTACACAAATGTAAAACGGACTTCGCTCAAAATCATTCCAATTGAAAATGCCTTAGGGCTTGTTCTAGCAGAGGACATAATCGCAACACACAACCTCCCACCCTTTGATAACTCAGCAATGGATGGTTATGCTGTAAAAGTTGAGGATTCAGGTAAATGTGTAAAAGTTGAAGAGACNATCTTTGCGGGAGATGATTTTAGAGGAGAACTTCACTCTGGTAGTGCCATAAAGATAATGACAGGTGCAAAAATCCCTTTTGGNACACAGTGTATTGTCCCCATAGAAGATACACAGATATGTCAAAACAAGGTAAATTCCCAAGGAAGAGAGGGTAGCCTNGACTATGACGTTTTACTTCCAGAAAACCTGACTATGAGTAAACATATACGTCTTGCAGGAGAGGACATTAAAAAAGAGATGCCACTTCTCTCTTGTGGAGATATTTTAAACGCTCATCAAATCACTCTTTTGGTTTCTCAAGGGATTAGCCATGTAAAAGTACATAAACGCCCACGAATAGCTCTTTTTGCCTCTGGAAATGAGCTTAAGATGCACTTTGAACAAGTGGAGGCCTACCAACTCTACAACACAAACACCCCTACACTTTTGGCACGTGCCAAAGAACTCGGTTGTGAAGTTGAGTTTATAGGGACTGCACAAGATAGCATGAGCGATATAAAAGAGCATATAAAAAGTGCTCTAGAGTGTGACTTAGTCATCACAAGTGGTGGTGTAAGTGTTGGAGATGCTGACTTTACAAAAGAGGCCTTTGCTGCATTTGGCTACAACATACTCTTTGACAAGATAGAGATAAAACCAGGAAAACCTACTACCTTTGGAAAAGTTGGTGAGACTCTTATACTAAACCTCCCAGGAAATCCACTTGCAGCCGCTTTAAACTTTGAGCTTTTTGGCTCAAGTATCATCTATGCACTTAGTGGTGCAAAAGCAAAGTTTTTAAACACCATAAACGCCAAGATGAAAAGTGAATTCAGACTTAGAGCCGGAAGAAGAACACTTGTCCCAGGTTTTTTTGATGGAGAATTTTTCACTGTTTGTGAGCACTATGCACCGGGAATGGTCTCACCACTTGGTTTTGCAAATGGCTTTATCATGATAGATGAGGGGTGTGGTGTTTTAAAAGAAAATACGACTGTAAAAGTCATAAGTACAAAGTTTAGTTTTGTAAGTGGTGAGTTTAAAAGCCTTATATCTTCTTAGGATTTTTTAGCTTCACTATATAAAAATCTCTCTGTATTGTAGTGATGTCACCATTGTTCCAGTACTTCAAAAACATGCTCTCTCCATTTGGGCCTTTACCATGTGTGAGCCAGCGTTTCCAGATATAGATATCAAAATCACTCATCTTATAAGAGTCAGAGATATTTTGCTCAAACTCTCTAAATCTTCCTTTGTCCTCAACTATAACAGAACCACCCTCTTGTAAAAATGCAAGAAGTTTCTCTTTTGTGTGTAGACCTACGACATCATGTTCGAGCCAGACATTAAGTGAGCCGTACTCATTCCAGTAGTTTTTGTAGAGATTGTAGTCTCCCAGTGGCTTTATAATGCCCTCTTTTACTATGTACTCTTTTGCTCCAAGAGTCTCAGCTTTGCCGACTATCTGAAGTACAAAACCTATAAATACAAGCAGAGGCACAAAAGAAAAACTAAGTAGAAGTGGTCCATTTTTAAGACTTCTTTTACTCTGTACAAATACAAATATAAGTGTAAACAGCAATGTAAAAATAGCTAAAGGAAGTAGATATGAGGGCCACCACTCTGGGAGTTCATCAAAGTGAAACGCAATAGCTATCACACCTGTTGGAACTAAAGAGAGGATGATGGCACTCAAACGCATCATCCAAACATAAGTGTTAGGAAACTTAGCTTGATATGCTCGCCAGTAAATATAAGCAATGAGGAGCGTCGCACTCACAGCTGGAAGTGCATAGATATCTCCACGATAAGGATGCAGTGTAAAAAACAAAATAGTTGGAGACATAATGGCTATGGCTAATTTTACTAGCTTCTGCTCTGCATCATCTAAAATCCTTGCTGATTTTTTAAAAATCGTATAGATAGCTAATATGTAAGAAAAAATAGCCGCAAACATCCAAGGTGCTAAAAAGTAGGTAAAAATCGGGAAAAATGCCGTAGTCCATCCAACACCATTTGCACCCTTACTTAAAGACTCTTTGATGATGTAGCGCTCTATAAAAGCATCGCCATCGTAAATAAGTATAGGGATATACCCTGCTAAACCTACGACTATACCAACAATGAGTCCTAGCCAAACACTAGAACTTAAAAGTCTGCGTTTGAGTTGGGCAGTAAGTGCCCAGTAGAGTGGTACACTAAGAGCTAGAAAAACACTATATGCAGGGGACTTAAGCCATCCAGCAAGACCAATGACTCCCCAGAGTAAAAAGTGAAACCTTGCTCTGTTGTCATAGTCTATTCTGTTTAAAAGATAGAGTGCCAGCATAAAAAATGACAAGTTCTGCTTCCATCTGAGAAGCAAAGGAGTGAGAGTAAAGCCCAATGCTTAAAGAGAAACTAGATGCATAAAAGAAGCCCCATGCTTTGTCATGAAGCTCTTTTTCAAGAAAGTTGTAAAGCAGAAGTGTGGCTACAATAAGACCTATAAAATTCATATAGAGCGTAGCAAAAATACTATGTGTTCCAAAGAGATAAAAACCTATCTTCATAAAAATAAAATGCAAAGGTCCTTTGTAGTAATCAGGCTCATCAAAAAGAGTCTGCATAAACCAATGCCCATCTCTCTGCATCTCCAAAGCCTGTGCTATGTAGGTTTTTTGATCACCTGTAGTTGGAAGATACATATCTGACATAAAGTAGAGATAAACGAGAGAGATGATAAAAACAAGGGCAGTTTGGGGATATTTGAGTAGAAGAGTGCTAAATTTATTCATCTTCTGTCTTACACGCTTCTTGGGTTTACAAAAGAGTAGTTCGCAAGTATTTTCTCATAAAGTTGTGTATCTTTGAAGTCGTTTAAAACTTCACTTGAGAACTTGATAGAGTTTAAGTCTATCTCGCCCATCTGCTTAGAGCATGCATCTTCTTTAAAACACTGTGCATAGCCTGTCTGCGTTTCATGAACTATGATGGAGTTGAGTTTTACCTCTTTTTCTCCGTTAGCAGTTGAAGTGAGTGAAAGTAATTTATCTATCATCACAAAAATAACGCGAGAAAACTGTTCAGCTGAGGGAGAAACTGGAAGCTCTATCCAACGAGCAGAGTGGCGTTTCATATCTTCTACATAAGTAGCATCATCCCCGCTCCAAAGTGTGACAGCATGGTCAAAACTCTCTACCAAATCTTTCATATTTTGTTTCATAAGACCAAAGTCATAAACCATCTGGCCATTATCTAAAAAGTTTGACTCAAAAAGAAGTTCAACCTGGTAAGAGTGTCCATGAAGAGAGCTACGACACTTGACAGTTGAGCAACCACGGACAATGTGTGCATTTTCAAATTTAAAAAGTTTTCTGATTATCATTTCTCGACCTTCATGCGAATTACTCTAGCTCTCTCTTTGAGAAGACAAATCCTCGCTTTGCTCTGAGCCTCTAAAAGAGAGAGCCAGAGTAAAGCAAAAACTCCTCACTACACACCCTTATTTACATCCCAGATACGTATGTGGAGTCTATCTGAGAAATTATACCCTTTTGCCTTGCAAAACTCTATGAGAGGCTCTGTATTTGCCTCCACTTCATGTTTATCCCCACCTAAAGGCATACAGTAAACCTTAGTTTTTGGTGAGAGTGGAAGTATCTGTGCTAACTCTTTTTCTAATTCAGAGTTAATAGACTTAGCATCTATACTAAACTTAAAAAAAGCATCCTGAGCATTTGAAGCAAGGTTTTTTATGACCTCTGGGCGAACACGTTTTGAAAAAGGCTCATGAGAGTTACTCAGTTTAACTGAGAGTGCAAAAACACACTCTTTATAAACGCTATGCTTCTCAAAGTCTACATTTAAAGAACCATTTGTTTCAAAAGTAATGCGGTGTCCTTCTGCGCTAAGGGCTTCTAAGAACTCTATAAAAATTGCATCATTAGCATAGATAAGAGGCTCTCCACCTGTGAGGACAACATCAACCGCTTCAGGCAACTCATAACTCTCTAAAATACTCAGTAGNTCACTNGCNGCNTTTATNNGNNTCCAATTTTGAGAGAAGTGCTCTTTGTTTACAGCATAAACCGTGTCGCACCCCAAAACATCTCTGCCATCAGGCGCTTTCTCACTGCAGCCAAAACCCTCGCACTTCATATTGCATCCACCAAAGCGAAAAAAAACAGAAGGAGTTCCTACATACCTTCCCTCACCCTGAATAGAGTAAAAGTGCTCAACTAAATATATCACCTATCAGCCACCTGTCTCATAAAACGCACGAGTAGAGACCTCATCATCCTCTCCACCCCAACGGTTTTTCTCAGGTTTTGTACGTACTACCTCTTTTAAAACAAGAGCCGCACCTTTAATATCCCCGCGTTTTACAGACTCTCTTATGCTCATTGCTTCATCAAAATAAAGACAAGGGATGAGATTTCCCTCTGCTGTGAGTCTTATGCGGTTACACTTTGCACAAAAATCATCAGCATAAGGCTCAATAATCCCAAATCTATAACCATCATCCATAGTATAGTAGTGTGAGGGAGAAGTTCCATCAAAGCCATCATCACTAAAGTCGTACTTCTCACCTAAGATAGAGAGGAGTTCAGGAGATTTGAGTCCCTTTATCTCTTTTTTTGCATGAGCATTTTCCATGTACTCTATGAAACGCACACTCATGTTTCGCTCTTTACAGTACTCAAGCACGGGGATAATTTCCTCTGCATTTACACTCTTCATAGGGACCATATTTACCTTAACTTTGAGTCCAACTCTTAGAGCTTCATCTACACCTGCTAGAACATTTTTAAGCACATCTTTTCCCGCTATCTCTTGTGCTACTTCAGGAATAAGTGTATCTATAGAGATATTTATGCGTTGAAGTCCAGCATCTTTAAGTCTTTGTGCTGCACCTTTGAGTAAAAACGCATTTGTCGTCATCGCCAAATCAATACTTGGCTCATAATCGTAAATCATCTTTATAAATTTATCTAAATCCTCACGTAAAAGTGGTTCTCCACCTGTGATTCTGATTTTTTTGATGCCCTCGTCGATGGCTACTTTCATAAACTCGAAAAGTTCTTCAAAAGTGAGGAGGTTCTCTTTTGGAACCCAAGAGAAAGGTTTTTCAGGCATACAGTATGTACATCTAAAATTACAGCGTTCTGTTACTGAAACTCTTAAGTAGTCAACAACTCTATCGTAGCTATCTATAAGCATATCTCTCCCTCAAATTAATTTGTGCCATTATATCTTTTAGTATTTAAGTTAGCTTAAAAAAATAGAGTTATTTCGTTATAATAATCTATGCGATTTAGAAAACTCAAACAAAAAACAAAAAACAAATCAAGCACAAAAGAACAAACAAATAAAAAGTTCATTTATGCTTATTATCCTCTGAAAATAAAAGCATTTATAACAGATATGTTTATGATTTATGCACCCATACTCTACATACTTGCCTATGTGATTTTTAATGGTAAAGATGACTTTCAAGCATCTCAAATTGCACCCTTTATAGCAGTCAGTTTATATGGACTTATCTACAGTCTACTTCTTAGCAAGTTTGGACAAACACCAGGGAAAAAAGCATACAACCTAAAAGTACTCCATGCTACAACAGGAGAGAATATCTCTTTTTTTAGAGCACTCCTGCGTTTTGTAGCATTTTTGTTTTCAGCAACTATTCTTGTAGGTCTACTTTTTCCACTCTACAGAAAAGACAAAAAAGCACTCCACGACCTCATAGCTTCAACTGTAGAAGTCATTGAAAAAGAAAATCATCTTAGCATTTCGTAGAGTTATCTGCCTTGAAGATACTGCACTGCTTGTAGGGCATCTTCAAAGATAAACTCTGTAAACTCCTCTAAAACTTCCCTTTTGTCATAACCACTTAAGACAGCGATGGCGTTTACTCCCGCATTTTGAGCAGAGAGTAGGTCTAGTTTGGTATCACCTATCATCCAAACATCTTCATCTTTTAAGTCTAATGCTTTTAGGGCATTTAAAATTGGTTCAGCATGCGGTTTTGGATTCTCTACATCTTCTCGACCGATCAACACTTTAAAAGGTTTCATCAACTCAAAATGCTCTAACAATATTCGAGAGTATTTCCCTGTTTTTGTAGTCACGACTGCTAAAGTTGCAAACTTATCTGCAAGACTTACTGCCTCCCTAGCAGACTCAAGCAAAACTGTTTTTTGAGTAGATATCTTTTGGTAGTGCTCCTTGTATGTTGCAACATAATCCCAGATTTTTTCTTCTTCAGTTCCTAGCTCTCTATACATAACATCGAGTGGATACCCAATAAGTGCCTCTATCCTCTCATCACTTGGATGAGAAACGCCATAATAATCAAAGGAGTTGTGAAAACTCTCTAAAATAGCCTCAGTTGAGTCAATGAGCGTTCCGTCTAAATCAAAAAGTATTATCACTCCATCTTCTCCCATTTTATATACTCATGCCAGATACCCGTTAAGGATGGCTCTATGTTTTTAATATCTTTATCCACGGCACTCAAATCGTTTGGAATATATAAAAAAAGATAAGGATTATCATCTGTAATGATTTTAAACATATCTCTCCAGATGAGATTAAGCCTCTCTCTATCGACGACACTTTGAGACTCTTCTATCATTTTATCGAGCTTGGCGTTGCGATAGCCAACAAGGTTAAAACCGCCTTTCTTATCACTATCGCTGTGCCATAGGAGATAAGGATCAGGTGTGGGAGTGAGTGCCCAACCAAGAAGTATAGTGTCAAACTCATGCGGTACTACGACCATGTTTAAAAACGCTTGCCACTCCATCACTCTAAGTGTGGCGTTTACTCCGATTTTTTTGAGTTGATGCTGGATGATTTGTGCAGCATAGGGTCTAATGGGAGTTGAGTTTGAGGTTGTTATCTCAAACTCCAAAGGATGCTCTTCATCGTATCCAGCACTTTTTAAAAGCTCTTTTGCTTTTTTTATATCTTGTGTAGGTACTTTTACATCTTCATTAAAAGCTTTTGTCCCTGGCAAAAAAGGCCCTGTGCATACTTTTGCATGTTTAAAAAACAAGATGTCAACTATCTCCTGTCTATCTATGGCTAAAGAGAGAGCCTCTCTAACAGCGGGATTTTTGAACTTCTCTTGTCTTAGATTAAAGCCCAGATAAGAGTATGAGAGACTAATCTTCTCAAAAGTGTTAAACTCATCAAAGAAATCCTTACCTAATTGTCTCTCGTAGGCCATGGGATCGAGTGAGCCTATATCTATCTCACCAGACTTTAACATCATAAAACGAGTCATAGGATCAGCTATAACATGAAAAGAGATTTTATCTATCTTTGCTTTTCCCTCATAGTAGTTCTCAAATGCACGCAGTATTATGTTTTTTGAAAACTCCAACTGCTCTAAACGGTAAGGACCTGTGCCTATTGGATTAGTATTAAATGCAGAGCTCATGATATTTTTTTCATCTTTTAAGAGGTGTTTTGGAACTATACCCATCATCCAAACCTCAAGTGCTTTAAAGTAAGGCTCTTTATAACTCACCTCAAGTTTATAAGGAGATAAAACTTTGACACTCTCTACAAAACGAAAACCTGAACTATAAGGAGAAGCTACCTGATCAGAGATAAGCATTTTGTATGTAAAGAGAACATCCTCTGCACTAAACGCCACTCCATCATGCCAAAGAATATCTTCTCGCAAATTAAAAATAAGTGTTTTGTCATCTTTGAAGTAGAAGTTTTTGGCTAAATCACCGACTATCTCCTTTGCATCCTTATCGTACTTTACGAGTGAGCTAAAGATAAAGCCTGCAATCTCGCTCGAACTCGAATCTGTGGCAAGAAGTGGGTTTAAACGAGCGGGATTTGTAGCAGTTGCTAGGTGCAGAGTTGATGCACCTAAGAGCATGGCTGATAGTAGAAAGAAAAAAAGAACTCTCATTATTATCTTAGAGCTTTACCATTAAGTGAGGCATTCCCATCTAGAAAATGAAAATCAAAAATATAATCATCTCCATCCTCTTTTAGATACTCTTTTACTGCTGCAGAAGCAGGTTGTTGCTGTGAAAGCTTTGCATAAATCTCTTTTGAGACTCTTACTCTAGTATCTATCCCAATGTTTGTGAGTAGAAGAAGTGGTGATATTTTCACTTTTTGAGCAAAATCTTTGTCCCCTTTCATCTTCACTTGACTCTGCATTTTAAAGCCAGTAAGCTTTTGCTTTTCATCTAAAACAATATCCTCAACAGAAAAATCAGCCATACGAAAAACGAAACCTTTAGAGATGAGTTTAGTAAGACTCTGCTCAAGCTTTGTCTGTAAACGTGGGTCATTTAAGTTGTCTATCTTAGAAATAAGCTCTGAACTCTCCATAAAGCTCTGCTTGTCAAGTCCATCAACTGCAAGGTCAATGTTAAAGTTTTTGAGCTTAAGGTTTAACTCTTTTGAGTTGATTTCTAGCCCTGAGAGACTACTTTTTGAGTCAATCTCTGCAAACTCGCCTTGAGTATTAGAAGATACATTCATCTTTATATCTTCTCCCTCAAGCTCTATATCATTATCTGTTGCACTTACTATAAAATGAAAATCTTTAAGCTCAACACTGCTTAGATATGTATTTTTTGAAGCATAAGATGTAGCAGTTTGCATCCCCTTTAAATCAAAAATAATACGCTGACTCTTTTGTAAAAACTCTAAACGCAGAGTGCTCAAAGCCGTAGAGAGTCTCTGCGGTGCAATGAGTTCACCCTCTCCCTCAAAAGTAGTATCTTTTAGTGTTGTAAGTAGTTTAACACCATCATCAAACTCATACTTTTCATCTATATTTTTGATAAATCCATCAAAGTTTTCACTCATAATATTGTAATTTATATGATATAAAATTCCTTTTGAATGTAAAAATGCCTCAAGATAGTTATAAAATGCAAGGTTCTCTTTTTGAAGCTCTTTAGCCATATTTGGTGACATACTCAAAGGATAGATATCAAGCTCAAGTGCATTACTAAAAGGGATGTTTGAATAGTTTAAATCCACACCAATGAGAACACCCTCAAGCATCGCATTTACATAAGGAGGAATCTGCCCATCAGCATACTTGTTTAAGTACTCAACAAAAGCATCTGCGTCTTTGAGTAAAAACTCGAAATGTTTTCTTGTACTGAGGTAACCTACATCACTTTGTCCATTTTGGCTCTCAAGTCCATACTCTTTGAGCTCATCTACTCTTGTCTCTATAGTGCTCTGCATAAAAGTGTTTCCTATGATAGGTAGAGCTGCTGCAACTAAGACAATGAGAGTAAGGGTAATTATGATTTTTTTCATCTATTTTTCCTTTTAATAAAGGGACATTATATAGAAATAGAATTAATTGAGAGTTAGTACAAGGAAGTTTAAAAAGAGAAAATTATCAAGACAAGAGTCTTGATAAAAAGAGCAGTGAAACGATTAATGTTTTCTAAAGAAACGTTAGCAGAACATATAGTTCCACAAAGATACTAACGTTTTGAGAATTGGCGAGAACGACGAGCTTTTCTCTTACCTGGTTTCTTACGTTCAACAACACGTGAATCACGAGTCATCATACCCTCTGGTTTGAGGATAGCTTTTACTTCTGGGTTAAATGCTACTAAAGCACGAGAAATTCCGTGACGAAGTGCATCTGCTTGACCACCAAAACCACCACCTAGAGTAGTAGCAACGATATCAACTGAAGTATCTAATTTTGAAAGTGCTAAAGGTTGTTTAACACGAAGCTTTTTCGCTTCAAGTCCACCTAACCATGCATCGATAGAAAGACCATTAATAGTCATTTTACCAGTTCCTGGAGTTAACCATACTTTTGCTATAGACGCTTTACGACGACCTGTTGCATAAATTGTTTTTGCCATGAGTCAATCCTTACTTAGCTAATTGTGCAGTGTGAGGGTGAGTTTCACCTGCATATATTTTTAATTTTTTAAGCATTTTAGCACCTAATTTTGTTTTAGGAAGCATACCACGAGTTGCTAATTTGTATAGTTTCTCTGGGTTTTTCTCTAAAAGTTCAGTCATTTTAGTACTTTTAGTAGAACCAAAGTATCCTGAGTGTGAGAAGTACTCTTTGTTTGCAACTTTTCCTAAACCGTTAAATTTAGCTTTAGAAGCATTGATAATAACTACATAGTCACCACAGTCAATATTTGGAGTATAACAAGTCTTATTTTTACCACGAAGTATAGTAGCTACTTCTGTAATCATACGACCAAATGTTTTACCCTCAGCATCAATCAAAACCCATTTTTGATCAATTTGTTCAGCAGATGCAATTTTAGTAAATTTCATTTTGAACCTTTTTTAAGTAATTTATTTCACAAACATAAATGCTTGTTTAGTGGCGAAAGTATAGCTCAGTAAACTTATAATTAACTGAAATTAAGGTTTTTATAAGATATAATGTCGAGTGAGCTTGTAAGCTTTTTTTTGCTTAGGGTATAATGTGGAACAAAAATTATATACTCTTAAAGATTTGAACACCTTGAAAGCAACTATAACTAAAATCAAAAGCATACAAAACCTTAACATTGTTACATTCGAGACACAAGGAACAGAGCTTCTTATGGTGAGTCTTGAGCTACACAGTAGCCTTAAAGTAGGAAGTGAAGTCCTACTTGGATGCAAGGCAACAGCTGTTACAATCGCTACAGAGATAGCAGATGATTCGCTTATTAGTTTTAACAACATTATTCCTCTTGAGATAAAGACTCTTGAGGTAGGTAAAATTTTAACAACTCTCACTCTCAAAAAGCCAAATCTCTCTTTAGAGTCCATCATCACTACAGAAGCAACAAACAAAATGGGACTAGAAGAGAAGATGCGTGTTTATGCTCTTATTAATGCTTCTGATTTGTCTATCATGGAGATATTATAATGTTTACTACACTTCTAGAGATGGATTTCTCTCCTTTTGTCTTGTCTTTTAAACTTGCAAGTATCACAGTTATTATCCTTTTTATAGTTGCTTTACCAC
>JGI11705J14877_10000772_pt1 | contig 19426 bp, 33 predicted proteins | sample Etolaghawater15m_FD_14877 | JGI IMG/M metagenome (IMG submission 14877)
ACATTATCAGAAATTGGTGATAGTGTAAAACACGTTAGATACTCCGACTTCTACTTACTACATTGTGTATCGACATATCCGTGTAATCCATCAATGGCAAATTTACCAAGAATGAATATGTTAAAACCACTTGGACTACCAATTGGATACTCGGACCACATTCAAGGGGTCGAGTCGGCAAAGGTTGCTATTGGTGAAGGTGCAATTGTAGTAGAAAAGCACTTTACGACCAATAATGATTTACCAGGTCGTGATAACAAGTTTGCAATTCTACCTCATCAAATGAAAGACTTGACTGACTACATTCAAATCAGAAGTCAGATGTTCATATCACACGGGGATGGATTCCAAGAGTCTGAGGTCGATTCACGAAACAATTACACGGGGAGATTCGATGGTTAGTGTAATTATTAGAAATCACAACGAACGTGATTACATTGGGTTTGCAATACAATCGGTGTTTAATCACATTCCAAATGCTGAGATACTTGTAATAGATGACCAATCTACTGATGACTCGTTGGATGTCGTAAGGTTGTTTATGAATCGTGGTGATATTAAAATTCTAAAGATTGATGACTACACACCTGGTAAATCTATAAACTATGGTGTGGGTATCGCATCTTACGAAACCATATTGGTGTTATCAGCACATTCTCAAATTACTAAGATGGATTTAGGATATGTTCAATCATTACTAAAATTCCATTCAGCAGTATTTGGTAACCAAACCCCAATTTATAGAGGTAAGGAAATTAGTAAAAGATATATATGGTCTCACTTTGTTGATAATGAGGTTGTGAATATGCACTCTACAATCGAAGATAGACCATTCTTACACAACGCATTCTGCTTTTACAATAAGTCTGAATTGATGGAAATGCCTTTTGATGAAACTCTACCAGGAAAAGAAGATAGATATTGGGCAATTGATATTTTAAAAGAAGGTAAATCATATTTATACACACCCAAGATTCAGGTAAATCATTACTATACTGGTAATGGAGCAACTTGGAAAGGAATAGGATAATGAAAATATTAGTTACAGGTGGTGCAGGGTTTGTAGGAACAAACCTCATCAAAAGATTATTAAGTGATGGACACAAAGTGGTGTCTATCGACAATTATTATACTGGTAAGAAGGAGAATCACCAAAAGGGGTGTAAATACCTTAATCACGATTTAAGAAATCTTACCGAGTTTATGGATGTTGATGTTGTGTTCCATTTGGCAGCAATCGCTCGTATTCAACCATCATTCAAATTACCCAAAGAGTATTTTACTACCAATGCAAATGCAACTCTGAACTTAGTAGATTGGTGTGCTAACAACAACGTACCAATTATATATGCGGGGTCATCATCAAAGCATAGTGGTAGATTCAAAAATCCATATACATTCTCAAAGGATGTTGGTGAAGATATCATATCATTGTATCAGCAACACTACAATCTAAAATCATCAATCACTCGATTTTATAATGTATATGGACCACACCACCTAAAAGAGGGTGGTTATTGTACTCTGATTGGAAAATGGGAAAAGGCAATTGAAGATGGTAACCCACTCACAATTTATGGAGATGGTACTAAACGTAGAGACTTTACCCACATCGAAGATATAGTAGATGCATTGGTAAAGATTATGGAGCAAGAAGCATATGGGTATGACTTTGAATTGGGTAGAGGTAAAAACTACTCTATTAAAGATATTGCTGATATGTTTGAGTATGGTGATATTGTATATGAGGATAATAAGCCAGGTGAGGCATTGGTAACTTTATGTGAGGATACTCTTGCAAGTGAAGTTCTTGGATGGAAACCTACACGTGATATTGATGAATACATAAAAAGTTACATAAATGAAAAAGAACATAATATTCATTCCAGCAATTGATGCTGGAAGAGGTAGACACCACGCATACAATTATAGTATTCAATCTTGGCAGAACTGGGCTGAGAAAAATAATGCTGAAGTTTTAGTTTGGGATACCGCACTATACACTTGGGAAGAGATGACTATCCCATGGCAGAGGTATCATTTATTTAAGATTCTCGACCATAATGAAATCCAATTCGACCAAGTTCTTATGGTTGACTCTGATACAGTGGTTCACCCAGATACACCTAATTTCTTCGAAATGACTGACAAAAAGTACACTGGTGTTCTTGATTTAGGATGTTGGGAATGGACTGGTAGGTCTTTAAGACATTACAAAGATATGTTTGATGGGTATAAACTTGATAGAGGTCTCTACTTCAATGGTGGATTTCAGATTGTTAATGAGTCACATCGTGAATTTTTTGACTTTGTATTAGACTTCTATTTTAAGAACCAAGGTATCTTGGTAGAAAAGCAAAAGGCTGGATTGGGAACTGACCAAACTGTAATAAACTATCTTATACAAACTCAAGGAATTGAATTAAAAATGTTACCATCTACATATAATCTGCATCATATGGTAAGTAAAAATTTACTGAATTTTGGTCAGTCGTGGTGGGGTGATGGTATGGAAAATCTATACGAACAAGCTTGGGTATACCACTTTAATGCAATTCCTAAAAATGGATTGAATAGAAGTTCGGAATACTTTATAAAAAGAGCATACGAAGAATTATGGGGAGAGTAGCATTTATATCAGAATTACCATTCAATGGTAAGGTAAGTAGAGACTATCCACATATGAGAACTGAGTTTGCTCAGTTTTGTGCTCTGAAAGCAGACCATTATTGTTTCTATCAAATGGAACAATTACAATCTCAATACGACCACATCATTCTACTCATCAGTAAGACCGATAAACTTAGAGACTTTGTATACCAAAAAGAAAACTTGGTATCAGACTTGAGAAACTTTGGTAAGAAGATTTGGTTTATGCAAGAGGCAACTGCACAAATATACCAAACAAAGGAACTCCATCATCAGATTTGGCACTACAACTTACTACAAGAAGTGGATGGTATCCTTACTGAAAATGTAACGGACTTTAACTACTTCAAAGGTATGACCTCATCTGATAAGGAAATTCATACCATTCCTACTTTGATTATTGAAGATAATTTTGTATATTTAAAGGATATTGTAAAAGAAGAAAAGGTTATGATGGGTGGTAATTTTACCTCTTGGTATGGTGGGTTTGATTCTTACTTAGTTGCAACTGAGTTCAACAAACCAATATCAGTACCTAAGATGAGAACAGTTGCAAACGAAAATCAGTTAGTAGAGGTGTTACCACACGTTACATTCTCAGAGTGGATGAGAATCCTATCGAGTTATAAGTACGCAGTACATCTAATGCCTAATATCACAGCAGGAACGTTTTCATTGAATTGTTCTTTTCTTGGTATACCTTGTATAAGTTATGTCGATGCTGACACCCAAAGATTGTGTCAACCTATGTTATCAGTTGATAGATTTGATTTAGAAAGTGCAAGAAATTTAGCAAAACAACTTAGAGATGATGAAGATTTTTATAATGAATGTTCTGAATCTGCATTGAGTAATTACAAAAAACATTTCCACGAAGACGTGTTTTTAAATAAAATGAGTAAAATATTATGATTACAAAAAAAGATATATCATTTATCCAACCATCTCGTAACAACTTGAAATACCTCAAGTGGTCTTACGAGTCAATTAGAAAGAACGCAGGAGAAGACCCAACTATTTGTGTTGCAGATGACTTCAGTAACGANGGTACTTGGGANTGGTGTCAAGAAATGATGGAATCTGACCCAAACTTTAAGGCAATCCGAAACGAAGGACCAACACGATTGGGTCATACAATCCTATACGATAGACTAATCAACGAGGTTGCACCTACAAAAATTGTGGGTATCTACCACGCAGATATGTGGTTGTGTCCTGGTGCTCTTGAATCCGTGTTGGAACACATCAAACCAATGATGGTGGTATCACTTACTCGTATTGAGCCGGACTTACATCCAGCAGGACCAGAGAAGGTATTGATTCAAAACGCACCAACTGAGCCAGAACATTTTGATGAAGCTTGGTTCAATGATTTCTTTAATGATTATTTACCAACAGTAAAAGGTAAAACCACCGAAGGTATCTTTGCACCATGGTTCTTGTTCAAAGAGGATTTTCAATCTATTGGTGGACATGACCCATTATATGCACCACAATCAAAAGAAGATTCCGATATCTTTAATCGATTCCTTTTGAATGGCTATAAATTTGTTCAGACTTGGGAAGGTGCTGTATTTCATTTAACGTGTAGAGGGTCAAGATACAACCCAACATTAACTGAAGTCGGTAAAGAATCTGACGAGTGGTTAGCTCAAAACATTCGTTCAACTCGTAACTTCATTCGTAAGTGGGGTCACTTTGTGAAACATGATAAGATGATGATGCCAGTCGTACCTCATAAATACGATGTGGAGTTTAAGGTAACAAATTCAGATGATTGGGCTAGAACTATAAACATTTTAGAACCTTGGTGTAGTAGAATGACAATCGATTGTCCTCAAGAAATTATCGATGAGTATATCAAATTAGAACAACCAAACACTCAATTTGACTTGACTATGAGATTCAACACGAGTGGTGAGTCCGATATCATTGTAGAATTTGATGCACGTTCACTCACTCAAAACTCGTTTAACTTCATCCAAAATCTATCGGAAATTTTTGATTTTAATGAATTTGAGAGTGGTCAGTACGAATTCGACATATTTAAGATAAAGGTAAATCGTGTAAAACACTATGAATCCGATTTAATAAATCTATGAGATACTTTATATTACTACCAGGTGACACCGAGGAATCGGTAGACTTCTCAACTAATATCTTAGGTGAAGTTTCGTTTAAGAACTTTTGGGCAGACCAAGGGTTTGGAATCCTCGTAAGATTGGTAGAAAAGTATCCAGACACCTTATCTGAGGTGGTAATCAAAGATGAACATTCTAAATCTTATTCCGTAGAAGAATTCTTGGACAAAATTTCAAAGTTAAAGGTAATTCGAAATGGCTAAAATTAACATTAATCACCTCGATTGGGAAGATGAAGCAGCAGGTTATGAAAAATTTAAAAAATCAAATAGGAAAAAAGCTTATAATGAAGAAGACTTTCTCGAATCACAGGGGAAGTCTGGTAGAGGGAGAAAGAGTGACTCTTATATCTCTCAACGAACAAAAGCAAGAACTTAAAGTTTCTGACCCTTTTGGAGTAGATTGGGTAGTTCCTTTGGATTTCCTCCATATTTATTAGTGAGGAGACTATTATGCCGGCTAAATCAAAAGCACAACAAAAATTCATGAGTTTAGTATACGCACTTAAAAAAGGTGACGTAAAACCATCTGATGTATCTAAATCAGTTAGGGATGCTGCTAAGTCTATGAAGACGAGTGATGCTAAGGATTTTGCTTCAACTAAGCATAAGAATCTACCGAACAAATTAGAGAAGGCAATGGAGAGACTAATCTCATCAGTTGATGAGAAGTGGTCTCAAAAATATAAAAAATCAATTGATTGTAATAACCCTAAAGGGTTTAGTCAGAGAGCTCATTGCGCTGGTAAAAATAAATAATGGGGTATTAAAATGTTATTAAAAGTTGGTTCTCGTGGAAATGAAGTAAAGTTATTACAAGAATTTTTAGGTATTGGGGCAGATGGTATTTTCGGTAAAGGAACTGAAAGCGCAGTTAAGGAATTTCAAAAGACCAATGGTCTTAGTGCTGATGGTATTGTGGGCCCTTCCACTTGGGATGCTATGGGTCTTGCTACTACTGATGATTCAGAAAAGACTTATGAAACGGAAAATGGTCTAATCATAAACAGACACTTCCTTCCAGTTGGAGAATATAAAGCAGGTCCAACAAATAAAGAATATGTTTTCTTACATCATACGGCAGGATGGCATAATCCATACAATTGTATAGACCAATGGGGTAGAGATTCTCGTGGTGCAGTAGCAACTGAATTTGTATTAGGTGGTCCTTCAGTTAAAGGAAACGATGAATCATACGATGGTGTAATGGTTCAGGCATTTCCAGAAGGAGCATATGGATGGCACTTAGGAAAGAATGGTTCACAACATATGCATACACATTCGGTAGGTATTGAAGTTTGTAACTTTGGATACGTTAAGGATGGTAAAACATATGCAGGAACCAGAGTACACGAATCACAATTGGTGGAATTAGATAAACCATTCAGAGGATTCAAAACTTGGCATAAATATTCTGATGACCAAATCGAAGCACTTAGAAAATGGATTCTTTGGATTGGTGAACGAGATGGAATTGATATCAGAGCAGGTCTTCCCACATTAATTAAAGAAAAAGGTGCTGACGCATTTGAATTTAATGAAGATGCATACTATGGTAGAGTAAAAGGTGTGTGGACTCACACTAACACTCGTAAAGATAAATTCGATATGTTCCCACAGCAGGAACTATTAGATATGTTAGTGGGGTTATGATGAAAGAATTTAAAGAAGCCGAAGATATCTTCAACACAAAAGAATTTAAATCATTATCGTTTTGGAAAAGGTTACGACTTAGAGTATGGATTGCATTTTTGCAAACCATTACAATGTTTTAAACTAAGGAGTAATTATGAAAGAATTATTGAATAGTATCACAGATACACGAATGGTGTATTTGTTGATGTCATTAGTACTACTAATTGGATACTTCACTCAATCTTGGGGTGTAGTAATTTTTGTAACATTTATGCTGAACGTTGGAGTGTGGACTGGATTTTGCCCATCCAAATGGTTTTTCGCTAAATGTGGATTCAAGAAATCGGACCTATAAATGAAAGTGCTTGATGGCATTTCATTAAACGCCAAAATATCTTTAGGTGTTGCTGGTGTTATTATGATGGTATTCTTTACCGTCCAAACTCTTATTGTTTTTCATATATTAGAACCCACTTTGTTTTTAGCAAAGTTTGGTTGGGGGTGTGTTGTATTCTTTATGCCACCATTCTTTAAGGTTGTGAGTGAGTTTGTAAATAACATAAACATTAGAGAAGAAAAAGTAAGCGCTCAATTAGAGGGTATTAGTAGGTCCAATCTTGTCGTAACTCTGACAATGGATGGGTACATCATCAAAGCAAATCAGAACTTTTGTAATCTTGTTGGGTGTAAAGAGGGTGATATGATTAAAAAACCACATTCTCAGATGGTTACTCCCGAATATGCTAAAAGTAAAGAATACTTAGAATTTTGGGAAACCCTACGAAGTGGAAAAAGTATAACTGGTGAGTTTGAGAGAGTTGCTAAAGATGGTTCAAAACGATGGCTATATGGTAACTACACACCTATTAAGAATAATGATGGTGAATATGATACAGTACTGAAAATAGCAACCGATGTTACTCCACAACATGAAGCCGAAGAAATACTTAATCAAAAAAACTCATACTTAGAACACGCTGCAAAAATACTTAGACACGATATGCATAGTGGTATTAACACCTATATGCCAAGGGGGCTGTCATCTCTTAGAAGAAGATTGGATGATGATACAATTAAGAAGTTAAGAATAGACGCACCTCTTAAAATGTTAGAAGAGGGATTAAAACATACTCAAAAGGTGTATGCTGGTGTTAAAGAATTCACTAATTTAGTTAAACAAGACGTACAATTGGATACCAGTGATTGTGATTTGAGAGAGATACTTAAAAATTATTTATCATCAACATCATATGGTAAACAAGTTGTAATTGATGAGTTGGTAACACTTAATATCAATGAAGCATTATTTTGTACAGCTATTGATAATTTAATTCGTAACGGATTGAAGTATAATGATAGTGGTACGAAGGTTGTTAAGATATTTATGGAAAATGAAAACACCTTATGTGTTCATGATAATGGTAGGGGTATGACTCAAGTTGAGTTTGAGAACTTATCAAAACCATACACAAGGGGTACTGAACAAAAAGAAAGTGGTTCTGGATTGGGATTGAATATTTGTATTGCAATTCTAAAGGAACATGGTTTTGATATAACGGCAGAAAAAACTAACCCAGGAACTAAATTAAAGATAAGGTTAAAATGAGCAAAATGATTAACTCAATTTTATTGGTGGATGATGAAGACTTGTTCCACTTGGTATTCGAAGACGCGTGTAGTATATTAGATATAACTCTTTCATTAGAGGCACTCAACTCTTCGGATGAGGCGGATAGGAAATTCAAAGAATGGTTTGTAGGAGATGAAAATCACGAAAAGCCAGAATGTGTATTTGTTGATTTGAATATCATTGGGTCATCATTTGATGGTATCGAGTTGATTCGTAAAATTAACTTTGAATATGGCAACGGATGTGTTATTGGTATCATCTCTTCATCGGATGATAATCAAGAAATTGAAAAAGCAAAATCTGCTGGTGCTCAATTTTGGATTATCAAATCGGATGATATTGAACCACGTTTGGAAGAATTTAGAAACGACTACGATGGGTACTTGGATAAATCAAACCCATTCAAAATTTATAAATAACTTTTATAATGATTGAGGTTACGAAACATACGAGAGATATCCTATTGGATGTTGCTAAGAAAAAGAGAGTTTATGTTGAAGGGAACTTTCTTAAACTCTTAAAAGCACCTGATGGTGATACTGAGTTTGAAGAGTATTTACAATTGTGTAAGGAAAAGGATACTACTTCTCGAAAAAAACGCTTACAAGTAACTAAACAGGTTCAGAAGCAAAATAAAGAGTTGGTACAAAAGCAACAAGAAACCGCTGCATTGATGGTTGAACTTCAAGAGGCATTAGAATCCGCACGACAATCTGAAGAAGAGGCAAATCAGTTAAGAAAAGAAGCTGAACGTGGGATGGGTAAGGCAATAGAAGATTTGGAAATAATGCAGAAGAAAACTCAATTTGAGTTAATCAGCACTATTGTAAAAGTTGCACTTTATGTTATCGTAGGAGTTGGTATTCTTACGACAGTTATGTATGGTCTTGCGTTGTTGTCTGGAACTGACACTCAAATCATAGGTTCTACTTGGTCAAATATGTTTGGTATTCTTCTTACCAATGCATTTTCAATCGTGGGTACAATCATGGGTGTTAAGTACGCAACTGAAAAAGACAATTAATAAATATAAATTGACTATTTATTTTAAATAAGGTTATAAAGGAGGTTATGCTATGTTTTCATATATTAGGAGAAAGTTTATGGCATTCGCTGACATTTTTAAAGACACTAACGACATCAACGAAAAATCAGTAGTTGGTTTTGCATCATTTGCTGTAATGGTTATATTTGCAGTTGTGGATATAGTAACAGGTTATATTGGAACGGATTTGGTAATCAACGAATTTATATATAACTCGTTTCTTTACATAACCCTTGGCGCATTTGGTATTGCTGAAGTCGGAAAAATATTTGGTAAAAAGAACCAAGAGGGTTAACGGAGACTAACTTTAATATGTGATTATAAAATGCCTGCGGAAACACGAAATTTTATACAAAAAAATTGGACCATCCTTTTATGGGTGATTGGTGCTATTTTTGCTGCAGGTGGTATATTCGCAGAGTTTCAGTTTTTACAAAGTGAAATTGAGGTTATTGATGGTAGACTCACTAAAAAAATTGAAATATTAAATGAAATAGACACTCGTGTTGAAGAATTAGAACGGTATCAGGAATATCAACGTGGTTATGATGATGCTAAACGAGAGATAGAAAACAAGTAATATGCCATTAGGAATAACAAAACGACAAATCGATAGGACTGCATTTAACGCTGTTCATAATCCACCAAATCCTACTGATAATATAAAAGCCAGTAAGTCGATGGGTATGGAGAAGAATAGGATGGCAAGGGAACTAGCCCCATTCTTAATGTATCTTTATAAGAAGTATCTCAAAGCTACCATACTTGAGGGAACTGATTTGGATATGTTGAAACTAATCAACAAGGCAATGAGACAAATGCCAGGTTCCCCTAATCAGAAAAAAACACTTGAAAAATTAAATGCTATGAGAAAGTCCGTTGGTATGAAACCAATTGGAGAGGGTAGTAATGACCCAAAACATACAGATACTGAACCTAAACCAGCTTCGGTTTATGGATTTCAGAGTCCTGTCGATACTAAAAAAGAACTTGATAAAGAAGTTGATACTGATAAAATTCCAGGTGGATTAGCTAAGGGTATGAGTCTTAGAGATATTGCAGACCACCATGGTGTTGATTTTGAACAAATGAAAGAGTATGCTAAACTTGGTGTTAAAACTGAGTTAGAACACACCACCGATAGTGAAATAGCATATGAAATCACAAAAGACCACTTGTATGAAGACCCTAAGTATTACATTAAACTATCAAAAATAGAGGAGGACCTTCGTAATTGGTTTGGTAAGGGTAAGACTGGTTCAACCGATGGTGGTGGTTGGGATAGATATGGTTCTGATGGTCAGAAGTTAGGTAAGTGTGGTGATGGTGATGAAGGTGATGCATACGCAGCTTGTTTATCAAAAGAAAAGGCCGCAAAACTCGGACCAAAGGGTAGGGCATCTTTTGTAAGAAGAAAGAGAGCAGACCAAAAAAAGGCGGGTGATACTAAAAAAGGTGGTAATAAAACCAAAGGTAAAACTCCCACATTCTCAAAGACAAAAGCAAACGAGGATATCAGTATCCCTATTAATATAGGTGATACAATCCTTGGTGGTAAATTCAAGAACAAGCGAATAGTTGTGAAGTCAATTGGTAAAAACGAAAAGGGTGATATTACAATCAATGGTAAGCCACTCCTAAAGTATAGACTCCTTGATGAATCTACACTCAACGAGTTTGGTGGTACTTTATTTCATTTGGTTGGATTTGATTCAAATAACAAACCAGTTCAAAAGATAATCAAAAGAGCATCCGACTCGTTTATGAAGGATGTTGCTAAATATGGTTCTGAGAAACTATTTAAAAGTGGTAAGAATGTTGATTATGTAGAGATATACTATGATAATAACCACTTAGCAACTGTAAAAGATAGTGGTCGAAAGATAGTCAAAGAGAAGGGTTGGGGTAAACTACCAATCAACGAAATCCCAATGGGAGACCTTCAGAAGATTGACCAATTTGCAGATAAGAAACTCAATCCAGTTGATGTAGTCCTAACCGACAAACACTTCTTTGATAGATTGAACGACCCTCGTAATGGTAAGGAAATCTCACAAGCAGAACTTATTGGATTCTTTAAGAGATTGTCAAAAAAGAGAAAAGAGTTCGTTGAGTTCTTAAACCAATACAACTCATTGGTTGCAGTTGATGATAGAACAAACATCAACATTCCATTTATGAAACAGGCAAACAAAGCAATTGCCAAAACCATAATGAGGAAAAAAGATTTCAAAACACCTGACAAAAAGTTGGATATTTAATAAAAAAGTCGTATATTAGTAATGAAGTTAAAAAATCTCATATTAGAAGGAATGTACGATAAACTCACGGGTGAAATCAACAAAGCTGTCTTTAAAAAAGTTAAAGACGCCATCAAAGGTAGTGGTACTCAAGAAAAACCAAAGAAGTACAAAGGGTATGAAGTTCGTAAAGACCCAATACCAACCCTATCAATGCAAAACCTATTTCAGAGTGAAAAGAAGACAATTTATGTTGGTGACTTTAGTGATAGTGTAAGTGGTATTGATGTTGAAGTCGAACTAAAACTTGCAGTTTCTGAAGATGGTGTAAAGCCAGGGTCGTTCTTTATAGATGGTTCAGCAGAAGCAGACGAAGATTTTCCATCAATTGAAGTAAATATTGGCATTCACCCAAATGATGAGAAAGGTTCTATATTCTCAAAGATTCAACCAGTTCTTCGTGATTTGGTAAGACATGAGATTGAACACTTAACTCATGGTAGAAACTCTGCGGCATTGAAGATGTCAAAGGTTCTTCGTGGTGACGAGAAGATGAGAGCAAGAATCAGACAAAATCCTGAAATATACTTTAAGTATTTTTTACTACCAAAAGAGGTAGATGCTAACATCCACGGGTTGTACTCTAAAGCAAAAACAATGAAGAAACCATATCAAGATGTGGTTGATGATTATTTAGATTCATTGGTAGATGATGGTATCATCACACCAAAGAATAGACAATTGATTTATAAAACTTGGAAAGCCAGAATCCCAAAGATTGGTGGTCTTCCTAATTTGAAATAATATGGCAAAAGTATTAAGAGTATTTGATTTTGATGACACACTTGCAAAGAGTGTATCGTACATCTATGTAAAGCATAAAGATGGTACTGAGAGTACACTTGACCCTGCTGAATATGCAAAGTATACTCCGAAACAAGGTGACTCATTTGATTTTAGAGACTTTAATAGGATGTTAAATAAACCAAGGGTCATAAAGAAAAACATATCCCTACTTCAGAAAATGTTAACTAATAAAGAAAAAAAGGTTACTATCCTTACTGCAAGAAAACTTGCATTTCCTGTTAGATATTGGTTTAAAAAGGAATTGGGTATTGATGTTTATGTGGTAGCATTAGGGGATGCAAACCCAAAAGCAAAGTCGGATTGGATTGAAAAGCATATTGAAAGAGGGTATACTGATATCGCATTTATGGATGATTCAATCAAGAATGTAAGAGCAGTAGGTAATCTTCAAAAGAAGTATCCCGATGTAAGAATCAAATCAGTCCTTGCAGTAGAACACCTCAATTCAGCTGAGAAAACTCAATTAATAGAAAATTATTTTGAAAATATATTTCAAACGCTATTATGATATTAGACATAAATAATATTAGTGTTGAAATGGATGATAGAATAGTTACCAATGTGACTAATTTAGCTGGCACTCCCCAAGATTGGAAACTTAAAAATGGGTCATTTCAAGTTGTTATAATTAACGAAGACTGGGATACTCTAATAAAAATACCCAACATAAGTCATGGTGATAGTTTTAAATTGATGAAGTGTTCCGGAGTTGTAGATTGGGGTAGGCCTGATGATATAGCACGACCCATTACCAAATACACCCCATACCAATTAAAGGCTACTTATTCACTATTACAATTTCACTATGAAAATGGATTTGGTCCTAAAGTTGGGAGAATCTTTGATATTAGCATCAATAACGAAAAGTATTTTGCATTTGAGCAAGAACGACTGCCGGAGGTATCATATTTTTCATTTCTACGAAGAAAATATAATATTGCCGGCAATGATATCAACGCAGTAAATACTGTAACTTACAATGAATATATGGATGATGATGGTATAATATCATTATATAAAAAACATGACGCATTGATTAAGTATGACGATAATCATATTATAGCTCATAAAAGAGATGACCAGCGATATGATATAGGATATAAGGCCGATTGTAGTATCTTTTTTATGAAAGATGGAAAACCAAAGTGTTTTGATATTGATTACAATGGAATTAATGCTTATTTTAACCCTAAGTTTATAGATAATTTAATAGAGAAATATTCTAAAATTATTGAGGAACAAAACTTCTCTGACTATTTATACTCAAATACAAATACAATCTAAGGAATACGCAAATGTCAACGCAAAAAGATATTTTAGAATTAATACTCACGGAAATTGCTACCATGAAGACCAAACTTCCAAATGGTGAACTAAAAAGAATGGAAGCTACTATTAGTGAGATGAAAGACAACTACGCTGACATCAAGGATGACTTGTCTGATATTAAGTTTACTCTATTAAATCCTGAAGATGGTATAATCGTTCGTGTAAACAAAAACACGGGTTGGAGACGAGAACGCGAAGAAAAAGCAGAATACTACGATAAAATTATCAGCGAATTTGAAAAAATGAAAGAGTGGAAAGATGGTGTCACCAAAGCACTATGGATTGTATTTTCTGCTTTAGTTGGAATCGTAGGTTATATTATATCAGGCGTAATGCCTCACTAATTTAAGTTTATTAACTTTTTATTATCTATTTATGAGTAACTATCAACACATGGCAATGGATGAAGTATATGACATATTATTATACAACCCAGATAATGTTGATGATGAGTTAAAAAGAAACCTAATTTTAAACCTAATGGAGTATTACCAAACCTTAGAAGAATATGAAAAATGTGGTAAACTCCAAGAAGTAATGAAAGTTATGGAGAAGGATAATGAAGATAATAATAAAAAGAATTGGTGGTGAGGTAGAATCTATAAAAAAAGACTATCTTGTCTACGTCACCAGCGACACCAACACCTCAATAAAAGCTGAAGTTTGTGATTTCGATGAACTCAATGATATCATACATAACTTTAAAAACCAATACAATATAACTGAAACTATTTATTTTGACCTTTAATGGAATCAAGTCTATATTTATTAAATGATGACATTCATACGTTTGAAGATGTTATCTATATACTAAGAAAGTACTTTGGGTATTCAATACTACATGGCGCTTCTATTGCTAATATAGTTCATCAAACAGGAAAATGTCAAATAAAAACAGGACCATTTAGTGAGTTAGAACCCATTAAAGAAGGTCTTTTAAGAGATGGTTTTAGTGTATTAATTAAGAACGACAATGAGTGATAAAAAAAACTTACCAGATTTAAATCAACCATCAAGGGGACTTGGTGATACGATTGCTAAAATAACATCAGCTACAAAATTAGACAAAGTGGCTAATTCTATTGCAGCTGCAGTTGGAGCAACGGATTGTGGTTGTAAAGCACGTCAGGAATCTCTAAATAAATTAGTACCTTACAAAAACGGCAGAACTTTCAAAAACTTTCCAACCAAGGAGTAAATATGAATAATTTAAGAAAACTAATCATGGAAGTAATCAACGAGGAACAACTCGATGAAAAGTTGATTACATATAATAATAGAGCGCCATATGGTCAAGTTGTATTCTTGGCAGGTGGTGCTGGCTCTGGTAAGGGATTTGCCGGGTCACATTTCTTAGATTCTGCTGGGTTCAAGGTTCGTGATGTTGATGAAATGAAAAAACAACTTCAGATTCTAAATAGAATTGGAAAAGTTAATGTAGAATCCATCTTAAAAAAATATGGTAAAAATATCAAACCAAAAGATATGGAGTTGATAAACAAAGTCTTTGGATTAGAAACTAAAGGTGGTAAGAAGACTTCATTACAAAACCTAAATCTTAAAAATCCAGACCACGTTGGTGTATTACATCTTTTGGTAAAATCAATGGGTATTAAAGACAAATCACTTGCTAATATGTTGGCGGCTCAATCAAACCCAGAAATTCTACCAAATATTATGTTTGATATTACCGCCAAAGATTTAAGTGATATCACAGACGTTCTTCCTCAACTAAAAGCCGCAGGATACGATTCAAAAAATATTCACTTGACATGGGTTCTTACCAACTATGTGACTGCAATGGATAACAATAGAAATAGAGCTAGAATGGTTCCTGAAGATATTCTATTAAAAACCCATGAGGGTGCTGCTAATACGGTATGGTCACTTGTGACTCGTGCTCTTCCTAAAGGAATGAATGGTAGGGTTGATGTGATTTTAAATAATCCAGAACATACTGTATTCTACAAAGATGCTGATGGTAATTCCGTAAAAGGTATTGCTAAAGGATTCCTTTCACTTCCTGTAAAAAAAGCTGGTGGTGGTATCATACCTGAAAAAGTATGGAAGAATACATTATTTGATTGGGTGAAACAAAACGCACCTGAAACTATTACAAAAAATATGGTATAAATCTAAAATAAACAAGTTATGAAAGTACAATCTCTTATTATTGATGGGTTTTATGAAAACCCCGATGAAGTTAGACAATTTGCATTATCTCAAGAATTTGGAGTAAAAGGAAATTATCCAGGTCAACGTACAATATCTTACGCTAATGATAATACAAAAGAATTTCTTGCAAATATCCTAAGACCTCAAGCAGGTGAAATCACAATATGGAACACCGATGAGTATAATGGTGCTTACCAATATACCACACAATATGAGAGGTCATGGATTCACGCTGATGGTTGGAACACGTGGGCAGGTGTTGTTTACTTAACACCAAACGCACCTCTAAGTGGTGGTACGGGAATATTTAGACACAAAGAAACCGGCTTAACGTATGCACCTCGACACGAAGATGGTTCTATCAATGATGATTTGATGAACTACATTGGTAAAGACGCACAAGATATGACAAAGTGGGATATGGTAGATAGACTTGCTAATGTTTACAATAGATTGGTACTATACAGAGGTGACTTGTTTCATCAATCGTTAGACTACTTTGGAAATAATAAAGAAAATGGTAGGTTGTTTCAGACATTCTTTTTCTCTACTGAATATTAATGAACTATTCACATAAGCATAAATTTGTATGGCATTGTCCCGCTAAGGTAGCTAGTAGAGCTACGGCAGACTTTTTCAGAGAGTACTCTGATTTAAACCCACATTTACCATCATCAGACAATCCTCGTATGATATTTACTCACGAGAATATGTGGCCAGACAAAGAATGCCCTCGTGATTATTTACACATTGTAAATGTTAGACACCCATATTATAGATGGATATCATATTGGAAACATGGATTACGGGATGTTACTGAGTTAGAACCAAACACAACAGACCCACTTGATGCTCTGAAAAAGTTTACGGTAGAACGTTGTGCTGCATTATCTCAATGGAGAATTATAATTCAAGATGAGGAACGTATTGACCATATAATTCATGCAGAGTCGGTAGAAGATGACCTTCGTAAGTTACCATTTGTCGATAATGATATGGAGATTAAATTTACTAATCTCAATCGAAGACCAACTTATATACCTCAGGGAGTTGTTTGGGATGAGGGTGAACTTCGTGAATTGGTATATGATAGATTCAGACAAGATTACGACAATTTGAATTATGGTAAGTGGGATAACTATGACCACATTTGGGATTCTTCCCCAAAGCCAAAAAAACAANGANCTACAATCAAGTTTCCGCCAAAAGTTTAACAATTTCTTAACATTGAAAACTTGGATATCTCAGCAAATCTTCGTACTTTAGTACTGTAAGATTGAGAGATATGAGATATTTAGTTGACCCACAAAGATTAGTTTTTAACTCCCATAGAGTTAATGGTTTCACCAAAATGATTGGTGATGAACAAATTCCCCAATGGGATTTATTGGAGATTGCAATGGAAGTTGCTGAAGAGTGGACTTCTGATTGGGATGAGGACCAAGGATTTGGTTCTTCTGATATGACCTTTATGATTAAGAACTTTATTGATAATGTAATCTGGCGTTTTGCTAGTGGGAAGTTGATGACCGAATTTACTCCAAGTCTTTCAATTGTGGAGTATTCAGAGGCCGAACATCACAATAAAGTTCAACAAATGGAAAGTGAAATTTAACAATTTCTTAACATTAAAAATTTGGAAATATCAGAAATAAGTCGTACTTTAGTACTGTAAGAATGAGAAATATGAAAGTTATGAAAAACAAAAAAATCCAAATCGCCCTTGGTGGTGAAATCTACGAAGTGTCTAACAAGTGTGTCCGTGAGTATTCCTCATGGAGTGGTAAACAAGGTAAGTACATTTATATCAGTCATGCTGACGCTGGGTCGTTGGTTCGTCAGTATGTTAAGAAGAAGTACAAAGGTCAAGATGTGATGGTGAAGGTGAGTTCTTCCTCCTTTAGTGGTGGTAATTCACTTGGTGTTTATATCCACGATAAGTTGGGTCGGCCAGTAGAAGAAAAGATTTACCGAGATATTGAAGAGTTTGCTCACCTTTGGGAGTACGGAAAGTTCAACGGAATGTATGACATCTACGACAACTACGAGTCAAGTGGTGCTGTATCGGACAACGGAAACGAGATTCAAGCCGGTGTTAAGTACGTCTCAGTTCATAATCGTTCTCAATTCGGTACTATGGAAGCTATCCTCTACGAGGTGATTGAGGAAGGTCGCCAGTTCTCTGAAGTGGTTAAGTACTATACCGATAGTAGTACCAAGAAACAACCCGCTCGTGCTAAGGAAGTTTTGGTGAGTATGGGAATTGAAGTGAAATAAACATTTAACAAAAGTTTAACATTGGGGATTTGGAAAAGTCCCTAATGTTTCTTACATTTACTATGTAATAATGAGAGATATGAAAACATTTAAAGATTTAGTATTTAAATCAAGACCAATGAATGATGGTGTTGGTAGTTCAATGAAATTTGATAATGGGTTTGAAATTAGTGTTCAAGCCGGTTTATTTCCTTACTCAACACCAAGAGAGATTTTAAATAGTCCCGATGATTTTGTCTCATTTGAGGTAGCCGTATTTGGACCTAATGGTGATTTTGTCACTAAAGAATTTGTACCTAATCATGATGATGATGTTTTAGGATGGCAAGATAGAGGTCAAATCAACTCATTGATGTTGTTGGTTCAGTCTAAAGTTTAACAATTTCTTAACATAGATAGTTTGGTGATATCAACAATAATCACTATATTAGTAGTGTAGGAATGAGAGATATGAACATTATAAAATATAAAATTACTGAGATTGAAAACCCCATCACTAAGGATGAGTTAAGAGTGCTAAAAAAGTTCTTAGGTGAATTCACACTAAAGACTAACGCTGGATTAGATATCCATAGTTCCGAAGTGAAGGATGGTAAATGGAATGGTATAACACTTAAACGATTATAGAGATATGAGAAATTTAATTTATGTAGTTTGTTCTTTGATTCTGATTGGTATCGGATTGGGGATGGTGATGGGTAAGGTTCAAGAGGTAATCCACTTTGCAGACCCATTAAACGAAATGTTATTTACCATTTTGATGTTCATTTCATCGGCGATGGTCTTGTTCAACTTAGAATTAAAATCTAAATAGTATGGATTGTAAATTAGTAGTTAATTGTCAGTATTATGAGAACTATAACGTAGGGCCCGATGGGTTCGGTGAAGTTCCTCATTGGAAACCGAAAGGTGGACATGAGTTTCAATTCGAAGTAGATTCGGATGTGGTGATGTATTCTAATAATTTAGAACAACATCTAACAAAGTTGGTTGAGGCACAATCAACTATTGTTGAGAAGTTTGAGTATATTAGTCACGAACTTAAATGGAGTGAACCATCAGTTCTGAGTACGGAATCTTTGTATGAACTAATTCGAAACGAAGATGAGTAAGTGGCAATATAGAGAGATGGGGTCTCGTGACAAGAAAGGTAAGTTGAAATACTACAATGTCACAGTTGAGGATTGGAAGATTATAAATTGTGAGTGTCCAGCTCGTGAGTTCCGTAGACATACTCCATGTAAACACATGAAACGACTATCAGAAAAGATGTCAAACTTAACAATAATTTAACATTAAAATTTGGGTATTTCAAATATATTTTGTATATTAGTACTGTAATGAGAGAGATAATGATATGATGAAACAAAAAACTATTTTCAGCGACATTGATGGGACTTTAGTCCACCAAGTACAATTCGAAAACATTGACCCATTCA
>JGI11705J14877_10000774_pt1 | contig 19380 bp, 26 predicted proteins | sample Etolaghawater15m_FD_14877 | JGI IMG/M metagenome (IMG submission 14877)
TACCACATGATTGTGCTCGACGAGTTTCAAGACCTTGACCCAGAACTGTGGTCAGCTGTTTTGCGTCCCGCGCTTTCAGACACCAAAGGTAAAGCGTTGTTTATAGGAACTCCGCGCGGTGTAGGTAGCTTCTCGCATGAAATGTACACCATGGCGCAAAACCTAGAAGATTGGGCCGCTTTTTCATTCAGGACCATTGACGGAGAGCAGGTCGATGAGGAAGAGATAGAACAGGCCAAAAGAGACCTCGACGAAAAAACATTTGAACAAGAATATCTAGCGACCTTTAACACATGGTCTCACAGCGTCTATTATAATTTTCAAAGAGAGGAAAGTGTTAAAGACCTTACTGGCATGGACAAATATGACCTGCACATAGGTATGGATTTTAACTACAGCCCCATGAGCGCTGCAATATTTGTAATCCACAACGGTACGATGTACATGGTGGACGAAATAAGTATGGACAACAGTAACACATATGAAATGGTGGACGAAATCAAACGCAGATATCCAAAGAGCGCTATTACGTGCTACCCAGATCCTGCAGGAAGACAAAGGAAAAGTTCTGCGATTGCGGGAACGACAGACATATCAATACTTCAGAATGCTGGGTTCAGGGTTTCAGTCAGACCCAAACATACACCTATAAGAGACAGGGTAAATGCAGTAAATAGTAAATTAAAAAGCGCTTCAAACACAAGGAGTTTTTTCGTGCATAAAAATTGTAAACAGGCTATAAAAAGTTTAGAATCGTTGAGCTACAAGCCAAACACTAGCATCATCGAAAACAACGAACACACGCACATGGCTGATGCTATAGGTTACTGTGTCGATATGTTGTATCCTGTTAAGAGAGATTACGAACCAAAAGCTGAACCACAGAGATGGGGATTTGCTGGAACAACACAAGGAGTTAGACTATAATGCCTGTTATACGAGATAGATTTATTAAGGGTGATTCAAAATTTCAGATTGACTATCTGCTAGAATCACACGACGCGTACCAGTGGTACTACAACAGATGGCAGTTTTTGAGAGACAGCTACAACGGTGGATATGACTATTTCATGGGCAAATACCTAGAACCATATTATTATGAAAGCAGGGATGATTATGAAAAAAGATTGCGCATGCTTGCGTTGGATAATCATGTAAAAGCTATTGTCGGAATATACACATCATTTTTATTCAGAAAAGAACCAAAGCGTGAATATGCCACAATTGAAAACGATCCAGCGCTTGAATCTTTCCTAGAGGATGCTGATCTCGACGGCAGATCTTTCCAGGCATTCATCCGTGATGCTGCTACATTCGCAATGGTGTATGGAAATGTTTGGATACTCGTTGAAAAACCAGTATCAGTAGCAAACACAAGAGCAGAGGAGTTGCAACAGGACATAAGACCATATGTTTCGATGTTTACACCTGAGAATGTTCTAGACTGGGAGTACGAGAGACAACCAAACGGTCTTTACGAATTGACATACTTAAAAATCAAGGAAGAAGTTATCAACAACAATCAATACATCAGAGAATACACAAAAGATGAGATCAACATCTACAAAATGAACGGTCAAGAAAAAACGGCAGACTTTATTGAAACTATACCTAATACGATTGGTAAGATTCCTGCTGTTTGTTTCTACGCAGCAAGGTCTGCCACAAGAGGTGTTGGTATCAGTGCAGTAGGTGATCAAGCTGACATGCAGCGTTCAATATACGAAGAACTGAATGAAATTCAAAGTATCATCCGTTTAACCAATCATCCAAGTTTGGTTAAAACTCAGGACACGGAGGCAACCGCAGGCGCAGGATCTATTGTGCAATTACCATCAAACCTAGATCCAGGCTTGAAGCCATATCTGCTCCAACCGTCGGGCGCTTCTATCGAGTCTGTTTTGAATTCAATACAGAAAAAAGTTGATGCAATAAACCAAATGTCATCAGTTGGCGGTATAAGATCAATTGAAAGCAGAAGACTTTCTGGTATTGCGCTCTCTTCTGAATTCCAATTGCTTGGTGCCAAAATATCAGATTTTGCTCTTAACTGCGAACATGTAGAAGAGCAGATATGGAGATTATGGTGCATGTTCCAAGGCACAACATGGGAAGGTAAAATAAACTACCCTAGATCATTTTCAATCCAAGACAAGGCGAACGACATTGCTATGCTTAAAATGGCCAAAGAAGCCAACATAGAAAACGCTAATGTGCGTGCCGAAATTGATGAAAAAATATATGAAACTCTTATGGAAAAGGAGTACGATTTGGAAGAAAATGAAGAGGTTGAAGAGGTGGAACCAAACCAACCTAACCAACCTAACCAACCTGACCAAATGCAACACACCCCTATAACAGACCAAAACCAATTATTGGCACATGTTAGGGAGATGATACAGCAAGGATACACCAACGAACAGATTATAGAACTGCATCCAGAACTAGCAAGTCTATTCAACAATGGGTAAATTTATTCCAGCAAGGGATTTTGTTTTTGGTACTGAAAAAGAAATAAGAGACCAACTCAAAATATACAACGACGAGATACACCTGTTTGAACAGAAGAACATAAAGAGGTCAGGTGTAAAAGCTCGCAGGGCTCTGGGTAAATTGAGGATATTGATGTTACAAAGACGCAAAGAAATATTGGTAAGGCTAGGTAAAATAAAACACAGAAGACACGAAGACGGGGAGTTTTGTTAATGCCAGTAAGAAAAGTTAAAGGCGGTTACAAGTTTGGTAAATCTGGTAAGGTTTACAAATCAAAGAAGAAAGCAATGAAACAGGCCAGAGCAATCTATGCGTCAGGCTATAGGGGTAAAAAATAATGCCTTTTGAAAGGTTTCATAGAATAGAGCAACTGGTCAAAGAGCATAATTGGACTCACGGTGTTGAACTGGGAGTTTGGAAAGGTAGAACCAGTAAACATCTTATGGCCAATTGTCCCGACCTTTATCTTATAGGTATAGACGCATGGCAGGATGGTGTTTGTTCTTATGAAAAAGAATGTTGGGATCACAGAAGCCACAAGCGCATGGTTGAATACATGCTGAAACCTTATATGAACAGATACACCATAATACAGGGCATAACATGGGAAGTTGCTGACCAAATTGAAAACGAAAGCCAAGACTTTGTATTTGTGGACGCAGACCACGACGAGAAATCTGTCACCAAAGACATTAATGCTTACATGCCAAAAATTAAAAAGGGCGGATGGATAATGGGGCATGACTATGATTGGCCGGGTGTCAAAGCTGCAGTGGATAAAATATTTCCTGGTGTAAAAACAACGACTAACTCAATCTGGTATCACATAGTATAATGGCCCGTATAAAGTTTAAAGATTTTGAGGTAAGAGCAAAACCAAAAAAATTAGGCAAACACAAAAAGCGAATGAACAAATCAGAAAAACGCAACTACAAAAAATACAGAGGACAAGGGAGGTAACATGGCCAAATATCAAGGAAGATCGGTTAAACTTAACAAGCCAATGCGTGGTGATGTTAAAAAATTTAAAGTTTTTGTCAGAGACAGAAAAACAGGTAATGTAAAGAAAGTCAACTTTGGACAAAAAGGTATGACAATTAAGAAGAGCAACCCAGCCCGAAAGAGGAGTTTCATGGCGAGGATGGGTGCAGTACTTAAGAAGGTTAAAGGACAAAAATCGCTTTCACCAGCTTACTGGAGCATAAAAGCATGGCGATAACATCAGTTTCAAGCATTTCTTCTCTCATAGGTAAAAGACCTAGCAGGAGGAAATTTCAACTAAGAAAAGGAGGCAGTATCATGGCTAAACATATGCGTGGTAAAAAGAAAGCCAAAGGTAAATCAATGACCAGAGGCAAGAGAAAGAAAAAATAATAAATAAACACAGTACTGTCCTTAGGGCAGGGAGTACACTCAACTCATATCAAAAGGAGGATATATGGACGCAGACAATCAAGCGGTAAAATCTCAGGAAACTGCACCTGAAAACCAAACGCAGGCAGAAACACAGGCTACAGAAGAACAGACCTTAAAATTCGGTCAGGAGGATGTTGAAAAAATTGTCCAACAGCGAATTGCGAGGGAAAAGGCCAAATACGAGAAAAAGTATTCTGGCGTAGATGTGGATCATTACAAACAACTGGTTGAAGCTGAAGAAAAGCGTAGACAAGGCGAACTAGAAAAAAGAGGCGAATTTGAAAAACTGCTCAAAGAGCAAGCTGAAAAATTCAACTCTAAAATAGGTCAATATGAAAACGAACTTCAGACAATCAAAATTGACGGAGCACTTTTAAATGAGGCTGCCACGGCGAAAGCAATCAACCCAAATCAGGTTGCACAACTTTTGCGTAATCAGTTAAAATTAAATGAAGCTGGTCAAGTTGATGTGATAGATCCGCAAACAGGACAGGTCAAATACGACGATAATGGTAATCCATTACAAGTAAAAGACTTGGTAGGTAATTTTCTAAATGCCAACAAACACTTTGTCCAAGCGGGACCATCAGGTTCTGGAACAGGTCAAGGTTTTGGGAAGCAGGACCCTGTGGTTAACAACGATATAACTAAACTAAACATGATGAACCCTGAGCACAGAGCTCGTTACAAAGAGATCATGAAAAGCAAAGGGGTCAAATTATAATAAGGAGAAACAATCATGGCAAACGAAGTAACTAGTGCTATATCATCAGCGTTGTACTCAAACATTGTACAGGCTGGATTATACACACTTCAAGAAGCTTCTATCATGCGTCCTCTCGTAAGAAATTACGATATGACTGGCACTCCAGGTTTAACTGCACAGGTTCCGATTTTCCCGGCACTTACAGCGGATGAACCAGGTGATGGTAGCGACTTAACAAACAAGGCTTTCAATGTGCAAACATCGAAAACTATCACAGCGACAGAGAAAGGTATTCTTGTAACTCTGACTGACTTAGCGACAGAAACAGCATCAGAAGATGTTGCGGCTGCGATCGGCAGACAGATTGGACAAGGTATGGCTCTTAAAGTTGACCAAGATATTGCAGCTTTATTCACAGGTTTTTCAAACACTGTGGGTTCAGGCGGTACAGATGTGTCTGTTGACACAATGTTTCAGGCTGCTGCAAAATTGAGAAACAATAAGGCGCCAGGCCCTTACTATTGTGTGTTGCATCCGTACCAAGCGTATTCTTTAAAGAAACAGCTTACAAACGCGGGCGCGACAATGAGCCACAACTTATCTGATGTAGGTAACACAGCGTTATCGCAAGGATTTGTAGGCATGATCGCGGGAATCAATATTTTTGAATCCACAGTGATCGGCGGTGACTCTGCAAGCTCAACTGGTACAGGCAACTACTACGGTGCTGTCTTCTCACAAGACGCCATCGGTTACATGTTAAAAAGAAACATGAGAGTTGAAAATCAACGTGACGCCTCACTTCGCGCTACAGAAATAGTTGGAAGTATGGCATATGGCGTGTCTGAGATATTCGACGAATATGGTGTTGCTGTAATCGGTAACGCTACTCTATAATTTGTATAAATAAGAGTACGTTTCTAAATAGCATAATTGAGGGGCGGTAGGCAACTATCGCCCTTTCTTTTTACATAAAGAATAAATAACTGAGACCAAGAAGAACTTGGTCTGTACATTAAAAATTATTAGAAAGGGCAGTAACCCATGGCTATATTAGCTACAATTGCAGACATCAAAGAATACGAGCCTGATATCGAAAACTACGGCATAAACGATTTTGCTACAGAAATCACCAGAGCACAAGACGATGTGTTCAGAGACCTAAGGATCCGTTGGTGGCCAACACAGCAGATCGGTTTGTACGATGTTAAATTCTTAACGACAGGCCAGATCGAACCAGATGATGATCTATACAACGCTTCTCAACTTACCAGGGTGTGCTGTTATCAAGCACTAGGTTTCCACATATATCCAAAGCTAGCAAAGTTTGAACCAGACATGGATATATTTGAAAGAAAAATGGAATTTTACAGACGAGAGTACGAGCGAGAGCTTGACCTTGTGATGAGAGATGGTGTGGAGTACGATCTTAACTCTTCTGGCACAATTGACGACGCAGAGAAAGAACCTACCCACTACCTTCGACTGAAGAGGTAGTAGATGTCAAACAGAGAATCAATCACCAAAAACATTGAACTGGTATTGAAGGACATGGATCCGCCAAAACCAGTGTTAGTTACACGCGAACCTTTCGATCTTCAAAAATTAGCGATAACCCAATTCCCGGCCATATTGATTACCACAGGTAACGAGACCAGAGAAGACAACCAAATGGGCGGAGGCAGAAGAGGCGTTATTGAAGTTAACATCCGTGGATTTGTTCGTGCTGACGGCCGCGTTGGTCAGATACAAACTGTGGATCAAAAGCGTAACGAGCTGATTGAGCGAATTGAAGAATCACTTAACGCAGATAGAACCAGGGAACTAACAAACAAAGCCTCAACAACCAGAGTAAGCAGAATTGAAATTGTTGAGCACACACCACCACTTGGCGAGTTTTTAATGATTTGCGAAGTGAGGTATTCATTCACTAAAGGAGCAGTATAATGCGATATATTAAAATAAAAAAAGACGACCAAAAGTTAACAATTGAAACCGATCAATTAAACAGATTTTTAGAAGCAGGTTGGACAGAGCTTAAACCTACCAAATCTAAGAAGAAAGCATCTGCAAGAAACAAAGTCAAAGCAGAAGCTGAAATTATAAACCAAACAGATTCTGTAGAAACAATATTAACAGATATTGAAGATATAGAATCACAAACAATAAACGAGGAGAACTAATATGGCTACAATTACTGGCGAAAATGGTAAAGTCATGTGGGGTGCTGACTCTGGCGGAGCTACAAACACTGTTGCTTCTGTAAGATCTTGGACTGTTGAACATGTTAAAGATACTGTAGAAAACACAGCGATGGGCAACCCAGGAGGTGCTAGAACATACCTATCAGGCTTACACTCATTTACAGGTACTATGGAAGTTTTATACGACGCAGCAGAAGATGGCGATGCTATCTTTGATCCAGCAAACGACAGCACTTTATCTGTGGAATTCTTTCCAGCAGCAACAGGTGTTAAGTATGTTGGCGATGTGATCGTGACTTCAGTATCAAGAACAGCTAGTTTCGATGATGTTGTATCAGCAACGGTGTCGTTCCAAGGCAGCGGTGTATTACACGCAGAAACTATCTAATGATAAAGATTGCTTTTAAAGGCAACAAACAGGCCATCCGCGAACTTGAACGAGAAAAAGATCGTGTGATGGCCAGAATAGCTTCAGATCTATTGGCCAATGCGAAATCATTCACGCCAGTCAGATCAGGTAGAGCGCGTCGCGCTTGGCGACTTGAGAGTACTCGTAACAGCAAGAGTGTTGTTAACAGAGTGCCATATGCCGCTCGTCTAGACAGGGGCTATTCAAAGAAACAACCAAATGGTATTTCTAGACCTACCATTAGGAAAACAACAAGGAGATAATACATGAATGTATTACAGAATGCACAAGAGCATTTCAAATCAAAACTGGCAGGTGGCCTAGAGAAGCTGACTGTGCCAGAATGGAAGACTGATGTTTATTACAAGTCAGGTTATCCATTTGCTGTAGAACAAAAAATAATTGAATTACAGCAACAAGGTAAGACTGTTGAAGCATTAGTGGAAACACTAATACAGAAAGCATTGGACCCAGATGGGAAACCATTGTTTAAAAAATTCGACAAAGTCAATTTGATGAATGAAGTTGATCCTGCTGTGATCTTAAGAATAGCAGCAGTCCTAAACTCAACTACAACATCATACGAGGAAGTTGAAAAAAACTAAAAGAGGACATTGAGCTCCAGCTGCTGATGCGAATTGCTAAGGAGTTGGGTAAGAGCATAAAAGAAGTTATGCAGTTTGATGTCCAGGAAATAAACTTGTGGGCCGCTTGGTTCAAACAAGAAAACGAGGTGATGAAACAACATGGCGAGAACAGACATAGAAATCCGCGCAGTAGATAAAACGCAAGATGCGTTGCGTAATATCGATAAGCGTTTAGGTAGCCTAGACAAAAATGTAGGTAAACTTGAGCGTGGCTTTGACGGGTTGACCAGCAAGATTATTGCTGCTGGTGCTGCGATCGGAACTGCCTTTGGGGTAAAAAGAATCCTTAGGGTTGGTGCTGATGTTGAAAAGTTACAATTACGATTCCAATTCTTGTTTAGATCGGTGGATGAGGGCACTGAGGCATTCAGACAGATGCTTCAATTTGCTGGCGAAGTACCATTCACACTAGAAGAAATCCAAAGAGGAGCAGGTAACCTTGCTGTTGTTTCAGCCAATGCCAAAGAACTGGGTGAGAACCTAAGACTTGTGGGTAACATTGCTGCGGTTTCTGGACTAGACTTCCAGACTGCTGCTGAACAGTTACAAAGATCATTTGCTTCTGGTATTAATGCTTCTGAATTATTCAGAGAACGAGGCGTTAAAGCAATGCTTGGTTTCAGGGATGGTGTAAAATATTCAGTTGAAGAAACAAGGAATATTATAACGAAAGCATTTGGTCCTGGTGGTCCATACGAAAAAGCAGCATTCGCATTATCAACTACATTTGATGGTGTGTTCTCAATGTTGCAAGATAAACTCTTACAATTCCAGTTGGCACTGGCTAATCAAGGCGGATTGCTAGAATATTCAAAAGGAGCATTAACTGCGCTTGATGATTATCTTGGACAATCACAAGAAAAACTTACAGAATTTGCTGCGATTGCTGGTCAAAAAATAATTGAATTTGTTGAAGAATCTTTAATTGGATTTGCTCGTATTGCTGATGGGTTAAAACCTTTATTTCTAATTGTTGCAGCAGGATTTGATGGCTTATTCAAAGTTTTAAATTCACTTCCGCCAGGTGCAAGAGAGATTGGATTGATTGGTTTTGTAATGCTAGGTAAAAAAGGTAAAGCGCTGGCATTATTGTTTGGTTATTTCTTTGATTATACACGAAAAGGTATTGGTTTAGTTTTACAAGGTTTCGTAAAATTGAACATGGGTATTCTAAAAGTTAGAAAAGCATTAGGTCTGGTCAGCAACGAAGACTATGAAAAAATTAAACAGCAGACTATGGCTATTAAAGAAACTGCTGATCAACTTGTAATTCCATTCGAAGAATTAAAAGAAACGGGTGGAGAAACTACCAGAGTATATGGTGATTTTGAGAAGAAGATGCGTCAAATATTTAAGAATATTGAAGCAGGCATGGACAAAAATAAAAAACAAGCAGAGGAATTAAAAAAAATTATAGGTGACATACCTATCGTTAGTGAAGAACAAAAGAAACAATTAGAAATACTTGAAAAAGCAGCGCAAACAATTGGGGGTGATCTTGGAAGAGATATATTGGGTAAAGAAGATCCTAAAGTGGTTGCTTACAGAGAAGCCATCGAATCATTAGAAAAATTACGAGAAATAGATGTTGCTAACGAAGAAAAATACGCAAAACGAATAGCAATGATAAAAGCTCAACAAGCAAGAGAGCAAGCAGCAGAATCAAAACAACGAATAGACAAAGCATTATCAACTATCAAAGCAGGCGAAGACGCGAGAACAGATTTAGAAGAATTAAAAGGAAACGAAAGATTCAAAGTTGCTGCAAAACACGGTAAAGATCTGTTATCCCAGGTTGCAACTCAAAACGAAAAAGCATTTAAGATAATGAAAGCATTGGCCATTGCTGAAGCAATTATTGCAGCCAAAACATCAATTGTAAATTCATACAGAGTTGGTTCAGCAGCAGGAGGTCCAATACTAGGTGGTATATTTGCAGGACTTGCTGCAGCAGCCACAGCAGCGCAGATTGCAGCAATTAAAGCAACCAAATACACAGGACCAAGAGAGCGCGGTGGGGGTGTTGCTCAGGGTCAAAGTTATTTGGTTGGTGAAAAAGGTCCTGAGATGTTTACGCCAAGTGCGAGTGGTCAGATCACTCCAAACAACGGTATGGGTTCCGTGAATGTAAACTTTAACATAGAGACCAATGACGCAAGCGGTTTTGACGAACTTCTAATTGAAAGAAGAAACACAATCGTTGGAATTATAAACCAAGCTCTTAACCAGAGAGGACAACAGGGAGTAACTACATAACATGGCCACAATAGGTGATTTAACAGGCGCAAGCTCAATTCTTAGCAACCCAGATATTTTTGGAGCAAGAACAGTAAACTTCAGGCAGGAAACTTCAACTGCCATAACAAGAGCTGCAAGCGGTAGAACCATAAGAAGCTCTGTGGCTACAACCACATGGAGAGCCAGCATAGAATTGCGCACATACACACAGGCAGAATTCAAACAGTTACAAGGTTTTGCTGCGCTGGCAAGAGGTTCATTGAACGAATTTAACATGCAGTTACCGGGCATTTCAACACGATCTGTCACAGCGGATCCTGGCACAATTACATGTTTGGAAAATTACGATGTGGGTTCAACCAGCGTTGACACATCGATGGCCAGCATCTTGTCCACGAACACTAATAAAATTTTAAGCATGGGTGATGTGATTAAATTTTCAAACCATAACAAAGTTTACATGGTCACTGCCGATGTTATACCAGATTCAGGTGGTGATGTACAAATCAATTTTGAACCAGCATTGGTAACAGCAGTGACGAACAGCACCACAATCACAATTGATGATGTACCGTTCAGAATGTACTTTGCAAGTGATCTTCAAGAATACAGCTACGGTGTTGATGGCACAGTGAATTACAGAATAGATGTTGCGGAGGCAGTATAATGACCAGAGGCTTTACCAGCACGCTGAACACATACCTTGCTGGCGACAGCTTAATTGGCGCACTGCTAATTGATATTGAAACTGGCAGCGGCACCACTCGCTGGACTGACAACTCATTTGATATAGAATTCGGCGGTAACACATACCAAGCACAAGGTAATTTTTTAAACATCAGTGAGCGTGACGAAACAGCTGAACTGCAGATTCACAGTGTTAACATCTCAATTTCTGCACTGACCACAGCCAATGTTACCACTTATGCAACATCAAGCCAAATTAACAAATCAGTTGAGATACGCAGAGTGTTCCTGGATCCCACAACAAACGGACTTTTAGGTAACGGCACCACTGATACAGGTTATCTGTTATTCAAGGGCAAAATTGCTGGTTATTCAGTGACAAACAACCAAAACTTCGCGGACATACAACTGCAAGTTTCAAGCCAATTCATTAACTTTAACAGAAAGAACGGCAGAAGAACCAATCAGCAGAACTTTCAACGAGAACACCCAAACGATCATTCAATGGAATACTCACACGAAACGCTTTCAGAAATTAAATGGGGGATCAAGTAATGCAAATCAGACCAATCAGAGTTGAAGACATAAAGCCATTAATTCAGTGTATTCAATCACAGGCTGTGGATGCCGATCTGCATGACAGCGATCAGATCAACGCAGACATCCTTGCTCAAAATATCAGAGATGCCATGATTGCTGATCACTATGCTGGTATTGTTGCTATTGAAAACGAAGAAATTGTGGGTTACATATATGGTTTAATTGCGACCAAACACTGGAATGACAAGAAATACGGTGAAATACTTTACATCTTTATAAAACCAGAAAACAGAAGCAAACGCACAGCAGATGATTTAATGTCCGCCATAGTTAACTGGTTCAGAAAAAACAGATGTGAATACTACATCACAAGCATCATGCATTTTGATAAAGATTATCAGCCAATGGAAAACTACATCAAAAGAGCAGAACTATTTTATAAAACACAAGGCATGATATCATGCGGCCACTACATGGTTAAACAGTTAAAGGATTACGATGGGTAAAGGCGGAGGAAATCCATTTAAAAAGATTGTTAGAGGAGTTAAAAAACTGTTCTCTACCATCACATCTTTTGTCGGCGACATTGTGGGGTTTGTTGTTAAACCATTTTCAACTCCATCGTTAAACACTGATGCTGAACAAGCAGCGCAAGGTGTGAAGATCAACAAGACTGGTACCAACATAGGAATACCAGTCGTATATGGCTACAGAAGAGTTGGCGGACACCCTATATTTGCTGAAACCAACGGCTCAGACAACAAGTACCTGTATGTGGTATATGCCATATCTGAGGGCGAGATAGAAGGAATAACAGGTGTAAGGATAGATGACAACACAGTATATCCTACTCCACCAAGCGGCAGCGTAAAATACACATCAGGCAGCATCAATACCACATCTGAAGGCAGATACAAAGACAGATTGAGATTTGAATTGTTTTACGGTACTGATGGTCAGCCAACCAGCGAGCTGATGAAAGATACTCCAACATGGCCAACCAAAACTAGAACAATGCCAGGTGTTGCATACGGTGTTTTCCGTTTTGAATGGAAGGCAAGCACACAGGACGAGTCTGATTCAAACCCATTTGGTGGTGGTGTTCCACAGGTAACATTTGATGTTATGGGTAAAAAAGTTTATGATTTAACCACACATGCAGGCGGGCTAGATTTATCTGCTGATTATGCTGCATTGACCAAAACCTATTCAACCAATCCAGCCAATTGTGTTGCAGATTACCTTATGAATCCGAGATACGGAGCAGGTTACGACAAGAGTTTTATCAATGCTGATGTTTTTAAGATTGCAGCAGACAAGTTTGATCAAGTTGTAACATATGATGACGGTGCTAATGATTCTGGTAAAATATTGACACTCAATGCAGTGGTTGACACAAACGCGAAAATCATAGACAATGTTCGTCAATTGCTTTCAGGTTGTAGATCAATATTACCTTTCATTGAAGGCAGATACAAGTTAAAAGTTGAGGATGGTGGAAATGCAACAGACATCACATCTTCCACGATTGCTGTTGCGTACGATGTCACAAAAGATACCATTGTGGGCACAGTTGCATTAGGTGGTGAAACTAAAACCACAAAATTTAATAATGTATTTGTAAATTATATTAATCCTGACCTTGAATTTTCAAGCCAACAAGTTGCGTACAGTGAAGCAGGAGATGTGGCTGTTGATGACGATGAAGATTTAACAGGTGAATTTACATTTGACACAATTACAAATCCGTACATGGCGCGTGATTTTGCTCGTATGATCTATGCTAAATCTCGTGCGCAGAGAACTATATCGATGACATGCACACAAGAATTGATGGATGTTGAACCAGGCGATATTATCCGTGTTACAGATACAGTGTTAAACCTAAGCACTCAAACATTCCGTGTTACCAACATGAAATTAAACAATGATGGCACAGTAGGAATTGAGGCAGCAGAACATGACAGCACGCATTATCCGTACCAAACTGGTGCACAGGTTGAAATTCCACCACCATTGTTTTTACCAGACGAATACATAGGTAAGCCAATTCAAAAAATACCAGGCGCACCACCTGTTGGCATTGTGCCACCACCTGACCAACCACCACCACCACCAAATGATCCACCAGCACCTGTTGACTATACTGGTTGGGTAGGTGGAAGTTTTAAAACATCTACATGGTATCAAAGCACATACCCAGATCACTTAGATGGTCCGTTGGGTGAAAACACGCAGTATGCTTCTGTGGGTTATGACGGCGCGTTAAAATTATTAACAGGCACTTATCCGACCAGCTTCTTTAAATATTTTAACTCTATTCCAGGAGCGCTAGCTTTAGGTATGAGATTCCAAAGACCAAGCGAAGAAGCAATTGATTACCTACAATTTAGGATTTATTCTGGTACCACATTGGTTGAGCAGGTGCGCATACCATTTAAACCAATCCAGGAAAATGGATACCAAAGAAGTAATCCAAACTATGACGCATATTCACCTGTTATCACACCAGAATTCCCACTAAACGCAGGATATGAATACGGTATAACGTATTACAAAAGTACCATAGATAGAACATACGAGATTGGTGGTGTAATTAACTGGGTGAGTGGTTTTACCACACACACTTATGAACTGAATGGTGAAACAAAGACTGGTAGCAGTTTGGAAGCATATGTAAATTATCTGAAAGACACTGTTCCAAATTTACCAGATACAGGCGGAGGTAGCATCTAATGATTGGCACAGGTAACGGTTATTTTGATCCTGTAACGCGAACATACCTGCCAATATCGCAGGAAACATGGGCAGACTACAGCACATGGGATTCTTTCACCACATGGGAAGGCACATACGCTGATGGCACACAACTAAGTTATACCAGCAGAATATTTGACGCTGGCGCAATAAACAAAACCAACTGTCTGTTACAAGTTGCAGCAGGCACACCATTCACCACGACCATAACATATGGCAATTCAATTTCGGGTGGAGCAATTGTTTCACCAAGCACAGAAACTGTTACGCCTGGGCAAGGGGCAGTACCAGCACTGACAGGCAGATATTTTCAATTCACAATTTTACAAGAAATGGACAGCGGTAACGACGATCTGCCTTTTATAGCAGGACTTTCAGTAGAGCTGCAGAGCGCATCTAATGTTGATTTAATTTCATACGGTGGTGCAAACAACCTTGATACCAGCACACTGCCTGGTAGTGATGGGGTACGCACATTCAGCCAGACCGGGGTAGGTTCATATGTTGATTTTTTTGTGCAAATACTAACTACTGGATTAACAGGTACCAAGATGCCTGTGTGTTATGTGGATATGAGTGGTGCAAATCCAGTGTTAAATATATATGACGCAGATTCATACGGTAAGCGAACGGTAATGGATTGCTATGTGAATGTTAATTTTTCATATATGCCAGCAATTGAAGCAGACAGCTTCGGAAACATAACAGAGGTATAACATGGCGTGGCCAACAAATAAACCAGACTCAAACAGATTTCAACTCCCAGAATCCAGCATAGCGCTTAGCAGGCCAGAACTTAAAATTATGTCAGATGCGGTCAACGATATTGTTGACTTTATAGATACAACTGGTATCTCAAACGGTTACATCCTGCAATACAACTCAACATCTGGGGTGTTAGAGGCTGTACCAAATACAGCTGGTGGTGAAACGCACATCCAGGCAGGTGCAGGTATTACCATCACCAAAGATGATTCTGCTGGACAACACGAAGTTGCTTTCAGCGGCGTTTACACGACAGGTTTTACAGAATATCGATTTTCAAATTTAAGCACACTAGGTATTTCATCATCAGGCAGCGTGCCCGCAATTGAATCACAAAACTCGCTCTATCCTGGTCTTAACATAAAGACAAACTCTGCATATCCTGGTAGAATTTCATTGATAGGTGGTGCTAATGGTGATATTCAAATTGTGCCGCACGGCACAGGAAAGATAAGGTTGCACAGTGCATACAACATGCCAACAGCAGACGGCACAAGTGGCCAAGTTATACAGACCGATGGAGCAGGCAATCTGACCTTTGCGACCGTGAGTGGTGGAGGCAGCGTGAGCCCATTAACTGCCGATCTTGAGACTGGCGGTTACAACATAGTAGGTTCAAACGGTAAGCTAGGTTTGTATGTAGATCAAAACGATTCTGGTGGCGCTCAAATTGAGATCGGTGGCCCCACAGGATACGCTTGGTTTGACGAAGATGGTAACGAATTGCACGGAAATGGTTCATTATCTATTGATCCAGGAAACACAGCAATCGGTAACAGCACAGTGTATCTTAACAACAGTACCAACAAAACTTATATACGCGGTACGGGCAATGTGGAAATTAACAGGATTCAAATACAGGATAATCTTGCTAGTACAGCCTCAGTTGGTCAAGTTTTGAGAGTTGCGTCAATAAACAATCCAGGAGTTTTTAACAATAATGATGTGGTCAATCTAGAATTTGCTACGATCTCAGGTGGAGCAGGTGGTGACACCCAGATAGAAGCAGCACCGTCAGGCAACATCACAGTCACACAGCCAGACTCAGGCGGAGCGTTCACCATATCACTGGCAGATCCGCTGAACAATCCGATAGATGCCAATAACCAGGCAATAAGCAATCCTGTATTAAGAGGTTACAACGAACACATTAACACCACTTTGGGCACGAGCGGCACACTGACACCAGATGTTGCAGACGGCAATGTGGCTGTCATCACGCTCAGCGGCAGCATCACAATCAACGGATTTAGCAGTGTTGCTAACGGTGACAGCATGACAATCATAATTAAACAGCCAGCATCTGGTGGTCCGTACACACTGTCATCCACAATGAAATTTGCGGGTGGAAACAAGACGCTAAGTACAACAGCAAATGCAATCGATGTGTTAAGCATATTTTATGACGGCACTGACTACATTGCAAGTTTAAGTACTAATTTCAGTTAAAATGAGCAGATTAGAGTCACATAGACGGGCCAATTTTCAACGAAAGAGTCTTTCCGAGTACTTATGTATGCAGGGAAACGCAAGTAAAAATAAATAAACTTAAACAAGGAGAACCAAATGGGTTGGGGAAACGCAAGTAACATCATAACAACTAACTTAGATGCTGGGACGGACTCACCGGCCACAGCGCGTGCAGATTTAAAAGCGGCACTGGACGAGATCACTGCCATCATAAATGGTCGTAACGCAGCAGACGGCGTTGCGGGCCTTGACAGCAGCAGCAAGATCGTGGCCTCATATCTGCCAGACGAGATCAATTCATCGGCCACCAATCCACTCATACTGGATCCTGCCACAGGCAAAGTCAAACTGGAAGAAATTCTCAATCTGGCTCCACAAACAGTGGCACAACTCAATGCCAGAACAGACCAAGCACAGGGAGATGTAGCATACTGCACAGATGGTAACGCAGGCAGCAAGTGTATTGCTGTTTATGACGGTGCAGCATGGAAAGTGGTTGCGTTGGGTTCAACAATCAGCACATAACATGGAACAAAAAGATCTACACATTGAATACATCGAGGCATACGCCAAAACTGACAAGCGATTGGCCCTGCTGGAACAACAAATCTCAGTAATCAAAGAAAATCACCTGACACACATCGAGAAAAGCATAGAGAACATTAACACCAAATTCAACTGGGCAGTGGGAGTGGTGTTCGTGCAACTGATCGGCATTATCGTCTACATGATGCTGAGATGAGATCCAACTATTTTTACCCCATAATCACACCAGACCAATTCCACCAACAGAAAAGATGTGCGGGTTGTGGTGAAACCAATTTTTTAGCTGTGCGACCCAACAACTGGGTGACCAACTGGACCTTCCGTTTCCCGCCGGGCATCCAAACCAAAAATATCGCCTGGAGGATCAAGTGCACCAACAGGGAATGCCAGAAACCAGCGGGCATCATAATGAGAGCCACTAAATAGATGGGAGGCTGGGTTTCCTTTCCAGTTGCTGACATCTCCCAGTCTCCACTCTCCCACAATCACACCGAGATAAATACATGTGCAGCATTTTTATCCTATCTATATGCCATTAGGTGCTGCACTGTTGGGTGTGCGCCTCCTAACGCGCGCCCAACGCTCCGTTAATGTTAACGGTTTGTTTACTGTCATGCGCACGCTCTTCGTAACATCTACCAACAGGGAACTGTTCAGGGCGTACGCACACCACTTCTTTGATACATTTCCACACCGACATTATGATCTGGTTGTTTACACAGAGGACACAGTCACAGACTGGATACCGCGCTGGGTTAGACATATACATCACATACCCACAGAGGACCCAGAAATCTGGCGCAGACGCACTGAATTACAGTACAGAATCAGCTGTAGACTACAGGAGCACACCCTCCAGATGGGTGCCCAAGGTGGCCACACTGAGACTGGCAGTGCACACATACTCACTGTGGACTGACTGCTATTCAGCTGTAGCATGGATAGACGCTGACTGTGTGTTCAATAAGGCCATGCCTGCAAATGAACGATTCACACAGCAGATGCGAGCGCACGCAAAACCCATACTGATACACAACAGAACCAATCAGATTATGCCATACCCTGAGAGTGGATTCATATGGTTTGATTCTGAGAGCTATATGCCAGGTGTCAGGGAATGGGACAGCACATATCCCCACGCTCCCACGCTGGCCGTCAATCTGCTGCGCGATGCATGGCTTGATCCTGCTATATTAACAGCACAGGCAGGACATGATGCATATCAATGGGGTGAGATACTGAACACACCAAAATTGCGCTCATATTGGGGTGATTTGAGTGGTCCATATCACTATAAGCCACATCCTCAGAGACACTCTACAGTTGGTGCTTACTGGACACACAGAAAAGGCGCAGCCAAGTATACCTAACCCACCTAGTTAACCAAACAAACCTAATTTGGTAACATTGGGCATGTACTTTTAAGTCATTTTGTGTTATAATATACATATGATCAGATATTCAAGGGATAAAAATACACCAGAAAGTTTTGTGGAATTTACCGAAAGTTACATAGAATGGTTGGCAGCCTCATGGAGTCTTGAACACCCAGAACATGATATTTTTGCACAAAACCGTAATTTATGGCATGTCAATGTAAATGTACATGCTGATGTTAAGAGCGGAGCCAGTTACTACAAGCATTCAGAAAGATTAATAAAATTAAACCTCATCTTAGATGACAGCCAAACTGATTTTGACGAATACGCCAGTTTTGCAACGGACGCAGTGATTGGTTCTGTCAAGTGGATAGATGCTGTGAGCAGATTTAAACTGTTGGTTGCACACGAATATTCACACTATATCCAACACCAATTCTATGCACTGGATACTGACTACAAAAGAAGTCACGGTGTGGGATTTAAAACAATATACAGATACTTCAGAAGGTTAATAAACCCACAGTTGAAAGCATTACCCAGAGCCCAGTGTGTTGCTAGAACTGCCCGCACTGTCACTGTAAAACACCCCATAACTGGCACTGTGTTCACAAAAGGTTTTCAGAAAGAATCTGAGGCCATCATATTTTACAGTAGGTATTGCATACCAACCAAACACACCAAATAGACCTGTCAAACCAAGCTGATTACAACTGATCTCATGGATTGTGTAGTAACTGCTGCATTAAGGAACAGTGACTGCTGTATGGGTGCGTATGAGCTGATATGACGCCCATTTGAACGCTGTTAGGGCAGTCAATACAGTGATACATGGTGTGAGCAGAGTATGACAACGGCTGAGCGTAAGGATTGATTATTACATTTATATAAGGAGGAGACCGCTTCTGGACCTGCCAAAACCTCCACAGTCACGGTAAATGCAAGGTGTGGGCGCCGTTTCCTACCATCCACACGGCTCAGGACCGTCGATCATGGTGCGTCACGGTGTCCCTACGGTGTGTGCACGGTGTGTATGTGGCGGTCTATGATGCGGTACTTGGGTGCGAACTGGTCTAGGAATGTGCGGTGGTAGTCCGTGTGTAGGCTGCAGTGGCCCAGCAGG
>JGI11705J14877_10000775_pt1 | contig 19379 bp, 17 predicted proteins | sample Etolaghawater15m_FD_14877 | JGI IMG/M metagenome (IMG submission 14877)
GGCACGAAACGCATGTTGCAGCTGTCGTGCGATCGGGCCGGGTGTGCCACTTGCGACCATTTTCCCAGCAATAGCTACGACCGGCATAAGTTCGCGGGTGGAGCTGCTGATCCAGACCTCATCTGCATGGTCCAGCTCGGTGAGCGCAATAGCGCGTTCTTCCACCATAAAACCGGCCTGTCGTGCCAGTTCAAGAATCAGTCCGCGCGTGATTCCGGGAAGAATGTTGTCGGAGAGTGGTGGGGTGGCGATCACGCCATCACGCACGACAAAAAGATTGCTGGAGGTGCCTTCAGTCAGTTGCTGACTAGCATGCAGCAGCATCTCATCCAAGTCCTCATCCACAGCCACTTGCTTGAGCAAGACATTGGCCAGCAGGTTCACGGTTTTTAATTTGCACAGTTGCCAGCGTGGGTCTTCCGCGAGACCCACGCGCACGCCTTGTTCGAAGCGCGCGTCATCGGGGGGGCTAAAGCCCTTACTGCTCAGAAAAATGGTTGGGGTCGTAGCTGCGGACGGGAAGGCATGATCGCGTGGTGCGGCACCGCGCGTAATCTGCAGATAGAGTAGTTGATCGTCAGCACCACTTTTTTGAATCAGTTCAACGATTAGGTTTCGCCAGCTGTTCAGGTCCAGTGGATTCTTGAGTCGAATGCCATCCAAGGAGTCTTGTAGGCGTTGCAGGTGCTGCTCAAGTCGAAGCGGCCGGCCGTTATAAACCGGAATGACCTCATACACGCCGTCACCAAACAGAAAGCCTCGATCCAGAACGGATACCTGCGCGTGTTCCAGCGCTAGCCAATTCCCGTTGAGGTAGGCGAGTGACATCGGTGTTTTAGTAGAACCAGAGCTTGATGCTATCGACCAGACTGTCCATCAATCCACCTTCCGGCATGGATTCGAGCGCTTGGAGTTGGACTTCGTCCATGACTTTGCCTTCGCTCATGACACGCAGACTGCCTACAATTTGGCCCTGCTGAATCGGTGCTTCAACATGCTCATTGACTAGGATCTCGGTCTGTAAGTCATCAAAACCATTGCGTGGAAGTGTTAACCAGATATCACGCGCCGGTCCTGCAGCTAGGTTCTCGCTTTCACCCTTCCAAACCCGCACGCTGGCTGCGGCATCGCCAGCAGAAATCACCTTACGGGTTTCAAAGAAGCGGAAGCCGTAGTTGAGCAGTTTTTGGGTTTCTTGCGCGCGCGCTTCCATGCTGTCGGTGCCGAGCACCACAGTGATGAAACGGGTGTCGCCTTCAATGGCAGAGGCGGCAAGACCATAGCCGGCTTCTTCGGTATGGCCAGTTTTGATGCCGTCCACGCGCTCATCACGCCACAACAGCAGATTGCGGTTTTTTTGGGTAATGGGGCGACCGTTCGGATCCTTGCCAAACGTGAATTCTTTTTCAGAGTAGATCTTGTAGAGATCAGGGAAGTCACGAATCAGCGCTACGCTGAGCAGCGCCATATCACGGGCAGTGGTGTAGTGATTATCATCCGGCAGGCCGTTGCTGTCGGTGAAGTTGCTGCCCTGCAAGCCAAGGTGCTGTGCATATTGATTCATCAATTCTGCAAATGCCCCTTCACTTCCCGCGATATGCTCGGCTAAAGCGACCGTTGCGTCATTACCAGAAGAAATCACAGTGCCACGCACCAAGTCTTCGAGACGTACCTTGCTGCCTTCTCGAATGAACATGCGCGAGCCGCCGGTACGCCAGGCTTTTTCGCTGACGCGCACTTCATCATCCATGTGCAGGCTGCCATCTTTAAGCCCGGCAAAGACAATGTAGCTGGTCATGATTTTGGTCAGACTAGCGGGCGCCAGACGTTCATCCGCATTCTTTTCGGCCAGCACGGCGCCACTGCGTGCATCCATCAAGATGCCGGCGCGCGCATTAATTTCGGGCGGGGACGGAATCAGCGTCGGCAACGAAGGCGGAGCCGCTTGGGCGCTTGCGCCGATCAGTAGGAATCCGGCGGTGGTGAGGCGAGGAAGGGTGCGGAGTACGAATCGAGCAAGAGAAACAAACATGGCAAGCCTTTGGTGTGCGGTCTTTTGGGTGTGTAGGTATTTGCGATCGGTCAGATTGTAGCGGTTTGCTTGTGCGGCTGAAGGCCGGGCCCGTGCGCAAAAAATGCGCCCTTAACTGCGTCTTTTGGGGCTTTTTTGCTTGGTTTTTAGGGGATTTGCAGCAACCAGGCATCTGCAAAGCCAGCTGCGCGGAGTTGCGTGCGCCAGTCAGTGACAGCCGCTGGGTCGACGATGGGGCCCGCAATTACGCGGAATTCAGGGCCTTCGGAGAGCAGGCTGCTCGGGATGGCCTGTTCGGACAAGCGCGTCTGTAAGCGCTCGGCCAGCGCGCGATCGCGGAAACGGCCGACTTGGAGGTAGCGGCCGGCATGGGCGGTGTTTGAGGATTCAGGCGGTTCTGATTGGAGGGTTTCAATCGGGACCTTACGGCTGGTGGATGCGGATTCACCCGCCTGCAACACCCGGATCTCGACCGGTGCGGTACCGTTTTTCAGTACCCCCAGCTTCCAGGCCGCGGTGTAGGAAAGGTCAATGATGCGGCCTTCATGGAACGGGCCACGGTCATTGACGCGTACCACCACGCGTTTTCCATTATCCAAATTGCGAACTTCAACATAGCTGGGCAAGGGCAGGGTTTTATGCGCCGCAGTCATGGCGTACATGTCATAGGGTTCACGACAGGAGGTGAGCTTGTCGTGAAAGCCGGGCCCGTACCAGGAAGCCAGGCCGCGCTCGCGAAACCCCTGTGCTGAAGTGAGCGGACGATAGGTCACGCCAAACACGTTGTATTTGGTTGGATTGCCATATTTGCAGCGCGGCTCTGCTTGCGGAGTTGCGTCCGGAATGCTGGCCAAATCTTTTGGTGGGGGCGGTGTAGAAGATCCTACGAAGGAAGGCAATCCGCTGCAGCCGCTCAAAGCCACGCTGATACTGACTGCAAAAATGATGCGAGAGAGATTCATTGTGTTGTGTCGGACTTCGTGGCTGCTTCGCCTTTGCGGCGTTCAATTTCTTCATAGACCGCATCACCGAGTGCGATGACGGCCATCACATAGTGCGTACGTGGGTTGTAACGCGACAGGGCATGGAAGTTATCAAAGCCGAGCAAATACTCCGGACCTTGTGCACCCTCAAGGACCACCGGCAGTACAGAAGTGGTGTCGGGCAGCGCGGCAACGTGTTCGCTGAATGGGCCTAACGCGCCCTCCAGTCGCAGGCCTGCGGACAGAACGGCGGTCATGGTTGTGCAAGGCTTGAGGCGTCGACATTCGGGTAACTCTAGTGAGGGTATGGCGTCATGTAGGTTTAGCGTGGCACCTATGGCAAGTCGATCCGCATTCCCATCCGGGAATACATGCGGATTTTGTGCAACAAGATCGCGCACGGTTTCAGCGACGCTGCGGTTTTCAGGTTTGAGCTGTTGGGCAATCTTCCAGAGCGAGTCCCCGGTTTGGACAATATAGCTGCGTGGCACGCTCGCTTGATGCGTGCGTTGTGGTTGTGCGACAGGTTGGTTAGCTGACCAGCCTTTGGTGCGCAAAAAGTTGCCGATACTACCGATGGCATCTGCAGGGCTATTGGCAAGATCACGTACGCCATCGCCATCGTAGTCAACTGCCAGACGCCGCACATTGTCGGGCATGAATTGAGCCATTCCGACTGCGCCGGCATAGGAGCCGAGCGCATCTTGCGGATCGGTCTTTTCCTCCCAATTCAACAGTAGAAATTCTTCGAGTTGTGCGCGAAAAAAACGCGCACGGCGAGGATAGTTAAAGGCGAAGGTGGTGAGCGAATCCAAGACGGAGGTCGCGCCTTGATAACGACCATAGCGTGTTTCTACACCAAGGACACCAAGGATGATGCGTTGCGGTATGCCGAACTCAGCCTCAGCCCGGGTCAGTGTGGCGGCATGCTCCACAGCAAAGTCCGCACCCCAGCCAATGACAGCGGGTTTGACATGTAGCCCGCGATAAATATGCCAAGGTTTTGCTTCCGTTGGCTTGTTCATTTGTTTTACCGGGGCATGCAAGATGCGTGCGTGGCCGAGTTGTAATTCAATCCATTCGCGCGGGATTTGGTGTTTTTTCGTTACTTCGTCGATGAACGACTGGACCTCTGCATCGGCGAGGCGGGTGCTGAATGGAATCGGTTCCGCAGCAAACGCTGTGCCGAAGGATAGAAAAAAAATGAATCCGATCGTGCGTCGGGTGAGGCGTGATACGCCTGAGAACAAAGGAGTAAACATTACGTATCCAGCAGTTTTCGATGGGTGTGGATTGACATCAAAACGCCAAAGCCGATCAGTGTCGTCACCATAGCGGTACCGCCATAACTGACTAAGGGTAGGGGTAAGCCAACGACCGGTAGGATGCCGCTCACCATGCCGACATTGACAAAGAAGAAGATGAAGAAGGTCATGGCCAGAGCGCCCGCAAGTAGACGCGTGTAGGTTTCTTGCGCCTGCATGGCAATGCTGAGCGCGCGCCAGATCAAAAACAAATACAACGCGAAGAGTAGGAGGACGCCCATGAAGCCGAACTCTTCGGCAAGGACGGCAAAAATGAAATCGGTATGGCGCTCGGGTAGGAACGACAATTGCGATTGTGTGCCTTCCATCCAGCCTTTTCCGAACAAACCGCCCGACCCAATCGCGATTTTTGATTGAATGATGTGATAGCCACTTCCAAGAGGATCTTGCTCCGGGTCCAGGAAGGTGAGTACGCGTTGTTTTTGATAGGGCTTCATCACGGCCCATAATGCGGGAAGCGCTGCGGCAGCAAGCGCGCCCAATACGCCCATCACGCGCCATGGAAGTCCGGCCAGGAACAGTACAAAAAAGCCTGAGCTGGCAATCAAAAGCGAGGTGCCCAAATCCGGCTGTTTGGCAATGAGCAAGACTGGGATGACGATCATTGCGGTCGCAATGAGGAGTCGCGAGGGTTGCGGCGGCAGTTGTTTGTCAGCGAGATAGAGCGCGACCATCATCGGGATCACCAGCTTCATCATTTCAGATGGCTGGAAACGAAACAGGCCGAGATCCAGCCAGCGTTGCGCACCTTTACTGCTGACGCCAAACAGCGCGACCAAGACCAACATGATGATCCCTGCTGTGAATAGAGTAGTGGTGATGATCTTGAGCCAATGCGGAGGCAATTGTGCGATGGCAATCATCAAGCCAAAGGCAAGCAGCAAACGAACTAGTTGGCGTTCCATCATGTCTGCGCTGCCACCTGATGCGCTGTAGAGCACCATTAAGCCAAATGCGGCGAGCAGCAACAGCCCAACAAGCAATGGAAAGTCAAGATGTAGTCGGTGTGACCATGGAATGCGGCGGCGGGTTTCATCCACACCGCCGGAATCCAGTGCGGATCCGGTGTTAAGGCGTGGCCAGATCATGGCAAGGCCACTCGATTTTCCGGTCGTAACAGCCAAGCATCCATGACTGCGCGAGCCATTGGTGAAGCGGTTGCACCACCATGGCCACCATTTTCAACCAATACGGCGACCGCGATTTGGGGCTGTTGTGCGGGGGCAAACGCAACAAAAAGGGCATGATCGCGCATGTTTTCAGGGATCTTCTCTTCATCGTATTCTTCATCACGGCCCAAACTGAACACCTGTGCAGTCCCGGTCTTGCCCGCAATGCGGTATTTTGCACCGCGCGCGATGCGATTCGCCGTGCCCTGTCGTGTATGCACGACATCCTCCATGCCCTTGATCACGGGTTGCCAGAGACTGTCCGGTAAAACCACTGGTCTCAGTGTAGGTGCCGGAGGCTCGCCGCCTTCAAGGACGAGGTGTGGGCGAATAGGCTTGCCGTGGTTTGCCAGCATAGCCGTCATCTGTGCTAGCTGCAGCGGCGTTGCCATAAAAAAGCCCTGACCAATACCAATGTTCAAGGTTTCACCCGGATACCAGGGCTGATTGCGCGTGATGCGTTTCCACTCGCGCGAGGGAAGCAGACCGTTTGGTTCGCTGGGCAGGTCAATGCCGGTTGCTTGGCCTAGGCCAAACTGCCCGAGGAACTCGTGAATGCGATCAACGCCGAGTCGTCTAGAGAGTTCGTAGTAGTACACATCGCAGGACTCAACAATCGATTTATTCAGGTCAGTAGGGCCATGCCCTTGTTTTTTCCAGTCACGAAATACCAGGCTAGAGTTCGGCAATTGATATTTGCCATGACAATCGATCTGTTCTTGGGCATCCATTACGCCGCGTGCGAGGCCAGCGAGCCCCATGACTGGTTTGATAGTGGAGCCTGGAGGATATTGGCCGCGCAGGGCACGATCGAACAGGGGGCGCGAAGGGTCATCTCGCAGAGCGGCATATTCCTTCTGAGGAATCCCAAGGACGAATTGGCTTGGGTCAAAGCTGGGTTTGCTCACGAGGGCGAGAATCTCACCGTTGTTCGGGTCAATTGCCACGACCGCACCTTTGAGCTCACCGAGCGCTTCGCTGGCGATGCTTTGTAGGCGGCTATCCAGTGTTAGGTGGAGGTCGCTACCAGACTGAGAGGGCGTGCGTCCAAGTTCGCGCAGTACGCGTCCGACAACATTCGCCTCGATGCGGCTTTCTCCGGGGAAGCCGTGCAAGAGTTCTTCGTATTCGCGTTCAATGCCGGTTTTTCCGGTAAATTGACTGCCACGATAACGGCCTTCATCAAGCGCCTTAAGGTCGTCTTCATTGATACGCCCGGTATAGCCAATCACGTGCGCAGTGAGTGCGCCGAGCGGATAGTTGCGTGACAAGATTGCTTCGACCGTTACTCCAGGAAAGCGATAGCGTTGGCTTTCAAAGCGCGCGACCTCTTCATCGCTGAGGTGATAGCGCAGGGTAGCGGGTAAGAAGCTACGCTGACGTTTTCGCTGTTTATGGAAGCGTTGTAATTCATCTTCTGAAACCGCGACGATTTCGCGAAGGCTGTGCAGCGTAGTGTCCAGATCGTCGATCTGCTCAGGAATGAGGACTAGTGAAAGCGTCGTTTGATTTTCAGCCAGAACAACACCATTGCGGTCGAGGATATGCCCGCGGGCTGGCGGCAATGACCGCACTTGTATGCGATTGTCGTTGGATTGGGTGACGTAGTGTTTGTATTCGTGGACCTGTAGCAGGGTCATGCGCACGCTTAATCCGAGGATCAACAGAGCCGTGAATCCCATTGCAACATATGCGCGACGTCGAAACAGGCGTGCTTCGCTGTGATAGTCCTTCAGCATTGAGCGAAAGGCCATGTTGGATTAGATCCTGCTCAAGCGAATCTGCCACCATGATGCGAACGGTACCCAACACAATGCAGTTAAAAGAATTTGTGGAACGATCCAGAAGGAAAGTTCGGGTTGTTCACTGAGATGACGAATCCAGATTTCCAATATTTGGATGGGGAGTAAAACCAGCAGCAACACAAGGGCTTGCTGTAAGAGAGAAAGGTGCAGCACGTGTCGGCGAATTTGTAGCGCGATACCGGCAAGNAATAGGTAAAGCAGCGCGTGCTGTCCGAGNGGCGTGACCGATAACAGATCATTCGCAATGCCGAGTGTCCATGCATATCCGAGGCCTGAGGGCGTAATGCGATACAAGCCTCCGGCAAATGCGAGCAGGCTGGCCCAGGCGGGCCAGAGACGCAACACCGAATCAGACAAGGGCAAGTGCTCAAGGATCAGCACCAAGACCGCAAGCGCAGCAGCAAGGCTCCAGCGCGCTGCGGTCATGGGCCATTCCTTGATGCGCGATGTGGGGTGGTGTCTAAAGGTTCAACGATGAGTACAGGTTGGTTGGTGCGAAGGGCAGCGGCCGGCTCGACATGAATTGTCAGGAAAGTTGAGCCCGGTTCGGCTTGAATTTCGAGTACGCGACCAACCGGATATCCGGGTGGAAAGCGACCGCCCAACCCGGAAGTGACCAGCAAATCGCCAACTTCCACGTCGCTTCCTTGTGGCACATGTTGCAAATCGAGACGTTGGTAATCTCCTGTGCCTTGAACAACGCTGCGCAAGCCATTGCGGTTGATTTGCACGGGGACAGCATGGCGAGGATCCGAGACCAGCAAGCCAGTCGCATGCGTCATGCTCACCTCAATGATCTGTCCAAGTACTCCATTGGGGTCGAGCAGGGGTTGCCCTTCATGCAGGCCATCTTCGCTACCTTTACCTAGAATGATGTGGTGGCTGTAAGCATCGGTACTGGCGCCGATAAGATCGGCGACGATGACATGGTCATCGCGCAAACGCAGGCGCGCATCATCAAGATTGCGCAAGCGCTGATTTTCAAGCTCAAGGTGTTCGAATTTCTGTAGCTTCTGTTGTAGGAGAAGGTTTTGACGCGCTAGTCGGGCATTGTCTTCGAGTAGGTTCGCGCGTGGTTCAACGAGATCGCCAAACCAACTGCCGAGTTCGGTTGGCAGGCCAATGAGTTGTTGGAGGGGATGTGCTGCATCTGCAGCGAGTGCGCGCAGCGGGCGCGCCCAATCTGAGCGTTGATCAATCACGATCAGCGTGATTGAAAGCGCGAATAAGACAATGAATTCAATGCCGCGTGCGCGGCTTTGTCGAAATAGGCTCTCGTTCTCGCTTGGGTGGGAGTTCAATGGGTTGAACTTCGGGCGGGAGGTGGTGCGATTACTCGCTGGAGAACAGACGGATACCTGTTTCGTCCATCAACTCCAGAGCACGACCGCCACCACGGGCGACACACGTTAGCGCTTCGTCGGCGACGACGACCGGTAGACCGGTTTCTTCAGACAGCAGGCGATCCAAGTCGCGGAGCAAAGCACCGCCGCCAGTCAAGACCATGCCGCGCTCGGAGATGTCACCCGCCAATTCGGGTGGAGTCTGTTCGAGTGCTGAGCGTACCCCACGTACGATTTCTGCAAGTGGTTCTTGTAGAGCTTCCAGTACTTCGTTGCTGTTGAGGGTAAAGCTGCGTGGAATGCCTTCGGCGAGGTTGCGGCCGCGGACTTCCAGTTCGCGCATTTCGTGGCCGGGGAACGCGCAGCCGATTTCCATCTTTACCCGTTCCGCGGTGGCATCACCGATGAGGCTGCCGTAGTTACGGCGCACGTAATTAATAATGGCTTCGTCAAAGCGGTCGCCGCCCACGCGCACGGATGCGGAGTACACCACGCCGTTGAGGGAGATGATGGCGACTTCGGTGGTGCCGCCACCGATGTCCACGACCATGGAACCGCCGGGTTGTTCGACCGGGAGGCCTGCACCAATGGCAGCAGCAATCGGTTCTTCAATCAGGTAGACCTCACGCGCGCCTGCGCCCGCAGCCGACTCACGGATGGCGCGGCGTTCGACCTGGGTTGCGCCGCAGGGTACGCAAATCAGCACGCGCGGCGATGGTTTGAAGAAACGGTTTTCATGCACCTTGTGAATAAAGTGCTGCAGCATTTTTTCAGTGACATTGAAGTCGGCGATCACGCCGTCTTTGAGTGGACGAATCACCTGGATATTGCCGGGATTGCGGCCGAGCATGCGTTTGGCATCTTCGCCCACAGCTTCAACCTTGCGTGGGCCGCCCGGGCCTCGGTCTTGGCGAATGGCCACTACGGACGGTTCATTCAGAACAATGCCCTGGCCACGAACGTAAATCAGCGTGTTGGCGGTACCGAGGTCAATCGAGAGATCGTTGGAAAACATTCCAAACAGACGTCCGAGCATGGCGAGATTCCTTAGGCGGGTTATGTTCTGGTTTTAGATAGGGTGGTTGATACTGCGCGAAACCGAATTTCGCTGCAAACCCGCAGAATCATGCCGTGTAGGCGCGTTTCGGGCAAGTCGAATTCGTGCTAATTTACTGCGCTCTGGCCGCTGGCTCAGGTCGTGGCTCGATTCGGTTTTCATCGATCGTTCCAGCCGCAATGACCGTCCGCCGTGGCGTCATGGGCAGATATCCCTGTATCAGGAATTTTGGATTTTTATGAGTATCGGACGTAACGAAGTCGATACCGTCGCACATCTTGCGCGGATCGCGGTAGAAGATCAGGCTGCAGAGGCCTTGGTCAAAGACCTCAACGGCATTCTTGGTCTGGTTGATCAGCTCAATGCAGCGCAGACGGAAGGGGTCGAACCTTTGTCGCACCCGCTCGACATGGTGCAGCGTTTGCGTGTCGATGAGGTGCGTGAATCGAATCAGCGTGCTGCGTTCCAGGCGATCGCGCCTGAAGTGGAAGCGGGACTCTATTTGGTTCCGCGCGTGGTGGAGTAAGGCATGCACGATCTCACCCTGCGCGAACTCTCCGCAAAACTGGCAGCCGGCACGACCTCTAGTGTTGAGCTGACTCAGCATTTCCTCGACCGTATTGCAGCGGAAGATGCCAAAATCAATAGCTTTGTTTCTGTGACTGCGGAATCAGCACTGACTGCAGCGCAGGCTGCAGATTCCGTGCGTGCTGCTGGGAAGGCTGGCCCATTGACCGGCATACCACTTGCGCACAAAGACATTTTTTGTACCCAAGGCGTGCGTACCGCCTGCGGCTCCAAGATGCTGGATACCTTTGTCGCACCCTACAACGCTCACGTTGTTGATCGCTTGGCTGCTGCGGGCATGGTTATGCTGGGCAAAACCAACATGGATGAATTTGCGATGGGCTCGTCTAACGAGACCTCGTTTTACGGTGCGGTTGCGAATCCTTGGGATTTGACCAAGGTGCCGGGTGGATCCTCAGGCGGTTCGGCAGCGGCGGTGGCGGCGCGTTTGGCGCCAGCTGCGACTGGTACCGATACCGGGGGCTCGATTCGTCAGCCCGCAGCGCTGTGCGGCATTACTGGCTTAAAGCCGACCTACGGGCGCATCTCGCGCTGGGGCATGATTGCTTTTGCCTCGAGTTTGGACCAAGCCGGCCCGATGACACAAACCGCAGAAGATGCGGCATTGATGTTAAATGCGATGGCTGGGTTTGATGAGCGCGATTCAACGAGCGTGCAGCGCGACGTTCCGGATTACACCGCCGAGCTGAATAATGATTTGAATGGCTTGCGTGTCGGGATTCCGAAGAGCTGGTTTGGCGCTGGGCTCGACGATGGCGTGGCAACGCAGGTGCGCATGGCCTTGGCGGAGCTGGAGAAACAAGGTGCGAAATTAGTCGAGATTGATTTGCCCAATGCGGATCTCGCGGTGCCGACCTATTACGTTTTGGCGCCTGCGGAAGCATCCTCCAATTTGTCTCGCTTCGATGGTGTGCGCTATGGGCACCGTTGTGATGCGCCGCACGATCTGACTGATCTCTATAAGCGTTCGCGTGCTGAAGGCTTTGGTAGCGAAGTGAAGCGCCGTATTTTGGTCGGCACCTATGTGTTGTCTGCTGGTTACTACGATGCTTATTACCTAAAGGCGCTCAAGACTCGCCGTTTGATTGCCGAAGATTTTGCTAAGGCTTTCGCTGAGGTGGATGTAATTGCAGGCCCGACCGCGCCGACCACAGCCTTTGGTATTGGTGAAAAATCCGATGATCCGGTGACCATGTATTTATCGGATATCTACACTATCGCAGTGAATTTGGCTGGTCTCCCTGGAATGTCGATTCCTTGTGGCGAGAGTGCGGGCATGCCAGTAGGTCTACAGTTGATCGGTAATCTGTTTGATGAATCGCGTTTGCTGAATGTCGCGCACCGCTACCAGCAGGCCACGGATTGGCATCGCCGGATTCCGGCGGCATACGCGTAAGGAGTTGCGAGATGGAATGGGAAACAGTCATTGGTCTCGAGATTCACGCGCAGCTCGCCACCAAATCCAAAATCTTTTCTGCCGCTTCCACGGCGTTCGGCGCAGAACCGAATACCCAGGCATGCGCCATTGATTTGGGGATGCCGGGCGTGTTGCCAGTTCTCAACCAAGATGCAGTACGTATGGCTGTCATGTTCGGTTTGGCGATTGAGGCAGAAATTGGCGAGAAGTCGGTGTTCGCACGTAAGAATTACTTCTACCCTGATCTGCCCAAGGGCTATCAGATCAGTCAGTTTGAATTGCCGGTGGTGGGCAAGGGCCATGTCGAGATTGACTTGGAGGATGGTAAAACCAAACGCATTGGTGTGACGCGTGCGCACTTGGAAGAGGATGCAGGCAAGTCGCTGCACGAAGATTTTCAGGGTGCATCTGGCATTGATTTAAACCGTGCAGGAACGCCGTTGCTGGAAATCGTTTCAGAGCCGGACCTTCGTTCGGCGGCTGAGGCCATTGCCTATGCCAAGAAGATTCATTCCTTGGTGCGTTACCTCGAGATTTGTGATGGCAACATGCAGGAAGGCTCCTTCCGAATGGATGTCAATGTCTCCTTGCGCCCGAAAGGACAAGACAAATTCGGGACCCGTGCGGAAATCAAGAACCTCAATTCATTCCGCTTTATGGATAAGGCGATTGCTTATGAGGTTGAGCGTCAGGCGGACATCCTTGAATCGGGCGGTAAGGTGATTCAGGAAACGCGTTTGTACGACACGGTGAAGGGTGAGACTCGCTCCATGCGTGGCAAGGAAGAAGCCAATGATTACCGTTACTTCCCTGACCCAGATCTGTTGCCCCTAATCGTTGACGCGGAACTGAAAGCGCAAGTGCGAGAACAGTTGCCCGAGTTGCCGGATGAAAAACGCGAGCGCTTTGTGTTGCATCTGGGGTTGTCGCGTTACGACGCCGGAGTGTTGACCTCGTCACGTGAGTTAGCCGATTACTATGAGGTGATGTTGGCTGAAGGTGTGGATGCCAAGCTCTCTGCAAATTGGGTGATGGGAGACCTGGCTGCATTCTTAAATAAGGATGCATTGGAGATTACCCAGTCTCCCGTTTCAGCACAGCAGTTGGCACAGCTTGTTGCGCGCATTAGCGACAACACCCTGTCCGGCACTTTGGCGAAAAAGGTGTTCGAACATTTGTGGAATCGTGATGGTGAAACGGTGGATGCCATTATTGAGTCCAAGGGTCTGAAGCAGATCAGTGATAGTGGCGCCTTGGAACAGATCATTGATGCCATCATGGCGGCCAATCCGCAGCAGGTTGAGCAGTTCCGTGCGGGCAAGGACAAACTGATGGGCTTTTTTGTGGGGCAAGCGATGAAGGCTTCGAAGGGCCAGGCCAACCCGGCACAATTGAACGAATTGTTGAAAAAGAAACTCGCAGGATAAGCGGAGATTTATCTATGCAACGTATTGCGCTGTTTTTACTGACGAACCTTGCGATTCTGATTGTTCTGAGTATTTCACTGCGCTTGTTGGGCGTTGAACGCATTTTGGATGAATCAGGTGCGGGCTTGGATATCCAGGCGCTCTTAATTTTTTCGGCAGTGATTGGTTTCGGTGGTGCGTTCATTTCCTTGGCCATGTCGAAGTGGATGGCCAAGCGCATGATGGGTGTGCGTGTCATTGACCAGCCGCGCAGCGAGCAAGAGCGGTGGTTGGTCGACACTGTCGCGCGCCAGGCCAAGGCTTCGGGTATTGGTATGCCTGAGGTGGGGATCTTTGATCAGCCTGTGTTGAATGCGTTTGCGACCGGTGCTAATCGTAATAAAGCCCTGGTCGCGGTGAGCTCAGGCTTATTACAGGGTATGCGTCGGGAAGAGGCGGAAGCCGTGCTTGGACATGAAGTGGCCCATGTTGCGAATGGCGATATGGTGACCTTGACCCTGATTCAGGGGGTAATCAATACCTTCGTGGTGTTGTTGTCGCGCGTGCTCGGTCATTTCGTCGATCGCGTTGTGTTCAAGAATGAGCGCGGCCATGGCCCAGCATTTTGGATCACTACGATCGTTGCCGAGATTGTGCTGGCTATTTTGGCGAGCATGATCGTGATGGCGTTTTCTCGCCACCGCGAGTTTCGTGCCGATGCGGGTGGCGCCAACCTCACTAGTCATGCGGCGATGATCGCAGCGCTAGAACGCCTCAAACAGGCCAGTGGCCAGCCGCCGATGCCAGATCAGTTGGCAGCTTTTGGAATTCGTGGTGGCCTCGGAAAATTTGGCAAGCTTTTTTCAAGTCACCCACCGTTGGACGAGCGTATTCGTGCGCTGCGTGCGAATGGTTAATTTTTTTATTGAGTGGGAGTAGGTTGATGTCCTTGTTGGTTCGTCCGTTTCGTGGGTTGCGTCCGTCATTAGGGCGCGCAGAGGATGTGGTGGCACCGCCGTATGACGTGCTGAATACTGTTGAAGCGCGTGCGCGCGTAGAGGGCCGTGAATGGTCCTTCCTGCATATTTCCAAGCCAGAAATTGATTTGCCGGAGGGTACCGATCCGTATGCGCCGGAGGTGTATGCCAAGGGGGCTGAGAACCTTAAGCGCATGGTCGATGCTGGCGTGTTGATGCGCGATGAAGCGCCGTGCTATTACGCCTACCGTCTGCGCTGGAAGGGACATGAGCAACTGGGCATTGTGTTTTCCGCTTCCGTGGCTGCTTATGACATCAACCGCGTGCGCAAGCACGAGTTCACGCGTCCCGACAAGGAAGACGATCGTGTCCGTCAGATTACCGCGTTGTCAGCGGAAACGGGCCCAGTGTTGCTGACCTACCGTGCGGATTCCGCTGTTGATGCGCTCTTGACGCAGGTTGCGCAGGGCGCACCGGAATATGACGTGACTGCGGATGATGGTGTGCAGCATACGGTTTGGGTGATTACCGATGCAGGTCAGATTGAAACCCTCACTGCTGCCTTCGATGCCATGAATGCGCTGTACATTGCCGATGGTCATCATCGTTCGGCTTCAGCTTCGCGTGTGGCGGCAGCGCGCCGTGCCGAGAACTCTGCGGCAACCGGCGAGGAAGACTATGAATACTTCCTGTCCGTCGCCTTCCCGCATGATCAAATGAAGATCCTCGATTACAACCGCGTGATCACTGATCTCCATGGGTTGGATGCGGATGCCTTTCTCTCTAAGGTTTCTGAGGCGTTTGATGTGGAAGTCTCGGACGCCGCCTTTGCGCCGACCCGTACCGGTCAGTTCGGTATGTACATGGCCGGGCAGTGGTATCAGCTTGATATTCATCCGGACCGTATTCCGGCCGACCCGGTTGGTTCATTGGATGTCAGCCTGCTGCAGAACAATCTGATCGCTCCCGTGCTCGGGATTGATGATCCACGTCGTGATAAGCGTATTGACTTTGTCGGTGGGATTCGAGGTCTGGCCGAGCTGGAGAAGCGCGTGAATTCAGGCGAGATGGCGGTGGCGTTTGCGTGTTACGCGACCACGATGGAGGCCCTGATGGATGTAGCAGATGCGAACGAAGTGATGCCACCGAAATCGACTTGGTTTGAGCCGAAGTTGGCCGATGGTTTGGTTTCTCATATGCTCGATTAAGATTTGCTGAGCATCAATAAAAAGCCCCGCACTGCGGGGCTTTTTATTGGAAAACCGCAGACGTTCTATTTGCGGTTGTATTGTGGCAATTCGCCATCCATTTCTGCCAGCTCAGGTGGAATCTTGGAGAACCACATCTGCCACATGGAAGTGAACCACATGATGGCGAAGCTCAAGCTATAGAGTAGGCCGCCAATGATGACGACCCATGCGAAGCCATTCCAGATTTTGGTCATGTACCATGCTGCAACGTCAAAGGTTAGTGATAGGAACGGCACGGCGATGACGATGCACTTCAGCATGGTCGGACGAACATACGCATGCGTATAGATGAAGCCGACGATAAAGAAGATGAAGGTGATCGAGAACAAGTGGATGTGCGAAACACGAACCAAAGTGTGAATCGTCATGCCGGTGTCTGTGCTGGTGAGCTTAGACACTTCTTCAAAGTTACGAAGCGGTGGAAGATGTGGGTTGGCTTCCGGCATGTGACACATCACACAGTTGGCTTGCAGGAGTGGATCAATCTTTTCGTTGTAGGTGGCTTCTTCCGCGCCGGCATGCAGCCATTCAAAAATCACTTCACGATCTTCCGCAGGCAGCATGTCTGCCATTGGGCCACGCAATGCGGTCTCGAGCTTGGTTCCATTCGGATTGCCGCTATAGGAGATCATCAAGTCGTCTGCCGTCAGCATTGGCTTGCCGTCTTTGCCGGCATGCGAGCCCCAGACCTGAATCATGGCCATCACATAGCCGAGTCCGAATACCAGCAGCACCATGCTGAACAGCACTCGCATGGACATCGGAAGGTATTGAAAATGAACGTACTTTGATTTCATTGTGAGCTCCATCTGGCCTAGAGGCGTGCGGCACAAAAGTGAAAAGATGGTTAAAAACTTTCGCGTATTATAGAAAGCTAATGATATTGCTGCAACATAACCCTTACTTTGAAACGGTTATCTGAGCATTCTAGTCAGGAATCAACTGCCGCGGCGCGGAGTTGTGCGGTCCTTTACGAACGATGCTGAGGAACAGTTATTCGTTCGAGGCGGTCTGTTGCGCAAAGGTCGGCAAGGTGCGCAGATCAAGCCGGAAGCTTTTGCCGTCGTCCTCGGTATGCAGAATGCGTACCGGCAAGTGGCCGAGTTCGGGAGCGGTCCAGACCTCAAAGCGGTCACCGTCTTTTTCACGAACGAGATGGAATGTCGCTAAAGACGTGCCTGCCAGCGCGAGCTCGGGTCCGGGCTGCACCGCAAAGGTATAGGCATCCGTACCTTTGCGGCCGACGGTGATGTAGCGGATCTCCTTCGGTTGCTTCGATGCGTGTGCACTAAGGTCTGTCATGAGTTGCGCTTGCATGGAAAGAGTGTCGATCGCTTCTGGCAGCAATGCGTAGTCGTTGCCGGTGGCGTTGAGTACCTGCATTTCTTCCCAGTTCAGTTGGAAGTCACGACGTTTTTTCGGACGATCGCTGCGATCAAAGAAGTAGCGTTCCGGGCGCAAGCGTTGATTGACGACTGTGCCTTCCGCGCGCTCTTCAATCATTCCCATGAAGAGTTTTGCCAAGCCTTCCGGTTGTAGTTTTGATGTGGCTTGATACTGCGTACCTTGGTAGCGCAGGCTGCGAGTGCCATTGCCGATTTCGGTGTTGCCATAAAACACGCGATATTCTGCTTCGAAGCCGACCGGGGCAGCCTCAGCGTATACGACTGCACTTGCGACGAAGAGGACGAAAAATAAGCGTGTAATCATGTATCGAGCGCATCAAGTGGTAGGGGCTTTAGCATGCGTTGCCCACGATAGCTGGGCAGGTGTCCGGGTGTCCATTGAATCTCTCCGCGCATGAGTGCATTGATCGCAGCAGGATATAGACGATGCTCTTCGAGTAGCACCCGTGCAGCAAGTTCAGGTGCCGTGTCATCGGGCTGAACCGCAACCCGTGCTTGCATGATGACCGGGCCATCGTCGAGCTCGGGTGTGACGAAATGCACACTGGCACCATGTTCCGTAACACTAGCATCCAATGCAGCTTGATGGGTATGCAGGCCCTTGAAGGCAGGCAGGAGAGAGGGATGAATGTTGATCAGGTGACCTTGGTGGCGCAGCACGAAGTCTGTACTGAGGATGCGCATGAAGCCGGCGAGGGCTATCCAGTCGGGTGCGAAATCTAAGATGGCTTGGTCGAGGCGATGATCGTACTGCTCGCGCGGCTCATTGGGGTTGGCAACGACGGTTTTGCTGGGAATCCCTGCCGCATGCGCGAGTGCAAGCCCGGCAGCATGCGCACGGTTGCTGATGACGCCCACAATTTTGCCCGCAAGCAATCCTGCTTGTTGTGCAGCAATGAGTGCGCCGAGGTTACTGCCACGTCCCGAGATGAGAACCAATAGTCGTTGCGGGGCGGACATGGGCGATCCGGATGGGGCGTGCTAGTTGATGAAACGAACGGCGGACTGCCCTGTGCGCGGAATCACGCGACCCAAGCGGTAGACAGTTTCACCCGCGGCTTCGAGGTGTGCGGTCGCTGCGTCAGCGGTATCGGCAGGAACCACCACAACCATACCAATGCCGCAGTTGAAGGTGCGTTGCATTTCTTCTTCAGCAACGTTGCCCGCTTGTTGCAGCCATTGGAATATGGCTGGCCAGGTCCATGCTTGTTTGTCCAATTCAACCGCGAGCTCGTCGGGTAGCACGCGCGGTATGTTTTCCAGTAGACCACCGCCGGTGATGTGTGCGAGTGCGTGTACCGGTTGTGCTGCAATCAGCGTCAAGAGGTTCTTCACATAGATACGGGTTGGGGCCAGGAGGGCTTCGCCGAGCGTGCGGCCATCAAAGGCATCGCTCAGTGGGCGTCCACTGTGTTGCAGAATGCTACGAATCAGGGAGTAGCCGTTGGAATGCGGACCACTGGATGCGAGGCCGAGCACGACATTCCCTTCAGCGACTTTGCTGCCATCAATGACTTCGTCGCGTTCCACAATTCCGACGGCAAATCCCGCGAGGTCATAATCGCCGACCGTATACATCCCTGGCATTTCCGCGGTTTCGCCACCAATCAGGGAACAGCCAGCTTGCAGGCAGCCCTCGCTAATGCCTTTGATGACATCGCTGGCGACATCGTTGTCGAGCTTGCCGGTGGCGTAGTAATCGAGGAAAAACAGCGATTCCGCGCCTTGCACGATGAGATCGTTCACACACATGGCGACCAGATCAATCCCGATGGTGTCGTGTTTGCCCATCTCCAGTGCGAGTTTGAGCTTAGTGCCCACACCATCTGTGCCCGCAACCAGTACAGGATTTTTATAACGATCTAGCGGGACTTGGAACAAAGCACCAAAGCCTCCGAGCCCGGCGAGTACTTCCGGGCGCCGCGTTGCGGCTGCAAAAGGCTTGATTCGATCAATCAGCGCGTTGCCTGTATCGATATTGACTCCGGCGTCGCGGTAGGTCAGGGAAGTTGGGCGCGCAGCATCGTCGCTCATGGAAATTCTCGTCGTGATGTTGGAGGAGGGCGAACATGGCGCAGCGCATGCCAAATGTATGCTTGCGTCCGGGGTTCAGCGCCGTATTCTAGCGGACTGTGCGCGCCAGTGATCTGCCCAACCTCCTGACTCTTTTACGCATGGTCCTCGTGCCAGCGATCGTTTGGCTGTTGTTGCACGATTTTTATGCAGAGGCGCTCTGGGTTTTTCTGTTGGCGGGAATTAGTGACGGTCTCGACGGCTTTCTTGCGCGACGCATGAATTGGCGTTCGCGCCTTGGTTCGATTTTGGATCCGTTGGCCGACAAGCTGTTGTTGGTGGTCAGCTATTTCACCCTGGCCTGGATCGGGCTGGTTCCGGATTGGTTGTTGGCTGCGATCCTGCTGCGTGACTTCATTATCATCATGGGTGGGCTTGCCTATCACCGTCACTTTGGTCCCTTCGACATGGAGCCAACCTATGTCAGCAAGATCAATACCTTTGCGCAGATTGCCTTGGTCATTGGCTTAGTTGCCCATCAAGCTTTCCTGTTTTTGCCCGCGCAATGGATCACTGCGGGTCATTACATTGTGCTTACGACGACTTTG
>JGI11705J14877_10000776_pt1 | contig 19315 bp, 20 predicted proteins | sample Etolaghawater15m_FD_14877 | JGI IMG/M metagenome (IMG submission 14877)
CGCCAATTCAAATAGTAAGTGCAACACCTGATTAAACTGCTACATAAGATTTTGAAATTGTATCGAAAAATACTTCTGCCGGTGTTTTATATCCAAGCGCCAATTCAAATAGTAAGTGCAACACCTGATTAAACTACTATGGAGTTTTGTAATTGAGTAGTTTCTAGTTATATGGTTAAGTTTGTTTAGAATTAGCGCTACCTATTGGGATGTGAGTTTTCAAGTTGCCATCAGAAAAAGTAAATATCCTAGTGATTCAAATGCAAGTGAAACACTCATTAGCAAAGCAAAAAAGTATATACTGGAGTAGGCTTAAAGCAAAAAAAAAGTCTATCTTAAGTATAATTCACGGATTTTACAATAAAAGGTGTATGCATGGCTAATAAACGTGTTTTAGTGAAGTTTTCAGGTGAAGCTCTTGCCGGCGCGGCAGGTCATGGAATCGATACAAAGATTTTAAAGTACATCTCACAAGAGATTAAATCTCTTGTAGATGCTGGCATTGAAGTTGGTATCGTAATCGGTGGTGGGAACATTATCCGTGGTGTAACAGCAGCACAAGATGGAATCATAAAACGTACATCAGGTGACTATATGGGAATGCTTGCAACTGTTATAAATGGTGTTGCGATGCAAGAAGCTTGTGAACATGCTGGACTTGAAGTTCGTATGCAAACGGCTATAAAAATGGAACAAATTGCTGAGCCTTACATCAACCGTAAAGCTACACGCCATTTGGAAAAAGGTCGTGTTGTGATTTTTGCAGCAGGAACAGGGAATCCTTTTTTTACAACAGACACAGCGGCAACTCTTAGAGCTGTTGAGATTGGTGCAGAAGTGATTATAAAAGCTACAAAAGTTGATGGCGTTTATGATAAAGACCCTGAAAAGTTTAGTGATGCTGTAAAGCTAAGTGAATTGACATACGACCAAGCACTTCAGGATCATATAAAAGTTATGGATGACACATCAATCGCTTTAGCAAAAGACAACAAATTGCCTATCATAGTTTGTGATATGTCTAAAAAAGGGAACTTATTAGACATACTGAGTGGGAATATGGCGAACTGCTCAATCGTAAGATAAATATAATAATACTTAAAGGAAATAGTAGAATGAAAGTAGAAGAATTAACAGCAAAAGTGTTAGATGCAAATCCAAGTATGGATCGCTACCAGTTAGCATTAGCAGTTGCAAAAAGATGCGACGAGTTAGAAAATGGTGCCGTAAGTAAATTAAGCATAAATACAACTGCAATAAAGTCAGCAGATTTAGCACTTATGGAAATCGCTGAAGGCCTTGTTGTAGTACAAGGTTTTGTAAACGCACAAAAGTAAACTCTTTGGGACTGAGTCAAGTTGACATTGAAAAGGTAAAACATCTTCATGATGTTGACTCAGCTACTGCATATCTTTATGCACATATAGAAAAAACTCCCCTTTTAGAAGAGGCACTCAATTATTCGATAAAAGCTCATAAAGAGCAGTTTAGAAAGAGTGGTGAACCTTATATTATCCATCCAATCTTAGTAGCAGCTATTGTCTCTTCAATCACAAATGACCACTCTATGGCTATTGCAGCACTTCTACATGATGTCGTTGAGGATACACCCATAACGGTAGAGGAGGTTGGTAAACTCTTTGGAAATGATGTAGCACATCTAGTAGAGGGACTTACAAAAATTGATACAATCCGAGATAGTGAGCTTATACCCTCAAGTTCTGACGAAAGATTAGTCGTCTCAGCACTCTCTTTTAGAAAAATGCTTTTAGCTAGTATCGAAGATGTGCGAGTTCTTGTGGTTAAGTTATGTGACAGACTCCATAACATGCTTACACTTGATGCTTTAGCGGAACATAAGCAACTGCGTATAGCAGAAGAGACTTTGGTTGTGTATGCTCCAATCGCTCACCGTTTGGGTATTAGCTTTTTGAAAAACATCTTAGAAGATTTGAGCTTTTCTTATCTTTTTAAAGAGGAAAAACGCCAGATAGATAGCTATCTTGACAAAAACTATCATGCGATTGAAGTTAAACTTAATGAGTTTAAAGAATCAATTGCAAAACTACTTATAAAAAATGGTTTTTGTGAAGATGACTTTGAAATACTCTCACGTGTCAAACATAGGTACTCAATTTATTTAAAGATGCAGAGAAAAGGTGTGAGCATAGATGAAGTACTTGACTTACTTGCGGTTAGAATTTTAGTAAAAGAGCCTGTGAAGTGCTACAAAATATTAGGGCTTGTTCACTTACATTTTCGACCTTTGGCTTCGCGTTTTAAGGATTATATTGCACTTGCTAAAGATAATGGTTACCAGACAATTCATACTAGTGTTTTTTATGATACTGCGATTTTCGAGGTACAAATAAGAACATATGAGATGCATAAAACTGCCGAACTTGGTGTTGCCGCACACTGGAAGTATAAGAGCGGGGGAAACAACATAAAGCTTGACTGGTTAGATAATCTGCAGTATCAAAATGAGTCAGTAGAAGACTTTTATGCACTGATTAAAAATGATCTTTACTCTGAAGATATATCTGTGTTTTCACCAACTGGCGATGCCTTTACACTTCCAAGGGGAGCTGTTGTTTTAGATTTTGCTTATGAGGTGCATTCAGAAGTNGGAAANAAAGCAACTTCTGCTCTTGTAAATAAAACAAAGTCTTCTCTTTTAAGAGAGCTNAATAATGGTGACATAGTAAAAATCATAACCGGAGATAAGGTTGTCACNCGCTGTAGTTGGATAGATGCTATAAAAACAAGTAAAGCAAAAAGTAATATGAAGCTAAATTGTAATGCAAGACTTCGTGAAATAAATGCAAAGTCAAGTATAAANATAGTTGCAACTGCAATGAGNCTAAACAACTCACGTGTGGAGGAGTGGTTTGAGACNCATAACTGTGACAGTGTTTCTCTTATTCCCTCAGATATAGAACANTTTAAAAANGTGATACATAACTATGTANGTGAGATAAGTCAAAACAATCGTTTTAAAGGTTTCTTATCTCGCCATAGATTTAAGCTCAAACGCTATGAAATTGGTGGACTAGAGATATACTCAGCATCAAGTGTAAGTGATGTTGTTTTTGATTACTGTTGTCATCCGAAGTCGGGTGATGAAGTGATGGCGTTTTTGGAAAAAAGCAAGGTGCATGTTCATCATAAGATGTGTAAGAATGCGGCAAAAAAAGTAGATGAAAAAATGCCTATGGTCTTTGTGAAGTGGACACACCGTCATATTTATACTTATAATCTTATTGCATCGTTACATAATGAAAAAGGTGCTTTAGCAAACTTTTTAACATTTTTAGTGAAGCTAAATATAGATATAAATACAATAGAATTAGGCAAAGAACGTTCAGAATATACGACATACTGTGAGCTTAGTTTTGAGACTAAAGAAGCCGACATTCACAGACTCCGTGCTAAAATAGAATCAAAAATCAAAGTCATGGAACTCATACGTTCTAATGATGCATATCAAAATTAAAATATAAAATAAGAACTGGAGAATTATCTAAATGATAGAAGAGGCGTTAAAAGAGATAAGTAGAGGGTCTGCTGAAATAATTGATAGTGAAAAAATAGAAAAACTACTAAAAGCTTATTTTGAAGAGGGAAAAACTTACACTGTAAAGGCTGGTTTTGATCCAACTGCACCTGATTTACATTTGGGTCATACTGTTTTACTACAAAAACTTGCAACATTTCAAAAATATGGTGGACGAGTTCAGTTTCTTATAGGGAGTTTTACTGCGACTATAGGAGATCCAACTGGTAAAAGTGCTACTCGTAAAGTGCTTACAAAAGAGGAAATTGTTAATAATATTGCCTCTTATACAGATCAGGCATTTAAAATTTTAGATGAAAATAAAACTGATATTGTTTACAATAACGAGTGGTTGGATGAACTAGGTGCTGCAGGTATGTTGCAACTTGCATCGAATCTCACTGTTGCACGTATGCTAGAACGCGATGATTTTTCAAAACGCTATGCTTCAAATGCACCTATTGCTGTAAGTGAATTTATGTATCCTCTTCTTCAGGGCTATGATAGTGTGCATTTAAAATCTGATATAGAGATTGGTGGAACTGATCAAAAGTTCAATCTTTTAATGGGACGCCAACTTCAAAAAGCATATGAGATTAAAAAACAACAAGCAGTTTTAATGATGCCTATTTTAGAGGGTCTTGATGGTGTGCAAAAGATGAGTAAATCTCTTGGAAACTATATTGGTGTTACAGATGCTCCAAACGATATGTTTGGAAAAATTTTGAGTATTAGTGATGAGCTTATGTGGAGATACTTTGAACTTTTAAGTACGAAGTCTTTACAGGATATAGCAGCAATAAAAGTTTCAGTAGAAGATGGCTCTGCACATCCAAAAAAAGTAAAAGAAGAACTTGCACTTGAAATAACAGCACGTTTTCATACTGTAGAAGCTGCGGAGTTAGCAAAAACAGAGTTTGACAAAGTACATGCACAAAGCCAAATTCCAACAGATATTGAAGAGTTTAGTTGCGATGGCGAAACTTGGATAGCAAAAGCATTAGTAGATTGTAAATTAGAACCATCAACTTCTCAAGCTAGACGAGATATTAAGCAAGGTGGCGTTAAAATAGACCAAGAAAAAGTCTCAGATGTAGATTTACAACTTAGTCAGGGTGAATACCTTTTACAGGTTGGAAAAAGAAAATTTGCAAAATTAAAGGTAAACTAAATGAGTTTTAACTCTTTAAAAATCGGAAAATATATAATAGAAAAACCAGTAGTTCAAGGTGGAATGGGTGTTGGAATTAGTTGGGATCAACTCGCTGGAAATGTTTCAAAAGAGGGTGGTCTTGGTGTAATTAGTGCAGTTGGAACTGGGTACTATAAAAATAAAGAATATTCTAAAAAACTCGTAGCTGACAGACCACTGAGTGAGGCAAACTTTTACTCAAAAGAGGGCTTTAATGCAATTATAGAGAGTGCGAGAGAAATTTGTGGTGACAAACCTCTTGCAGCAAATATTTTATATGCTATCAATGATTACGGTCGTGTTGTACGCGATGCTTGCGAAGCTGGAATAAACATCATAATCACAGGTGCAGGACTTCCGACAAATATGCCAGAATTCACTGAGGGATATCCCGATGTGGCTCTTGTGCCAATCGTATCTTCTGCAAAAGCACTCAAGATAATATGTAAACGCTGGCAAAAACGCTATAACAGACTCCCTGATGCTGTTGTGGTAGAGGGTCCAAAATCTGGTGGACATCAAGGTTTTACTTATGAACAGTGTAAAATGGAAGAGAATCAACTTGAAAACATTGTAGGACCAGTTGTTGAAGAAGCTGCTCTTTGGGGTGATATTCCTGTTATTGCTGCTGGTGGCGTTTGGGATAAGTCTGACATAGAACAGATGATGAGTCTTGGTGCTCGTGGTGTTCAGATGGGCACACGTTTTATTGGTACTTTTGAGTGTGATGCACATGCAAATCTTAAAAAAGTTTTACTTGATGCAAAAAAAGAGGACATACAGCTTATGGCTTCTCCTGTTGGTTATCCAGCTCAAGGTGTTGTTACGAANTTAACACGCATGGTAGAAAAACGTGAAGGTCCTGCAGTTAAATGTATCTCTAACTGNGTAGCACCTTGTAATCGTGGAGAAGAAGCAAAAATAGTTGGCTTTTGTATAGCTGATAGACTCAGTGATGCGTACGAGGGAAATCTTGAGACTGGGCTATTTTTCTCAGGAACAAATGGCTATAGATTGACAGAAATCATTACTGTAAAAGAGTTACTAGACAAACTAATGCAAGGCGAATAGTAAGCATATGTTGCGTTTTTTTCTTGTCGCATTTTTTTTAGTTTTGTCGCTCTATGCAAAGAGTGACTCTGCGCTACTACAGCGTGCCGACTCATTTTTAAAATCTTCGAGTAAAACCGATCAGTTTCGAGCATATAATGACTATAAAAACCTCTATCTTCGAGCCTTGATGGATCAGAATGAAAAACTTCGTCTTAATGCTCTTCATGGAATTGTAAAGAGTGGAAAAAAACTTCATATCGATGTCTCTCAATACTCCGAAGAACTTAGTAGAATCAGACTAAAATCATCCTACACACCACCCAAGTCAAAAGATATTAAAACTACTCAAAAATCTAAAAAAATCAAACTTACATCCTCTCATAAACTAAAGTCAATACGATGGAAAGATAATCGTCTTGTTTTAAAATTTGATAAAGAGCTCCGAACAAATCAACTCAATTATTTTACTCTGTATGACCCTAAGAAAAAGAGTTATAGGTATGTTTTTGATATACATGCATCCATGCTTACAAATTCTCAGAGTTTACGTAAAAATGGTGTTGATAGAATTAAAATAGCACAGTTTAATTCAAATACTCTGCGTTTGGTTATAGAAAATTCTCAGAAGTTAAATGTTAGATTTAAACAAGAACTCGCATCTTTACTTATAAATATTGGTGAAAATGAGACTCTAGAAAAACCAAAATCCATACAAGTCACAGCACCAAAACGCCTCGATAGAAATAAAACTATAGTAATTGATCCAGGGCATGGTGGAAAAGATCCAGGAGCAGTAGGGTATAAAAAGTATAGAGAAAAAGTAGTTGTTTTACAGATTGCAAAAGAGTTAAAGTCAATCCTGAAATCACGAGGCTATAAAGTCTATATGACACGAAATAATGATAAGTTTATAAAGCTTCGTGATAGGACACAGTATGCAAACAAGAAAAATGCCGACCTTTTCATAAGTATTCATGCAAATGCAATTGGTGGGAAAAATGTAGAAAAAGTATATGGAATTGAGTGCTATTATCTTGATAAGTCACGCTCAAGTAGAGCAAAAAAAGTGGCAGCACAAGAGAACTCTGCAGATATGAGTGAGATGGACTTTTATGGAAAAGAGAGTTTTTTACATACACTTAGCTCTCACAATATCATCGCGGCAAATAAACTTGCAATAGATTTACAACGTGGAATGTTAAGTACTTTGAGAAAATCATATAAAAAGATAAAAGATGGAGGAGTTAGACCCGCTCCCTTTTGGGTGCTAGTAGGTGCTCAAATGCCTGCAGTTCTTGTTGAAATTGGCTTTATTAGTAACTCTATGGAAGCAAAACGCATGGTTGATAGAAAGTATCAAAAAAGAATTGCACTTGGTCTTTCTGATGGTGTTGAACGTTACTTTTTAAATAATTAAGTCTATCTGAAAAAGAAGATAGGCTTAGGCTAACTCCTCTTTTTTCCACTCTAGTTTTCCAGCAACAGACTCTTTGTCACTTATAAGTGACTCAATTTGTTGTTTTACTTTATCATAACGATATTGCTCTTTAAAGCCCATGATTCTTCCACCAGCTGCATTTGGATGCCCACCACCATTTGCCCACTCTTTAGAGATTTGTGAAACACTTACACCAAAGTTCGCACGAAGACTCATGGCTCCTCTATAACTTACATCTACAATAAAATCATATTCAGGGTATGCTACTAAAAAGCCATTTCCTACTATTGAAGTATTTCCTACACCATAGCTAAGAAAGCCTCTGTATCCTTTGTAGTAGATAGTTTTTTCTGTGCGAGCAAGTCCGAGAAGTTTTACTACATAGTCTGTTGCAAGATTGTCAAGAGTATTGTCTTCTTCTTTTCTAAAAAAGTTTTTCTTAATTGCATGAATATTTTCATCTAGGACTATAGGAGCATTTTCTACATCTATAAAATTTACTGCTTCTCTTAGGAGAGCGAGTTTATATGCTGAGTCTTCCTCTGCAAACATAACACGGTTAAGCTCTTTAGTCTCTGTTACTAAACGCATACAAACTTTTCCGTACTCAAAATTATCATGTTGGTCTTTGAGCCATAAATCAACCGCGTTTACTATGTCTACATATTTGCACATCCATGATGGCTCGTCATATTCAAAATGCTCTTTTACATAGTCATAAGTTATTTTTGTCGCACATCTGTTTACATCAAGGTAGTACCAATCATGTTTTTTAGCACTCTCTTCACCACTTCCGTGATGATCAAGAAGAGTGAGTTGAACATCGAGTTTATTCTCACACAGTTTACGTACTTCTTGTGTTATCCAACGAGACTCATCCGCTGTAAGATTGAGGTCAGTAATGAGTATAAGAGCTTGTTCTTTTGCTTTTGTAATGTTTTCAAGAATTAACTCGAGTTTTGACTTTACTTCAGCACCATAGTTGGCATTATAGTTAAACTTCTTGTAGGGAGTGTATTGCATTACTAATTGGCAACTATAACCATCTAAATCTATATGGGATAAATGGTGGATTGTCCTGTTTTTCATATTTCTTTTCCTTTTATTTTTCTATCGCTATTGAGCCAAGAACCTCAAATGTTGCATTTGAGTCTATCTCAGCATGAGAGAGTGTTACCACATCAAGTGAAAATCTCTCAAATATTTCTGCTACACCACGACGGAGTTGTGGATCAACTATGATGATGACAGGTGATATCCCTTTTTGTAGTATTTCAGCTGCTTTTGCACTTGTTGCTTGAATAAGGGCATTTATCTCTCCAACATTGAGCATAAGATTTCTTGTTCCATCTTGCTCTTGAGATTTTTGAAGAAGTAATTGTTCTGTATTTGTATCAAAAGTCAATAGTCTTATCACTCCATCTTCACTTGAATACATCTGTGTAATAACACGAGAGAGTTTTGCTCTGACTTGCTCTGTAATAAGCTCTACATTTTTTGTATACTCAGCTATATCTGCGATAGTTTCTAAGATACTGAGCATATCTTTAAGTGGGATTTTTTCATGAAGTAGTGCTTTGAGAACTCTTTGAATAAGACCAATGTTTGCAACCTTTTCAACATCTGCAATAATAATAGGAAAGTCATTTTTAATCTTGTCAATAAGAGCTTGAACTTCTTGACGAGTGAGAAGCTCTTCTGCATTACTTTTTATAAGTTCACTCATGTGTGTTGAGATAACTGTTGCAGGATCAACAACTGTATAGCCATTTATGATAGCATCCTCTTTTTGTTCTGCGTTTATCCAGAGCGCATCAAGTCCAAACGCAGGCTCTTTTGTAGCTTCTCCTTGGATCTCACCTGTCGCCATTCCACTATCCATAGCTAAAAATTTATCAGGCATAATATTTCCCTCACCGATACTGATTCCTTTGAGTAGGATTTGGTACTGTTGTGGTTGGAGGTGGAGATTGTCACGTATACGAACCTGCGGCATTAAAAAACCAAAGTCACTCGCAATTTTTCTTCGCATAGAGCGAATACGTTCAAGGAGATCTCCACCTTGTGCACTATCTGCTAGTTTTATAAGTTGATAACCAAGAGTTAGCTCTAGCATCTCTACTTTGAGAATATCTTCAAGAGCACTCTCTTCCTCTTTTGCTATCTCTTCATTTGTTTTCTTTGGTTTAGTTTTTTGTCTCTCTTGTTCTAGTTCCTCTTTTGTTTTTGAACCAACTAGACCATTGACATCCAAAATACTAAGTTCACCTTTTTCAAATTTATATATAGACCAGCCAAGAAGTGCAAAAAGAAGACCGACAAGACCCATAGAAGCAGTTGGAAGTCCAGGTACTAGTGCAAACATAACCATGATGAAGCCAACTATCATCATAATCCTTGCATTTCCTGTCATTTGGTTGAGTGTACCCTCTGCAAAGTTGTCGCCATCACTAGAGCTTCGCGTTATCATGATACCTGTTGCAGTTGAGATTATAAGTGCTGGAATCTGTCCAACTAAACCATCACCAATAGTAAGAAGTGTAAAGGTAGATGCTGCATCTCCTACACTCATGTCATGTTGAAAAACACCGATGAGAAATCCACCAACAATGTTGATAAGAGTAATGATGATTCCCGCAACTGCATCACCTTTTACAAACTTACTCGATCCATCCATAGCTCCATAAAAGTTTGCATCTTGGAGTATCTCTGCACGGCGTTTTTTAGCCTCAGCATCATCAATAAGACCTGCGTTTAAGTCCGCATCAACAGCCATCTGTTTACCAGGCATAGAGTCAAGTACGAAACGAGCAGCAACTTCTGCAACTCTTGTTGAACCTTTTGTGATAACCATAAAGTTTATAAGGACCAATATGGCAAAGACGATAATACCAATCACGTAGTTTCCACCAACAACAAAATTTCCAAAACTTGTGATGATATCACTTACAGCATCCGGACCTTCTGCCCCATGACTTAAAATCATTCTTGTAGTCGCAATATTCAAAGAGAGCCGAAAGAGTGTTAAAATAAGAATAAGTGTAGGAAAGGTTGTTAAATCTGTAGGCTTTGGAACATATAGGGAAATCAGAAGAATTAAGACTGCAAACGCCATAGAGACGGTAAGTAAAACATCAAGCATAGCTGATGGCAGAGGAACAATAATTATGGCAAGAATAGCCATAACAAAAACAACAACACTAAGGTCGCGCTGTCCTAGTAAAAAGTTAAGAGATGTTCCAATCTGCTGTCTAAGAGTAAGTTTTTTTGCCAAGCTTCTTTACTTCTAATCTTCTAAGATATCTGCAAGTGTTAAATCTGAAAAAAATGTGTCAATTTTTCCTTGAAGTTTGTTTAAAAAAGGCCAAATAGAGCAGATACTTGCTTTGTCAGAGGGACAGTCGTTTTCAGAAGGTGCACACTCAAATACTGCAGGAGCTTTACCCTCAACAGCGGTAAATACCTCTAGCATGTTTATCTCATGAGGGGCTTTTTTTAGAGCAAAGCCACCATTGATACCTTTGTACGAGTTAAGTACCTCTTTTTTAGCAAGAGACTGAAGTATCTTTGCTAAAAAGCTTTTAGATATGCCTAATTCTTTTGAAAGAGTATCACTATCCATAGGTGTTTTAGTTTTTGATAAGAGTATGAGAGAGAGTATCGCATACTCACTAGCTCTGGTTAATAACATGTGTTTACTTTACATAATGATTTTTAGAACTTTTATTATATCCAAAAATCTAGCAACTTAACTTCTATATCTCTGAAAAAATTAAGACTAAATAAATATAAAGAATTACTTTGGTATAATTCCGGCTCAACTTTATCTGCATTTGCAAGTACTGTTAGATTATTATACCCATCAGGAGGCTATTATGGCTTTAGATTCGGCTAAAAAACAAGAAATTGTTGCAAAATACGGAAACAATGAAAACGATACTGGTTCAAGTGCTGTTCAAATCGCACTTTTAACAACTAGAATCGCAGAGTTAACAGAACACTTAAAAGTGTTTAAAAAAGACCATGCATCACGTCTTGGACTTCTTAAACTAGTTGGTAAACGCCGTCGTCTTATGAAGTACTATAAACGTACTAACAAAGATGCATACATGGAACTTGTTGCATCTTTACAGATTCGTGACAATATCTAGTTTATACCCTCGTTAAATAAAATAGTAAAAGATTTTTCTTTTACTATTTTATCTTTATAAAAAAATCTCTACAGCTCTTGCTAAATCCTCTTTTGTATCAATCCCAAAACCAGTACTTGCTACTTTTACCATAGTTATCTTTTTTTGATGATATATTGCACGAAGTTGTTCGAGTTTTTCTATATCTTCTATGGGTGCATCGTTTAAAGAACAAAACTCTTTGAGACTTTTTTTAGAAAAACCATATATTCCGATGTGACCAAAGTACTTTGCACCTCCACCTTGATTGTAGGGAATAGCAGAGCGTGAGAAATAGATGGCGTTTTCTTTATCATCTAAGACTACTTTTACTAAGTTTGGGTCTTGTGCTGAGTCTGCATTTATGGCGTTATAACAACTTCCCATGATAAATGGTGCGTTCTCTTTTTGTAATTCTTGGAGTTTACTCATAAGGGACTCAACTACATCGGGCTCTATAAAAGGCTCATCTGCTTGAACATTTATGATAATCTCATCATCTGCTAGGTTTAAGATAGTTGCACACTCATGAATCCTATCTGTACCACTTTTATGTGTTGTGGATGTAAGCATCGCTTCTACTCCATGCTCTTTACAGACTTTTATGATGATATCATCATCAGCAGCTACAACAACTTTATCTAAATGTGCCACTCTTTTTGCAGTTCTTACAACCATAGGAAGCCCACCGATATCTGCTAAAACTTTTTGAGGGAAACGCGAGGATGCTAAACGAGCAGGAATAATAATCATAGTTTAATGCCTTTAAGTTATAATTGCACAATTATATCTAAAAGGCGATAAATGCTACTCTATCAACCCGAATCTGGGTATTGCTACAATAGTGACTCTATATTTTTATATGATTTTATAAATCGTTTTAAGCCCAAGGGAAGAGTCCTTGATGTTGGTGCTGGTTGTGGAGTTGTGGGTCTTTTAGTCGCAAGAGACAACAAGAATGTCTCTTTAGAAGCCGTAGAAAAACAAGAAATCTTTATCTCATATGCAAAAAAAAATGCAGAGGTAAATAAGATAGAGTATAAACTGCATGAGTCTGATTTTTTAGATTTTATTTGTGAAAAAAAATATGACTATGTCATCTCAAACCCTCCTTTTTATCCTGAGGGTGTGCAAAAGAGCGAAAATGAGATGCTATTTCATGCAAGATACAATGTTAATTTACCTTTAGATGCCTTTTTTAAAAAAGTCTCTCAAATTTTAAATCCACATTCACATTTTATCTTTTGTTATGATGCCACTCAGTTTTCAAATATTTGTGTAGCCTTGCAAAGAGTGAAGATGAGAGTAGTTGATGTGCAGTTTGTCCACCCAAAAGTAGATAGAGTAGCCTCACTTGTAATGATACATGCAAGAAATGGTTCTCGTGCACAGATGCAAGTACTCCCGCCTTTTATCAGTTTTGATGGACTACAGCAGAGTGAACAAGCACTAAAAATTTATAAAAAAGCTTCAACACAGAGTATAAAATGTCAAATATAATTAAAAAAGAGAATTATCCCTATGCATTTAATGCAGATGCATGTGCGAGTTGTGAGGGAAGATGTTGTACAGGAGAGAGTGGATATATCTATGTCACTAAAACTGAGATTCAAAATATATCAAAACTACTAAACCTGAGTATTAATGATTTTGGAGTAAAATATCTTTTTAAAAAAGATTATAAATACTCTATAAAAGAAGTGCAGCATAATGGCTCTTTTGAATGTATCTTTTATGATAGAGAGAGTAATGGCTGTAGGATATATGAAGCTCGTCCTAAGCAATGTATAACTTTTCCATTTTGGGATTATTATAAGAGTAGAGTTGAAGAGTTAAAAGATGAGTGTCCAGGGATAGTTGATGTATAAAAATGTTGTACTTTTATTAATTTCATTATTGCTTGTCTCTTGTGCATCACCAAATCCACAGGAGATACAAACAAATCAAAAAGTATTTGAAGAAGAGGATACTTACATACTCTATGCACTTCAGGCAGAAGAGCTAAAAGAGAATAGAGCAGCATCATCAATCTTTGAGACTCTTTATGAGAAATCTCAAAGAGAGGAGTATCTTTATCGCTCTCTTGAAAATGATCTCATTGCAAAAGATACACAAAAGCTCATCCATAGAATAGATGCGATGCCCTTAGAGCTTCAAGACGATGTAAAGCTGATGCGCTTAAAAGTTGTTGGACTCTTTGAGCTAAATAGACTCAATGAAGCTCAGGTACTTGCAATGAAACTTGCCAAGAGAACACAAGAACCTAACGATTATCTTCTTGTAAGTGATGTACTTATAAAAAGTCAGCAGTACGACTTAGCACTCAAATATCTAGAGAGTGCTTATGCAAAAGAGTATAATGAAAAGATACTTGATAAGATGTCTATAATACTCTATGTGAATCTCAATCGACAAAAAGATGCCATTGCTTATCTTGAGACTCACTCAAGAATGCATGGGAGTTCACAGCTAATATCATCGAGACTCATAGGTTTTTACAGCGATCAAAATAACTTAGATGGATTACTGAGTACTTATAAAAGGTTGTATTCTCTTGAGAAAAATGAAGAGATTGCAAAAAAAATTATTCAGATATATAACTATAAACGCGACTACCTGCGTTTGACTGATTTTTTAGAGGAGTCAAAGAGTGATGATGAGATGTTGTTGCAACTTTATAGTTCAGCACGCAACTACACAAAAGCATACCCTTTAGCAGATAAGCTCTACAAAAAGACTTCAAATATCACTTATTTAGGGCAAAGTGCTATTTATGAGTATGAGAGTGCTAAAGATAAAAACTCTCAAGTGCTTCTTAAGAGTGTTGTAAATAAACTAGAAAAAGTTACCCAAAAAGACAAAAGTCCTATTTATCTTAACTACTTAGGATATCTTCTTATAGACCATAGTTTAGATGTAAAAAAAGGAATGATCTACATAGAAGATGTACTTAAACTTGAACCCAATTCGGCATACTATCTTGATTCTCTTGCATGGGGTTATTATAAGCTTGGAGAATGCAACAAAGCGAAAACTATTATAGATAGAGTTTTGAAGCTTGAGGGCGGAGATAACATAGAAGTAATAGAACATAGCAAGGCTATAAACAAATGTACAAAAACTAAAAAAGGTAAAAAATAGACAGATGATACTAGATGACATAATAAAAAAAACAAAAGAAGATTTGAGTAAACGCGAGAAAGAGTTCTCTCTTGATTGGCTTGGACGCTCCCTTGCATTTAACGCCCGAGTTCCGCGTGATGTAGTGCCCTACTTAAAAGCTACTGAGGAAGATCCGTATAGAATTATAAGTGAGGTAAAGAAAGCTTCTCCATCTAAGGGTGTGATTCGTGAGGACTTTGACCCTTTAGCAATAGCACAGGCATATGAAAGAGGTGGGGCAAGTGCAATCTCAGTTTTGACTGAACCACACTTTTTTCAGGGTTCACTTGATTATCTTGGTGGGATTCGTCGTTATGTAGGCATTCCACTTTTAAGAAAAGATTTTATAGTCTCGAAGTATCAGATTTTAGAAGCTGTTGTACATGGAGCTGATTTCATCCTACTTATAGCTGCAGCACTTAGTAAAAAAGAGCTCAAGGATTTACTAGCATATACAAGACACTTAGGCATGGAAGCTCTTGTTGAGGTTCATGATAAGTCGGACTTAGTAAAAGCTATCTATGCAGGAAGTGACATCATAGGAATCAACCACAGAAATCTTCAGACATTTGAGATGAATATGAATCTCTCCTATGAACTCATTCCACTTATTCCAAATGGAAAAATTATTGTTGCTGAGAGTGGAATTTATGAGCATGGACAGCTTGAAGACCTCAGTAAAGCAGGAGTTGATGCTTTCTTGGTTGGTGAGTCACTTATGAGAACAGATGATGAAGAGACTGCTCTGCGTTTACTCAAAAATGGAGAAAAGTAGATGAAAAAAATAGTTTTAGTAGCTCTTGTCCTTACAGCCTTAATATTTAGTGCATGTACACAAGAGAGTCAAAACAAACTTGGACGTTCTATCCAAAACTGGACAGGAACTAATGGTGTTTTAGATGTTTATATGGGTGGAACACTTGTGCAGCGTTTTATTAAGATAGACAAGCTCTCAACTGCTGTAGAGACCGACGGTAGTGCTTCTCGTGATTATCGTTATGGCTATGGTTATTTGGACTTAAACCAAAACTATAAAGTAGATGAGGGTGAGAAAAAACTCTATTTTGAAGTGAGTAACTACTCTACTCCTTATGTTTTTTATGACAATCCAGGTAAATAGACAGTGACTGTTATAGAACTTTTTAAGTACTTCATAAACGCTAAGAGCGAAACGCCAGATGATGGTGGTTTACTTGATTTTATAGAAGAGTATTTAGTTGGATTTGATGCTGTGCGTGTAGATGTAGAAGATGTCAAAAATCTTTTTATTTACAAAAAATTTGGTGAGGGCGAACACTTATGTTTCGCTGGCCATGTAGATGTTGTTCCAGCCGGTACAAAAGGGTGGGAGACAAACCCTTATGAAGCAGTTGAAAAAGATGGTTATATTTATGGTCGCGGAGCGCAAGATATGAAGAGTGGTCTTGCCGCGTTTACTCAGGCTGTAAAAGAGACACAAGATTTCAAAGGAACACTTTCACTCTTGCTTACTTCAGACGAAGAGGGTGAGGGGATAAACGGAACAATCAAAGTATTGGAGTTTTTAGAGAATAATGAAATGCTTCCAGATGCTGTAGTTGTAGCGGAGCCAACTTGTGAAGAGACATTTGGTGATGCTATAAAAGTAGGGCGACGTGGTTCCATAAATGGTTATTTAACACTTAATGGTAAACAGGGTCATGCTGCATATCCAGAAAAAGCAATCAATCCTATTCATAATATCTCTAAAATTTTAGGAGATATGGCTGGGGTTGATTTAGATGATGGAGATGAGTTTTTTGCACCAAGTAAATTTGTTGTAACCGACATTCGCTCAGGTATGCAAGTGACTAATGTAACACCAAACGAACTCCAGATGATGTTTAATGTAAGAAATAACACTAAAACGACACAAGCGGAGATTATTGATTTTGTTGCAAAGCATTTTGAAGGTCTTGACTATGAGCTGCGTTTAACGCAGGGTTCGTATCCATTTAAAACAGATACAGATACTAAACTTGTCAAGAGAATCGATGAAGCCATAGAGAGTGTTACAGGTATAAAACCAAAACACTCAACGGCTGGCGGAACAAGTGATGCAAGATTTATTGCTCCTTTGGGTGTCGCTGTAATTGAGTTTGGTGTAAGAAACGACACAATCCACTCAGTAAATGAGCGAACAACTCGCAAAGAAGTAGAAGATTTGTATGGCGTTTTTAAGAGTTTAATTTTAAATTGGGAGAAATAGATGAAATACCTTATATTGGTACTGCTTTTAAGTGTTGCACTTTTTGCAAATGACCTTGCTTGGTCACATGACTATAATGCAACCGTAGAAAAAGCAAAAAAAAGTAAGAAGCTTGTTTATACTTTGATAACTTCAGAGAGTTGTAAATGGTGTAGAAAGTTTGAATCTACGACACTCCAAGATAAGATTACACTCCAAAGACTCTATAAAGAGTTCGAAGTTGTACATCTTTCAAGAGATAAAGACAATATTCCTACTAATTTTGAAATATCTCCCGTTCCAAGACATTATTTCACTAATACTAAAGGTGAAGTGATTTATAGTTCATTGGGTCATCGAGGAGTAGAGTGTTTTGATTCTTTTATGGATAATGCACAAAATAAAAGTAAGACAGATAAATAAATCTGTAGTAAAATAAAATTAAGGAATTTGAAAAATGAAATTTGTACAAACAGAGAGAGCACCATCAGCAATTGGTCCTTATTCACAAGCTGTAATAGTAAATGAAATGGTATATACATCGGGGCAAATTGCATTGACTCCAGAAGGTTCAGATGAGCTTTTAGGTCAAGATGTAGTTGTTCAAGCAGTTAGAGTTATGAAAAATTTAGAAGCAGTTTTGCAAGATTCTGGTAGCTCTCTGGATAATGTTATTAAAACAACAATTTTCTTAGCAGATATGAATGATTTTGCAATAGTCAATGAAGTCTATGCTGAAGCATTTGGTTCACATAAACCCGTACGTTCTACAGTAGCCGTGAAAACTTTACCAAAAAATGCACTTGTTGAGATAGATGCTATAGCAGTTTTAAAATAGCAATACATACAATATTAAGATATAAGATTCGCTAAAAGTTATAAATATAAAAAAGGAAAAAAATGAGTAAAAAAATAGATTTTATGGATGAGATAGTAAACAAAGAAGGAATGAGTCGTCGTGATGCTCTAAAGTTTATGGGTATTTCTCCTGTTGCTGCAGCTGTTATTGCTGGAACAGGAAGTGGTTCAATTACACAGGCTGAAGCATCTGATGCAAAAGGAAAGATTGTAATCGTCGGTGCTGGTGCTGGTGGTATCATGGCAATGGCTAGACTTCGTAGTGCTCTTTCAAATCCAGATATTACGATTATTGCTCCAAATGAGAAGCATCTTTATCAGCCAGGTCAAGTTTTTATGGCTGCTGGAGAGTATACGTTTGATGATATTGTAAAAGATAACAAAGATTTTATCCCTGATGATGTAAATTGGATTAAGGATGAAGTAAAAACTTTTGATGCAGATAACAATAAGTTAACTCTTCGTTCAGGTGAAGAAGTAAGTTATGATTATTTAGTCGTAGCAACTGGTCTGCAGTATCACTACGAATGGATTGAGGGTTTAACCGAAGATATGATAGGCAAAAATGGTATATCTTCTGTATATCTAAATAATGCTGAAAAGGGTACGGCTGAGGGTGGTTCTATAACTTGGGATTGGTTTAATGACCTTAGAGAAGCTGCAAAAACTGGCAAACCAAAAGTAATCTATACACAGCCTAATACACCAATTAAATGTGGTGGAGCTCCACAAAAAATACTTTATCTAAGTGATGATTACCTTAAAGAAGCAGGACTTACTGCAGATATGACATTTGCTACAAGTGGCGGAAAACTTTTTGGTGCAGTTCCTGCAGTTGATAAAGTACTTAATGAAGAAGTTCAACCGCGTTATGGAAATATTACAAACAAGTTTGGTCATAACTTAGTAGCGATTGATGCCCAAAATAAAAAAGCGACTTTTGAGCATAAATACACAGTAAAAGGTGAATATGATGAGGACTTAGAAGAGTATAACATGATTACTAAAGTTGAAAGAGTTGAAATGTCATATGATTTTATTCATGTTGTTCCGCCAATGGCTGGAGTAGATTCAGTAGCAAACTCTTCACTTGCATGGCAAAAAGGGAGTGCAAAAGGGTGGCTAGAAGTAGATAAAGAATCTTTACAGCACCGTCGCTATGCTAATGTTTTTGGTATTGGTGATATTTGTGGTGTTCCTAAAGGTAAGACAGGTGGGTCAGCTCGTCACCATGCACCTATTATGGTTGCTAACTTAATTGCTCAAATGGAAGGAAAAAAACCAAAAGAGGCATTTGATGGATACACTGTTTGTCCTCTTAAAACACAGTATGGAAAAATTATCTTAGCTGAGTTTAACTACAAAGGTGCAGCACCATCTTTCCCACTTGCTGTTGAAGAGCCAAGATGGATTTGGTGGGCTTTTGACCTTTATATGCTAAAACCAATGTACTGGCACTTAATGATGAGAGGTTTAATGTAATAAATGAAGAGAGTTGTAAAGAAAGAGTCACTAATATATTTGACTCTTTTAGTGCTTCTTCCTGTTTTAATACATCCTGATTTACTTGTTTTCCCCTCAAGTAGAATATCTTCGATGGTAGAGAGAGAAAATTTCTATCATCCCCTTATTTACACTTTTTTTATATATTTAATTTTATGGATATTTCGTTTTATTATAA
>JGI11705J14877_10000777_pt1 | contig 19292 bp, 15 predicted proteins | sample Etolaghawater15m_FD_14877 | JGI IMG/M metagenome (IMG submission 14877)
TGAGGTGGAAAGCCTTTATGGTTTTATGTCAGAGAACAATTTAGCAGGAAATCATCCGCCTCCATCATGACGATGGATTATTATGTGAAACTCTAAACTTCAGTCTTTTATATAAATGGAAAAATTACGAGGAATAACTAAGGCCGGTTTGTGCCTGCTATTTCCGTCCGCCTGTCCCTGTTGTAATGCGGTGACAGGAGACGATTTGCAGCCGCTATGCGAGGCATGTTTTGCACAATTGAAATTTATAAAGAGTCCGTACTGCTCCTGTTGCGGCAGAACATTTTCAAGTGGTGGTGAGAACCATCTCTGTGGTGTATGCTTGACATCATCCTGGGCGTTTGACAGGGCCCGCTTTCTGTTTTTTTATGAGAAAATTATTGCAAAATTGATTCATGACCTCAAATACTCAGGAAAAACTCAAGGGATAAGTACCTTTAAGTGGCTCAGCGAACAAAGCAATGTCTTGGGTGATCTTGATGTCCCGGATTTCATCCTTCCTGTGCCTCTTCACATAAAACGTTTGCGAAAACGTGGATTCAATCAGGCTTTGGTTTTGGCCAAGTTGCTTTTTCCCAATGAAAAGCGAAAAATCAGGCATAACATTCTTCTTCGCAGAACGGATACCCGAGCCCAGGCAGGTTTAAGTGGTGTTGAACGGCGTGAAAATTTGAAAAACGCATTCGTTATTGATAGGGTATCGGAGTTGATCGGGAAAAAGGTTCTTATCCTGGATGATGTTTTTACAACTGGCTCAACAGTTAACGAATGTGCAAAAGTACTGAAAGCGGCAGGATGTACCAAGGTCGAAGTGTTGACCATATGTCTTTCAGGAAAAATCTTCTCGTAATTTCCACAGTGATTCCCTCAAGTCTGCTATTTTTCATCAGGGACTCAGAAAGCTAAAGAATGAACCCTGTCGACGATATTTGGTTTACCAGTATAGCTGTTGTGGAGTGTGGTTGTTTTCTATCATACATCCAGACTGTAAGCTTTTTGTCTACAAAATGTTCACTTTTCAAAGAGGCAGTGAAAAGAACTTAGAAATTCGGGCTGTTTTTTCAAGGGAGGATTAATGAAGAAGGGTTGTTTTAGGGAGGTTTTAGGGGAATTACGTCTATGGTAACGGGGGCGTGTGTTCGTGTGAAGTGTGCTGTATGGAAGGCCAAAAAAAAAATTAAAAAAAGAAAATTCAGGGAAAATCGAGTGTACTCCCTGATATAGCGTGAACCTCTGATGTCCTTGTGTGTTTTGTTGAGATATTTGTCGTTTTGTTTAGTAATATTGAATTATTTGGAGTTAAAGAAAAACGGAAATTTGTTGATAACTTGTCCTGATGCCGACTAAAGTGTGAAGATAACAGCATATTGAAGAGGTCAGACTGTTCGGCCCATGAATAAAGGGTTTGAAAGAGGTGATTTCTGCAATCCCGTCTCTGCTGGGCTGTTTGGGGAGTGGGTGATAATATGTGGTACTGATGGGAAAATTTGGTAGGATCGCCTTTGACCGAAATCGGGAAGTGGAGTTAATTCCCCCGCATGAGTCGCGGTGCTGAATCACAGGCTGTGACCATCCTAAAAGAGAGGCAGGGTCGTCTGTCTCTTCTTTTCAAAGAGATGACTTTCAGTAGTTTAGAAATAATTATTAAGGCTTGTAAAGCTGGATAATTGGTGAATTTGGCGTGAATTCGTTGTCAGAAATGATACGCTGAGGATAAGATATGGCGTGGGAACAGGTACAAAAAGCATTAAAGGACCATCTTGGTGACTCTATTTACAACCTCTGGATTGACCCTCTGGAGTGTGTTTCTTATCGTGCTGATGAGGTGAGGTTAGCTTGCCCTGATCGCTTCTATCGTGCCCATCTTGATCGTAATCATCTGGCAACGGTTCAGCGGGTTGTAACTGAACTCTCCGGAAATGACTGTAAAGTTATCCTTTGTGATAAGGAAACCGCGATTCTGCCGGCAGCGCAACCAAAGGGACAGCTCAGGTTGCCCCATATTCCTGAACGAAAATCCGTTGTGCGCGCTCTACACCCAAGGTATACCTTTGATGCCTTTATGCTCGGTGAGTCAAACCTTCTTGCTCAGTCTGCATGCAAGTCAATGATTAACGGAGATGATACGGTTGGATCCTGTCTCTATATTAATAGTTCAACTGGTCTTGGCAAAAGTCATTTAACTCATGCGGTAGCCCATGCTCTCCTGGCCGACTCTCCCCAAACCAGACTGCGTTATGTGACTGCTCAGCAGTTCGCTTCTGAAATGGTGCGCAGTATTCAGAGCAGAAGTATGGATACGTTTAAATCGGTTTATCACGATCATTGTGATTTTCTGCTCGTGGAAGATATTCACTCTTTACAGGGGAAAAAGAAAACCCAGGAAGAGATGAACGAATTGCTCGACGCCCTTATCAAGAGTGGTAAACGGGTCATTCTCACAGCAAATAATGCGCCAAGGGATCTTAAGGGTATTGATAATGAATTTCGTTCCCGCATGGGTGCCGGACTTGTGACAACCATTCAGGCACCTGATCTGGCCACCCGATATCGTATTGTGGAGCATAAGGCAGTGCAGAGTGGTTTGAATCTGGAAGAGGATGTTATTTCTTATATTAGTCAGCAGATTCAAGGTGATGTGCGACGTATAGAGTCAGCTCTTCTATCATTGAGTGCTAAGGCGACTCTTGCTGGTGGGGCCGTTGAAATGGATATGGTGCGTGACGTTGTCGCTGAGATTGTGGGTTTATCGACTAATCTGACAACCACCCTTATTGGAGAGATTATCAGTCGTGAGTTCAATGTGAGTTATAAGGATCTGCAGTCGCGGTCTCGAAAAAAGGTCATTAGTTTTCCTCGTCAGGTTGCCATGTATCTCGGGCGTAAGCATACTGAAGAGTCTCTCGGTGATATTGGAAAAGTTTTTAACCGAAATCACGCCACTGTCCTTCATGCTGTTAAGGTCGTTTCTGAACTCTGCAGGTGTGATACTTCAGTGCGTCGTCAGATGGAAATTCTAGATCGAAAAATGGCCGAAATGTAGACTGAGACTGCCTCGAATTTCTCTTTTTTGTCAGCAGAATTCTCTTCCTGTCCTATCCTTTGTTGTGCACTCCTGTTTTTTCAATATGGCTTTGGTTTGCTAAATCGTCTATGATGGCGCATGTTTTCATGTCTTGAGCAATTTAATCATACTAGAAGAAATTTGAGGAACTCCTATGACCACCCAAGAGATTATTTATACCAAAGTTGACGAGGCGCCTTCTCTTGCCTCCTATTCGCTCCTGCCAATTTTACAAGGATTCACAAAGGGATCCGGGTTCTCACTGGTGGAAAAAGATATTTCCCTGGCGGGTCGTATTCTTGCCAATTTCCCCGAGAAACTCACCCCTGGGCAACGAGTTGCCGATGACTTAGGGGAACTTGGTCGGCTTGTCAAGGAACCTGAGGCCAATATTGTTAAGTTACCCAATATCAGTGCTTCCATCCCGCAGCTTACCGGGGCAATTAAGGAACTTCAGGACAAGGGGTACGATATTCCTGATTATCCTGCAGAGCCTCGGAATGATAAAGAAAAAGAATTGCATGTTCGCTACTCCAGGGTGTTGGGTAGTGCGGTGAATCCAGTGTTGCGAGAGGGGAATTCTGATCGCAGGGCTGCCGCATCAGTGAAGAAAAATGGCCAGAAAAACCCTCATCGTATGATGAAGGAATGGCCGAGTGCGTCTCAATGTCGTGTAAGCCACATGGATGATGGAGACTTTTACGGGAGTGAAAAATCAGTCACTGTCAGTACTCCATGTGATGTGAGGATTGAGTGTGAAGCAGAAGATGGCACAGTAACCGTATTAAATTCCAGTGTTCCGCTTCTTGCAGGTGAGGTGATCGATGCATCGGTCATGAATGTCCGCAGGTTGCGTCAGTTTTTTGCAGATCAGATTGCGGTGGCTAAAAAAGAGGGGCTTCTTCTTTCGCTTCATCTAAAAGCCACTATGATGAAAGTTTCCGATCCCATCATGTTTGGTCACTGTGTTTCCGTTTTTTACAAGGATGTTTTTGATAAACATGGGGAGTTGTTCGCGACCCTTGGAGTGAACGTCAATAATGGAATTGCCGACGTTTACGACCGTATTGGATCATTGGAAAATGCTCAGCAGGAAGAGATAAAGAATGATATCATGGCAACTTATAAACGCAATTGTGAGCTTGCCATGGTCGATTCCAGTAAGGGGATTACCAACCTCCATGTGCCCAATAATATTATTATTGATGCTTCCGTCCCCGTTGTTGTCCGTGATGGGGGCAGGATGTGGGGGGCGGACGATAAGCTTCATGATACCAATGCCATGATTCCTGATCGTTGCTATGCTACAATCTACCGGGAGGTCGTGCTTGATTGTCAAAAAAATGGTGCCTTTGACCCAGCTACCATGGGCAGTGTTTCAAATGTCGGTCTCATGGCTCAGAAGGCTGAGGAGTACGGATCCCACGATAAGACGTTCGAGGCACCGGTGAATGGCACTGTCCGTGTGGTTGACGAAACAGGAAAGATACTTCTTGAACAGAGTGTTGAGAAGGGCGATATCTTCAGGATGTGTCAGACAAAGGATGCACCTGTTCGTGACTGGGTGAAACTTGCGGTAACTCGTGCCAGGACAACTGGCTCTCCAGCCCTCTTCTGGCTTGACCCGGATCGTGCTCATGACGCCGAAATTATTGCCAAGGTAAAACAGTATCTTCCAGATCACGATACAACGGATCTCGACGTTCGTCTTGTTACTCCTGTCCAGGGGATGCAGGAATCTCTCAGGCGTATCAGAAAGGGAGAGGATACAATCTCGGTGACAGGCAATGTTCTTCGTGATTACTTAACTGATCTTTTCCCAATTTTAGAGCTTGGAACCAGTGCTAAGATGTTATCCATTGTCCCCCTTATGAACGGTGGCGGCCTCTTTGAAACAGGGGCTGGCGGGTCTGCCCCCAAACATGTCCAGCAGCTGTTGACTGAAGGTCATTTGCGCTGGGATTCTCTCGGTGAGTTCTGCGCTATGGTGCCCTCTTTTGAACACCTTGCTGCAACATTTAAAAATGAGAAGGCGGCACTCTTTGCCGAGACACTGGATCAGGCTATTGGGGATTTTCTTGCAAGCGAGAAGTCACCGTCCCGCAGAGTTGGTGAGATTGATACCCGAGGCAGTCACTTTTATCTGGCACTGAGCTGGGCAAGGGTACTTGCTACACAGACAAAAGATATTGATTTGCAGAAAAAATTTACTGCTGTCGCCAAGGCACTTACTGATAATGAAACAGAAATTGTTGATGAAATGATCAGTTGTCAGGGGCAGGCGGTTGACGTGGGTGGTTACTATATGCCGGAGTTGTCTAAGGTCTCTGCTGTTATGCGTCCAAGTAAGACATTCAATAGAATTGTTGATGGATCGTAGTGGGATGCACTGACTTTGGTGGGATGGGTGACGGGGTGGATGCTGGATACACCTGCTATTTACCCCGTTGCTTCTCTTTTATCTTCCCATGTCACCGTGTAAGAACTCCCCTGTTGTGGAGCCAGGATAAATAAATCGTGAAGTTTGTAGTCCCATGTGCTGTGTTATGAACATTTTGTAAACAAAAAAGTAACGCATCAACTGCACTCTATTGTTTAACTAAATGTTCACCCCCAAAAGGGGGGCTGAGAAAAACATGAGAAAGGCGGGCTAGAAGTAGACCTTTTTTACTTCAGTGTTGTCTTTTCCATTATCCTGTTCCCCCTGCCTGATTGCCTCACTCACGCGAAAGGCGGTTTTGATCATGTCGTTAAGCCCAATACCTTCCCATCCAAATCCTGTAACATACAGCCCCTTTTCTTCTTTCATTATTGTATTGCGCCATTTGAGAAGTGCGGGGTACCCCTTTTCAAGTTGCGGGATTCCCCAAGGCGAGCGAAGGACTCTGGCGTATTCTGGCGGTTGGGGAAGGTTCAGGAGTTGCTGTAAATCCTGCACTGCCTTCTGAATCAATGTGTCGTCGTCGAGTTCAAGGCGCTCGGGATGTCTACGTCCTCCAATCAGTGCTTCCAGCAGAATATGGTCCTTTGGGGCACGACCTGGAAACATGTTGGAGGAGAAAAGTGCCCCGAGGCAAAACCGCTGTTCCCGTTCCGGTGCCAGATAACCGAAACCTGGGGGGAGGTGTGCTTCCGGGCCAAAACCCATGGCAATTGTGACAATTCGTGCTTCGGGGATTGTTGCAACTGGTGCTGCTGTAACACTATTTGCTAGAAGAGAAAGAGACGCGTTGACGGGCAGTGCCAGCACCAGATTACGGCAGCTATAGGTTGTCTCTGCCGTTGTCACTTCCCAGCCGTTGCTGTTTCGTGAGATTTGTGTTGCAGGGCAGTTTCTGTATATCTCGTCATTGCCTAAATTTTCGTATAGGCGCTCGGCCAATCTCCCCATGCCGGTTGGAAAACTGGTCATGGCGGGAAGGCCTTTCTTCTTCCCAGGTTGCTTTGTTTTTTTTCTTGCCTTCATACTTTTTAACAGACCGTAGATGACGGAGCCATGCTCCTGCTCAACCTTGCGTACTCCTGGCATCACGCCATCAATGACCAGTCGTTCCAGATCTCCTGCGTAGGTTCCTGTGAAAACAGCGTCTACGTAGGGAAGTAATGCTTTGCCGAAACGGTATGTAACCCATTCACCTACCGTGGGCTCACCCTGCAGTGGTTTCTTGAAAAAGTCGCCGGCAACGCGTAGCTTGGCGAGAGGGGATATCAGTGGAGCTGCAAGAATTTTCAGCGGCGATTGGGGGATGAGTCTGAGTGTGGCATTCATACAGACATAGCGCACAAACTGGGAAAGAGGTGCCTTGAGGCACTCTTTATCCAGTCCTGTCTCTCTGAGGAGAGTCTGCGATTCCGGACAGTTGTCGAGGAATCCGTGAGGGCCGCCCTCGGCAATGTAACCGGACTCTGTATGGCTGGAGATAGCTCCTCCCGTTCTGTCAGACTGTTCGAGCAGAAGAATGGAATGGCCCGGGATCTGTTTCAGTTTCCAGGCAACCGTCAGCCCTGAAAGCCCGGCTCCGATGATCAGCGTATCTTTTTTCATTGATTCCATGTCCTGATGATAGTTTGTCTGGCCCAGCGTAACGGGGTGCTTGACAGTAAAACATATGTGCTTATCATTTTGGCCGACTTGATAAGAAAAAGCAATGGAATTGAGGGTGGTTTTCCCCTTAATTCCTTATGAATTGTAAGAGGAGGAAGTACAATGACAAACCAGGCTACAACCCATGAATTTCAAGCAGAAACAAAAAGACTTCTGGATATCGTAATCAATTCGCTTTACACCGAACGTGATATCTTTATCCGGGAGCTTATTTCCAACAGCTCCGATGCACTTGAGAAGATGCGCCATGAGAGCTTAACCAAAGAAGATGTCTTTGATGCCCACGTTCCCCTGGAGGTGAGTATTGATCTTGATGAAAAAAAGCATACCATGACAATCACCGATACTGGTATCGGAATGACTCGGGCAGAGCTTGAAACTAATCTTGGTACCATTGCCCATTCCGGTTCGGGGAAATTTGTTGCAGAGCTGGCAGAAGCTGCACGTAAGGATGTGAATCTTATTGGTCAGTTTGGAGTAGGCTTTTATGCAGCCTTTATGGCTGGCAGCAAGGTGACTGTGCAGAGTCGTTCCTGGGACGGATCTGAAGGAAATGAGTGGGTTTCAGAAGGCGCAGGAAGTTTTACTCTCTCCGAGAAACCGGGTCTTCATCGTGGCACAAAAATTATCATAGAACTGAAAGATGATGCTCATGATTATGACAAGAAATGGAAAGTTGAGGGTATTATCAAACAGTACTCCACTTTTGTTCCCTTTCCCATCAAGCTTGAAGGTGAGACCGTAAACACGGTTCAGGCCATCTGGACCAGAAATAAAAGTGAGATCACCGACGAAGAGTACAATGATTTCTATAAATTTGTCGGAAATGCATTTGATGAGCCCCATTATCGCCTCCATTTTTCAGTTGATGCCCCACTCGCCATTAATGCGGTCCTGTTTACGCCCAAGGAAAACTTCGAAGCCATGGGATTTGGCCGTGTTGATCCCGGTGTGAACCTCTACTGTCAGAAGGTTTTGATCGATCAGCATTCAGAGAACATCCTTCCCGAGTGGCTACGTTTTCTGAAGGGTGTGGTGGATAGCGAAGATCTGCCTCTTAATATCTCCCGTCAGGCTCTTCAGGACAACGCGCTGGTTATGAAACTCCGTAAGGTGATCACCAAACGGTTTTTGAAGTTTCTGGCAGAGGAGGCCAAGCGTGATTCCGATTACTACCTTGATTTCTGGAACACCTTTGGCATTTACTTGAAAGAGGGGGTTACTTCGGATTTCGAATTTCAGAAGGAACTGGCACAGCTTGTCCGGTTTGAGTCCTCTCGTTCCGAAGATGGCAAGCCCACCTCACTTGCTGAGTATGTTGAGCGGATGGCAGAAGGACAGGAAGAAATTTATTATATCAATGGTCCTAGTCGTGCAGCCATCGAGGCTGGTCCCTATGTTGAGATGTTTAAAAAGAAAAACATCGAAATTGTTTATACTATGGAGCCGATCGATGACTTTGTGCTCAACCATCTGGGTGAGTTTGAGGGCAAGAAACTGGTTTCCGCTGATCGTGCAGATCTTGATCTCTCAAAGAGCGGTGATGATAAGGACAGCGATGAGGAGACTGCCGAAAAACTGAGCAGCGCTGACAGCAGTGATCTTCTGACCTGGTTGAAGAAAACCCTTGAGGATAAGGTCGCTGATGTAATTGAGTCTAAGCGCCTGGTGGACTCCCCGGCAATGATTGTCAACCCCGATGGCTATATGACTTCTTCCATGGAGCGGATTATGGCGGCAAGCCGTATGGAGAAGGGTCTTGCCCACGAGGCCAGTAAAAAGAATCTTGAGGTCAACCTTTCAAGTCCGCTGATAAAACAGCTTGCGGATCTTGTTAAAAGTGATGAGTCCTTTGCCTCTGATGTGGCATTCCAGATCTATGATAATGCAATGATTCAGGCAGGTCTTGTGGTTGATCCTATGGTGATGGTAGAGAGGAACTACAAAATTCTAAGTAAGGCTGTTGGTGTTTGAGCCACTTAAGTATTGAAAAAAGCACTTCATCACGCTATAGAACGGTTGGAAATCACTAACTCTACGGTTTTTTCAACCGTTCTTTTTTTTTAGCTGGAGATTCCTATGCTAAACAGTATTCGTTTTTTTGGTTTTTCATGTATTCTTTTCCTGATTCTTGGGTTGACGGGGTGTTCCGGAACACCTACGCGTCACCTGGTCTCCGATGTAAGCATGATTACATCCGGTCAGTCCTCCCGTGAGGATGTGCTTGCTCTTATGGGAGTCCCTGATTCTAAACGTATGGTGACTCCCGCTATCGAGGAGTGGGTCTACTACGAAGAGGATCGGGCGCTCCTTCAGAGTACGCCGTTTGTAGGTGGAGTTTTTAATGCTGACGGTTATAACATGGTGCTTATCACCTTCTCCGGGGATATGGTGGCAACCTGTAATTATCGTGGATACCTTGATGATGAGTTTGACTGGCAGGACGATTATTCCTGGCAGGAGACTGAAAAGCAGTGACAGACCATTTTGTCACAGTGCGGGAGCGCATGGTACAGGAGCAACTCCTGTGCCGTGGTATCAGTGATGAACGGGTTTTGAAGGTTATGTCAGAGGTGCCCAGGCATCTCTTTGTTGAGGATGCTCAACGAGCAAGAGCCTACGGCGACCATCCTCTTCCCATCGCCAGTGACCAGACGATTTCTCAGCCTTTCGTTGTGGCGGCTATGACTCAGGCACTGCACCTGCAAGGAACGGAAAGGGTTCTTGAAATTGGTACTGGTTCAGGATATCAGGCCGCTGTACTCTCCAGGTTGTGCGAGAAAGTGTTTACTGTTGAGCGAGTACATATTCTCCTCTCTGGAGCCCGTAGGGTTTTTGATCAGCTCCATTACTATAATATCCTCTCCCGTCTTGATGATGGCACCATGGGCTGGCAGGAGCATGCGCCCTATGATGCGATCATTGTCACAGCAGGTGGCCCCGAGGTTCCCCAACCCTTGATAGATCAGCTTGCAGATCCCGGCCGCATGGTGATTCCTGTCGGTGAACGTGAAGTGCAGGAGTTGCTTCTTCTCACGAAGCAGGATGGTGAGGTTACCGTCGAACGCCTCGAAAGCGTCCGTTTCGTAAGTCTGATTGGAGAACATGGGTGGAAATGACAGTGATGTTTGTTGCTTCTGCTGCAAGATAAAAGTTTATGACTGAAGAAGTAGCCAAACAACGTGGACTGATACGCCGTCTCTATGACTGGATGTTACACTGGGCTGACAGTAAGTATGGTCTGTTGGCTCTTATTGGCCTCTCCTTTGCTGAGTCAAGTTTTTTTCCGATTCCTCCCGACGTGTTACTTATTGCTCTGGTTCTTGGAGCACCAACACGCTGGTATAAATATGCGTTCTGGTGCACTCTGGCCTCCGTGGCCGGGGGGCTGGCAGGCTATGGTATTGGAGTCTTTGCCTGGGATACGATGGGGCGTTGGATAGTGGAAAATGTGGCCCATGTGACCCTTGTGGATGTGGATGGACGGCTTGATATCGCACTTCCGTCATATCTTGTTTCAAGTATGGGAAGCTCGCTTGGAGGAGAATACCTGTTTCAGGTCTATGATCACTGGAATGCCTGGATAGTCTTTATTTTTGGTCTGACGCCTCTGCCGTATAAGTTGACCACCATCACGGCGGGGGTCGCCCATATCAACTTACCCATTTTTCTGATGGCGTCATTTGTTGCGAGGGCCTGTCGTTTTTTCGTGGTTGCCTGGCTTCTGCATAAGTGGGGCCCGCCTGCTAAGGAGTTTATAGACAAATATTTCAATATTCTCTGTATTTCCTTTGTTGTCCTGCTAATTGGTGGTTTTGCGGTCCTGAAATTCGTTTTTTAGTTGTGAGGCTTACGCAAAAAAATAGTCCTGTTTCCTTGGCGGAAGTGATCCGGGCTCACCGGGCGTTTGCCTCATAGCGATCCCAGGACAGTGGCAAGATTTCGAACTTCTGTCATGCATTCATTGAGGTCAAACGAGAGAAATTTACGCTCCTTTAATACGATAGTTCCATTGATAATAACCGTTTCCACATCTGCTCCATTGCCACTGTAGACCAGGGAGTCCGCACTGTAAAAGGGTTGCAGGTGAGGCTCTGCCAGGTTGAGCAGGGTGATATCTGCTTTGTATCCTGGTTTGATTCTTCCAACGTCTGTAAGGCCCAGAATTCTCGCATTATTGACAGTCGCTGCTGCAAGAGCTTTTCTGGCTGGCATGGCTGTGGCGTCAAGTGTCCGCAGTTTCTGACTCTTAGCCAGGATGTCCATTTCCCGAAAGAGGTCCAGACTGTTGTTGGAGGCACTTCCATCTGTTCCGAGTCCGATTGGAATCCCCATTGTGTCCATGGTGGATGTTGCTGCAATTCCCGATGCCAGCTTGAAGTGACTTTGCGGACAGACCACTACTCCTGCACCGCTTTGCTGAATAATTTTTCTATCGTCTTCATCAAGCCAGATACCGTGAATAAGAACGGTGTCTTTGTCCAGGAGATCGAGGGCTGCAAGGTGGCGAATCGGGCTTGTCCCCTGCGGGTCCATAATGTTTCCCATCTCATCTCTACTTTCTGCAATATGAATGAAAAAAGGAACCTGATGTTCTGTGGCAAGAGCTTTTGCTGATTGTAGGGTCTTTGGAGAGCAGGTGTAGGGGGAGTGGGCGAATACCCCAGGGGTGATTCTGTCATCCCTGTCCTTCCAGTCGGTTAGAAAAATATTTACGGTATCAATATTTGTTTTTGGGTCGACAACACCGGGGGCTGGAAAATCCACGATACCCTGAGCTGGGATGGCCCGCATTCCTGATTCAAGGAGCGCTCGTGCCGCTTGGTCTTCATGGAAGTATCCGTCTGCCACAGTGGTTGTACCGGAGAAAATCATCTCGGCCGCAGCAAGTTTTGTGCACCAGTAGACCATTTCTGGATTCACATGAGCAGCTTCCGCAGGAAAGATGTGGTCGTTCAGCCATTCTCCAAGCTCAAGATCATCGGCAAGTCCACGAAACAGAGTCATTGCACAGTGATTGTGTGCATTTATCAGGCCTGGCATCAGCAGTTTCCCAGTTCCTTCAATCAGGGTAGCGTCTGGAATTTCAGGCATTGATTCCATAGGTCCAGAGGAATGGATCAGCTCATCCTTACATAAAAGCCACTGGTTTTCTTTAAGTGGTGTGTCCGGATCCGTGAAAAGAGTGACATTGCTGATTAGAATGGAAGTGTTGGGCATGTGTTGATCCTTGCAAAAAAATGGGCTTTTTATCTTTGAGCAGGGTATACTATCCTATTTTAAATAATTTGTCTTTACGTTTGATATTACTAGTTTTTACGCCCTGTTAAGGATGCAAGGAGTTATGTATGGGTTTTCGTTGTGGGATCGTTGGTCTTCCAAATGTTGGGAAGTCTACCATTTTTAATGCTTTAACTGCTGCTGGTATTGATGCTGAAAATTATCCTTTTTGCACCATTGAGCCAAATGTTGGGATTGTGCCTGTACCGGATAAGCGCCTGGATGTGCTGGCTGAGATGGCCAACACAAGACGCAAGGTGGCCACCCAGATGGAGTTCGTGGATATTGCAGGTCTGGTGAAGGGAGCCAGTCAGGGTGAAGGTCTTGGAAATCAATTCCTCGGTCATATAAGACAGGTGGATGCCCTTGTGCATGTGATTCGCTGTTTTGAGGATGAGAATATTGTCCATGTGGATGGCTCTATAGATCCGGTCAGAGATAAAGAGGTGATCACCATGGAGCTGATTCTTGCAGATCTTGATACCGTGGAGAAACGGCTCAGGAAGGCTCAGTCCCTGGCAAAGTCCGGTGATAAAAAACTGAAGGCCCAGGCTGTTTTTCTTGAGCGTCTCCGTGATGTGCTCGATAGTGGTGCATCTGCCAGAACCCTTGAGCCTGAAGGGGATATGGAAAAAGAGATGATGAAAGAGATGTGTCTTCTGACTGACAAGCCTGTTCTCTATGTGGCCAATGTCAAGGAAGAGGATGTAACAGATGGAAATGAGCATGTCCGGGCCCTCGAAAGACTCGCTCAGGAAGATGGTGATGGAGTAGTTATCATAGCTGGCTCAATCGAACAGGAGTTGAGCCAGCTGGACCAGGAGGAGAGGCAGGAATTCCTCGCCGATATGGGAATGGAAGAGCCGGGATTGAACCGGTTGATCGCTGCCGGTTATAAATTACTTGGCCTGATCACCTATTTTACTGTTGGTGAAAAAGAGACCAGGGCCTGGACGATCTCTCGTGGAACTAAGGCGCCGGGAGCAGCAGGGAAAATACATTCTGATTTCCAACGGGGTTTTATTCGTGCCGAAACCATAAGCTATGATGATTTTGTTGCCTGTGATGGTGAAAGCGGGGCTAAGGAAAAAGGGGTAATGCGCTCCGAGGGAAAGGAATATGTCGTGGCAGACGGTGATTGTCTGAATTTTCGCTTTAATGTTTAAGGGAAATTTCCTGAGATGCACCTTCATCAACCCTCTGATACTCCATTTCGCATAGCCAGGAAGCCTTTTTATGGTCAGCAGCAGGCAAAGAATCTGCTGCGCAGAAGTCTTGCTGCAGATCGTCTGGCCCATGCCTATCTTTTTCGGGGGCCGGAAGGTGTCGGCAAACAGCTGTTTGCAAGGGGGCTTACAGCTGCGGTTAACTGTAAGCACCGGCAGGATCTCTCTGCCTGTGGTGTCTGTTCCTCCTGTAAAAAGTTCGCAGCAGGCACACATCCTGACTTTCTTCTTGTCTCTCCGGAAAAGGGGACTATCAAGATTGCGCAGATCCGAAAACTCATCAAGGATCTCTCCTTTGCGCCCTATGAAGCTGGGACACGTGTGGTACTTATTGAAGATGTACACACAATGCGCCAGGAGGCGGCAAACAGTCTCCTGAAAACACTTGAGGAGCCACCTTCCAACAATCTTCTGATTTTAACTGCAGATTCGGCTGGACATGTATTGCAGACAATTCTTTCCAGGTGTCAGACAGTGCCCTTTTATCCACTGAGCTATACGGAGACAGTGGAGGTTCTGAGGGGGCAGGATGATAAGCTGGATCTGCAGACAGCTGTGCTCCTGGCCAGGCTGGCTGAAGGGAGTCCTGGTAGAGCTCAACTGTTTCAGCAGCTTGATCTCGTCGGAGTCTGGCATGATCTTCATGCCTTGCTTACTGCCCAGGGGAGTGACGAAGCTCTGGATGTCAGCAGGATATTGATGATGGCAGAATCGATGGCTGTCCTGAAGGAGAATTTACCTCATCTCTTTTCACTTGTCAGGCTCTGGATTAGAGATTGTCTCTTCGTGATCCATGGGCAACGGGTGGATACAGAGACTCTGAATACACGGAAAGACTGGAATTCCGAACAGTATTTTGCTAAACTGCAGGCGATCAGTCAGGCAGAAAAAGAACTTGCCCGAAATTGTAACCGGACACTTGTGTGTGAAGTGCTTCTCTTTCGGCTGAAAGAATAGAAGGAATTATGGCAGACCAACAGCAACACAATGAGAGCATTCAGCTCGAACCCGAAACGAAGAAGGAAGCAGCAGTGCAGTATTTTTATCGTTTTCGGTTTCGCGCCAAGGGTCAGGAATTTACAGCATCGTCCATTCTCGATGATTTGAAAAAAGGTGAAGTGGTGATGGTGCGAGGTGAATTTGGATTGGAACCGGCCGAGATTGTCTGCATGGCTCCAGCCTGTCGTGACTCGGAAGTAGCGCGACTGGCGAGCTACGAAATTTCACGTCGTGCTGCCCATGAAGAGTGTAATCGTTATGAAAATATTCCCATTGAAGAAGCAGCTGCTTTTGTATCCTGTAAGGAATTGATACTTCGTCACGCGCTGCAGATGCGTCTTGTTCGGGTGGAACGCTTTTTTAATGGCAGTAAAATGATTTTTTATTTTACTGCAGATAAGCGTGTGGATTTCAGGGCTTTGGTCAAGGATCTGGTGCAGGAATTCAGGACCCGAGTAGAAATGCGTCAGGTTGGAGTGCGTCATGAGACTAAGATGATTGGAGGGTTGGGGACATGCGGTAGAGAACTCTGCTGTTCAGGGCATATGAAAAAATTTGATTCCGTCTCCATCAAGATGGCTAAGGAGCAGGATCTGCCTTTAAACCCGTCAAAGATTTCCGGTGTTTGTAATAGGCTGCTCTGTTGTTTGACATATGAGTTTGAAACGTACAGAAGAGAACGTAAGGGAATGCCCCGTCCCGGGAAAAAAATTATGGTTGACGGCCACTGTTATCGGGTGAGGCGTCAAAATCCTCTACAGTCAACCCTGCAGGTAGTAGATGAAGAGGGTGAAGTTCGGCTTTTAGAAGCAGAACAATGGATGAACGCTGAGTCGGTAAAACCGGAAAAGAAAACGAATAGAGGAAAAAAAGACAAGAAGACTGGTGAAGAGGAGTAACTTTCACTCTGTCTGAGAGTATTTTTATACAATGACAACTTATATCACAACCCCAATTTATTACGTAAATGCCCAGCCGCATCTCGGGCACGCCTATACCACCATCGTCGCTGATACCTATGCCAGATTTCGGCGTTTGAGCGGGGATACAGTCAGATTCCAGACTGGAACCGATGAACATGGTGACAAGATAGCAGAAGCAGCAGCAAAGGAAGGAGAGAGCCCTAAGCAGTATGTTGATCGAATCAGTGGGATGTTCCGTGAAACCTGGCCACTGCTCGATATTGCTCCGGATCATTTCATTCGTACCACCGATAGTGATCATGTGGCTACGGTCCAGTCTATACTGCAACAGGTCTATGATAAGGGTGATATCTATTTTGATCAATATTCTGGTTTGTACTGCACGGGTTGTGAGCGATTCCTGACGGAAAAGGAACTGGTTGATGGGAAATGTCCGGATCATCAGACCACGCCCAATGAAATAGCTGAAGAGAATTATTTTTTCCGGATGTCAAAGTATCAGCAGGAACTGATTGATCACATTCATGCTCATCCGGATTTTATAACGCCGGAGCGCTACAGGAATGAAGTGCTCTCCTTTTTGAGCGAGCCTCTGGAGGATCTCTGTATTTCACGACCAACTTCACGCCTTACCTGGGGGATTCCTCTGCCCTTTGATGAAAACTTTGTAACCTATGTCTGGTTTGATGCCCTCATCAATTATCTTACCGGGATTGGCTATCCGGATGGAGATCAGTTTGCAGAGTACTGGGCTGTCGCTGAGCACGTGATAGCCAAAGATATTCTGAAACCTCATGCTATTTACTGGCCAACCATGATACTTGCCATGGGGCTGCCGCTCTATCGAAAACTCCATGTCCATGGTTACTGGAATGTAGAAGACACCAAGATGTCCAAAAGTATAGGGAATGTTGTGCGACCTGCTGAACTTATCGAAGAGTATGGGGTGGATAGTATCCGTTATTTTACCCTGCGCGAGATGTCTTTTGGACTGGATGCATCGTTTAGCTCCGATGCAATTATTGCAAGAAAAAATTCAGATCTTGCAAATGATCTTGGTAATCTCTATAGCCGCTCTACAGCAATGCTGTTTAAGTACACCGACGGTGTGGTGCCGCTGCCAGTGAGTGCCGATGATGATAACGTTCTTTCGGATCTTGCGGAAAAAGTTTTTTCTACATATCGGGAGGCCATGAATACTTTTCAGTTTCACCGTGGCCTCCAGGCAATATGGGAGCTGATCAGTCAGGCCAATAAATATATAGTAACAAATGAGCCATGGACTCTTGTCAAAGATCCGGGGCAGATTGGTCGTCTGCATACTGTGCTGTATAATCTTGCAGAAACCCTGCGTATACTCACTCTGCTTCTTCAGCCGGTGATGCCTGGAACCTGTAAAAAAATGGCAGAAGGTCTCGGACTTGAAGAAGACAATGCGTTAATCCAGGACTTGATATTAAACGGTGGCTGGGGGAAACTTGAGCCGAAGACTGTGTTGCAGAAAAGTGATGCGCTTTTTCCGCGGGTTGATACAAAAAAGAAGCAACAGCATCTGGAGCAGGAATCCCAAAAGAATACAAAGAAGGCAGCAAAGAAAAAGCAGCAGGAGGAAAAAACCGAGGGAGTAATTAGCTTTGACCAGTTTCAGAAGGTTGAATTACGGGTGGCTGAAATTGTGACCGCCGAAGCCGTTAAGAAGTCTGATCGCTTGTTAAAACTCACGGTTAGAGCCCCTGAAGAGCGGGTTATCGTAGCTGGGATTGCAGAATTTTACCAACCGGAGGATCTTCCTGGTATGCAGGTACTGATTGTGGCAAACTTGCAGCCTGTGAAGCTTATGGGTGTGGAATCACAGGGGATGGTACTTGCGGCAAAGACGGAGGTGGATGGTAAGAATCGCCTGGTGCTTTCCGCGGTAAGTGCACCAGTTCCGCCGGGCTCACGTGTCGCCTGAGGCGTACTCAAAAATAATTAGGGAGTTGCACAATGTTTGTTGTGAATAATTTTATGATGGCCATAGCCCAGTTGATTGATTTTCTACTTACGGCTTATATGTGGATCATTATTGGTAGAGCGGTCATATCTTGGGTCAATGCTGATCCTTATAATCCCATTGTTCGTTTTTTGTATGATGTAACTGAGCCTTTGTTGAGTCGCATCAGGCGCGTCATTCCCATGAGTATGGGAGGGATAGATTTTTCTCCCATGATTTTAATTATGGCGATTATGTTTCTTCAGAGTTTTCTGGTGCCGACCCTGAAACAGTTGGCAACGGCAATGGGTTAGAGAGGAATTTACTATGGCTATCACTCCGCAATTAATTAAGGATCAGGAATTTCAGATTAAATTCAGAGGATGCGATCCACTGGAAGTAAGAGATTATCTGGAGACTATTGCTGATGAGTTTTTTGAACTACAACAGCAGTGTAAAGAGCAGGCGGAAGAGCTTGAAGCTCTGCGGAAGGACAGGGAAACTTCAAAAGATTATACCGGGTCCCTGGAAACCGATATGGAGTTTACCAGAAAAATTTCTGAAGAACTCAAAGATGGTTGTGCCCAAAAGGAAGAAAAAGTCAGGGAATTAAGTAAAGAGATTGAAGAGTTACAGCTGCGAATTGCCGATATGGAGCAGGAAAATGCTGAGCGTGATGAAGAGGTGAGTGCAGCCAATGCCAGAATTGATGAGGCTGAGGCGGCTTTAAAAGTTGTTGAGAAAGAAAAGAGCAGCCTGCAGAATAAGCTGGAGATTCTTCAGGAACAAAACAGTGATTTGAAAAAAGAGGAGGTTGACTTTAAGGCAGCACTCGCAACTGCTCAACAGTTTGCTGAAGACCTCAAGGAAAAAAGTAGAATACAGGCCGCAGAGATGATTGCCGAGGCCAAATCTGAAATTAACAGGATTCGTGATGAAGCCCATGAGGAGTTAGAACGTCTGCCACGCGAAATCGATGCCTTGAAAAAGAAAAAGGGAGAGGTCAAGGAGGATTTGAAATCCACCCTTACAAGTTACCTGGAAACCATTGAAGTATTTTATCCGGATGACGAGGAGGAAGATCGTGCAGTTACTGAAGGTGAGGGTGGCGATGAGGAGAGGCACGAGGAGAACGAACTTTTTCAGAAAGTTGTGATTAATGATGATGGCTCCATTGCTCCCGAAGACCTTGATAAATTAAATGCTGATTCAACCCATTCAGGGAGCAGTATGGACGAAAATGTTCTTGATTCTCTCTTTAGGGAGGATGATGCCGGTGAGAATGGCGATAATGCTTTCAGTCTGAATGATATGTTCAATCTGGAAACAAATGTGGACAAAAAGAAATCTTCCTAATGAAGAAAGTTGATGCCTTATCTCTCAAACACCGGGGACGGCTGTCTGCTACTGAGAGTGTATGTCCAGCCACGAGCATCTCGTAACAGTTTTGCGGGATTACACAACAATGCAATGAGGCTTACCATCACCGCGCCTCCTGTGGATGGTAAGGCCAACGCCGCAGTAATTCAATTTCTTGCCTCTTTTCTCAATGTAAAAAAGAAGGATCTGGAAATTAAACACGGCCTGCAGTCTCGAAATAAAAGTGTTCTGATTAAAGGACTGAAGTTTAGAGTTTCACATAATAATCCATCGTCATGATGGAGGCGGATGATTTCCTGCTAAATTGTTCTCTGACATAAAACCATAAAGGCTTTCCACCTCA
>JGI11705J14877_10000779_pt1 | contig 19240 bp, 16 predicted proteins | sample Etolaghawater15m_FD_14877 | JGI IMG/M metagenome (IMG submission 14877)
ATATACTACAGGTGTTCCAGCAATGATAGGTGCAAAGCTTATGCTTAAAGGTATCTGGAATGGACAAGGTGTCTTTAACATGGAGCAAATGGATCCTGATCCATTTATGAAAGAGATGAATGAACAAGGTCTTCCTTGGCAGATTAAAGAGTTGTAGAATTTGATACACTTCTTCAGTATATGTTTTTAAAAAGATTAAAGAGATAATAATATGAATATAGACGATATAAAAACACCCGCTTATGTTTGTGAAGAACTTCTTTTGGAGAAAAACCTTCAAACCTTAGATGATGTACAAAAACGCAGTGGTGCTAAGATAATCTTGGCACTTAAAGGTTTTGCTATGTGGAGTACTTTTAATTTAGTCTCTAAGTACCTCAAAGGGTGTACAGCAAGTGGACTTTATGAGGCAAGACTCGCACGAGAAGAGTTTTCTAAGTTCTCAATAGATTCAGAAGTGCACACTTATTCTCCTGCATTTAAAGATGAAGAGATAGAAGAGATTGCTAAAATTTCAGATCATATTGTTTTTAATTCACCAAACCAGCTTAAAAGATTTATAGTAAAAGTCAAAGAAATAAATCCAAAAATCCATGTTTCCCTAAGAATTAACCCTGAAGTATCATCATCTCCTGTGGATATTTATAACCCTTGTGGTGTTTATAGTCGTCTGGGAACAACTCTGAAAAATATAGATAAAGAGGCATTAAAGCAACTTGATGGACTCAACTTTCATGCTCTGTGTGAGCAGAATGTAGATGCTTTAGAAGAGGTTTTGGTGGCGTTTGAGAAAAACTTCTCACAATACTTTACAAACTTAAAATATATTAACTTCGGTGGAGGACACCATATAACACGAAAAGATTATGATATTGAAAAGTTAATTTGTATAATCAAAGATTTTAGAAAAAAATATGGTGTTGAAGTCTATCTTGAACCTGGTGAAGCTGTAGGGTGGGAGACAGGATTCTTAATCTCAACTGTTTTAGATACATTTACAAATGGTATGAATGTGGCAATACTAGATACTTCTGCAGAAGCACATATGCCAGATACTCTCTCTATGCCATATAGAGCAGCTGTGAGAGGTTCAGGCGAGGCTAATGAGAAGAAATATACTTATCGTTTAGGAGGTAATACTTGTTTAGCTGGAGATATAATGGGAGACTACTCTTTTGATCTACCTTTAAATATAGGCGATAAAATTATTTTTGAAGACCAAATTCATTATACATTTGTTAAAAACACTACATTCAACGGTATAAAACTTCCCTCTCTTATGATTCAGCGAAGAAGTGGAGAGATAGAACTCATTAAAGAGTTTGCATATGAACAATATAGGGATAGACTCTCATAAAATAAGAGGTATAAAATGATAGAAGATAAACAGAGATGGAATAAACGCCATGTCGAACAACCAATGAGAGAAAATGTTGAGCCAATCCTTGAAAAATATGTTGATTTAGCAGATAATGGAACAGCGTTAGATTTAGCTTGTGGAGTAGGGCGAAACACCCACTTTTTAGCAGATAAGGGCTTTTTAGTTGATGCTATAGATATTAGCGACTATGCACTCGGTGAAGTCAAAAGTATGGCAACTATAAAAAAAGTAGAAGCCGACCTAGACAAGTATAATTTAGCAGTAAATAAGTATGACCTTGTTGTAAATATTAATTATCTTAATCGAAGACTTCTTCCGCAGATAAAAGAGGCACTCAAAAGTGGTGGAATTTTGATATTTGAGACATTTATAGTAGCACATGGAGATTTTACTCAACCTTCCAATCCAGAGTATCTACTTAGAAAAAATGAACTTTTACACACCTTTATAGGGCTTGATATTATCTACTATGAAGAAAAGGATGATGTTAATCTTAGAGGTGAAAAAACGAGAGTAGCTTCTCTTGTAGCAAGAAAAGCATAAGACACTTAAGAATATGAGAGAAAATAGTTAGATTGAGAGTCTAATTCCTACAGGACAGTGATCTGAGCCTGTGATGTAGTCAAGGATAAATGCATCCTCGAGACTCTCTGCTAACTCTTCGCTTATGAAAAAATAATCAATTCTCCATCCCACATTGTTAAGCCTTGCATTTGAACGGTAGGACCACCAACTATATCTATCAGACTCGTCTCCATTTACATATCTAAAGGTATCTATATACCCATGCTCTAGAAGTTTGTCTATCCATTCGCGTTCAAGTGGTAAAAAGCCTGAAGTTTTTGAGTTTGCTTTTGGATTTTTTAAATCTATCTCTTTGTGTGCTGTATTGACATCTCCACAGATAACAATAGATTTTCCATTTTCACGAAGTTCTTCACAGTGAGCAAGTAAATCATCATAAAATTTCATCTTATATGCGAGTCTATTTTCATCTTTTTGACCATTTGGAAAGTAGATGTTAAAAAGAACTATATCCCCGAAGTGTGTCTCAACTATACGACCTTCGTTCATTGTATCAACATGATTTGTAGTTGAAGTAAAGTCACTTTTTAGGGTAGTAAAAGTAGCAGTTCCGCTATAGCCTTTTTTTTCTGCAGAGTTGACATGTCGTTCTTTGTACTCTTTTTCAAACAAGTCATCAGGAATTTGGCTCTCAAGGGCTTTTATCTCTTGGAGACACAATATATCAGTTTGTCTCTCATCTATCCATTTAAGTGCTTCTTTAGTCGCTACAGCACGTATTCCATTAACATTCCAAGATATTATTTCTATTGAGTCTGACATTTTGTTTCCATTATTATGATTTTTAAAGAGGGTTAAAGAGGTTTTTAAAAAAAGTCTCTTGCAAAATATGCAAGAGAGTGTAAACTAGATAAAGTTTACCTTTGTAACATGATGCTTCATACCAAGTGATTCTTGAGGACACCCAAGAGCAAGACCTAACATCTGTTGCATGTGTAAAACAGGAAGTGAAACTTCACGACCAATAGCTTCTGATGCATGATGTGTTTGTGTGTCTAATTTTAAGTGACAAAGAGGACATGGCGTTACCATCCAGTCAGCATTATTGTCCATAGCACCTGCAATAGCATTACCAGTTAAGATAGCTGCTGTTTTTGGAGCTTGAAGTTCAGCATGGAAGCCACAGCATTTGTTTTTCTCTTCGTAGTCAACATTCATACCACCACATGCGATAATTAAATCATCTAGTGAAGTAGGATTGTAAGGATTTTCTGAACTCTTGTGACTCTCATTTTGAAGTTCAGAAGGACGGATATTGTGACATCCATAAAAAGGTGCTATGTTAAATTGACTTAGTGGTGTTTCAACCATCTCAGCAATTTTATCAAGACCAATATCGTCGATAATTGCATATAGAAAGTGAGTCACTAAAGATGTGCCTTTATACTCTAATCCAACTTCTGCAAGTTTTTCATTGACTCTTGCTTTTAACTTTTCGTCGTTATCTAAGCGGTGTTTTGTCATTGCAGTGTTGAGTTGACATGTGTTACAAATAGTAACCATTGTAAGTTCATGTTTTTCTGCATAAGCTATGTTTCTTGCATTTAAAACAAGAGACAAAAAGTCATCATAATCTTGAAGATGAGAAGCTCCACAGCAAGATGCTTCAGTGAGTTCTATGAGTTCTATTCCTAGTTTTTCAGCAACTGCCATTGTTGACATCATCTGTTCAGGAGTACTCTGTTTTGCTGTACAACCTGTAAAAAGTGCATATCTTAATTTTTCCATTTTTATACTCCTAGAACTTTGCTGTTGATGAAGATTTTACAAGTTTTTGAATCTCATCAAGGTTTTCTGATTTTGTTATACCCCATGGTGGAACGATTTTACCTTTAGTAAACATTTTAAAAGCTACCGGAACATGTTTTACTATACCTATACCTTCCGAGTAGAGTACAAGTCCACCCTCATCAAGTACACCATTTTTTGCAATAGAGTGCTTAAATCCAACAGCATGACGTGTTGCAACATTTGAAGTGGCAACTCCTTTTTGGAAAAGCATGTTGTGAAGTTTAGTTATTTTTTCAATTGGATTTACATCTTTGGGACATACTTCCGCACACTCCATACATTTTACACAGTCCCAAACACCCTGTTTTTCTTCATGAATAGCTGTAAGTCTTTTAATCTCTCCATCATCACGAACATCAGCTTCAAAACGGTATGCTTTGGCGAATGCGGCCGGACCAAAAAAGTCATCATTGATTTCTACAACAGGGCAAGCATAGTGACAGGCACCACACTGGATGCATAGGTCTGCTTCATTAAGTTCTTCAGCTTCTTCTGGTGTTACAAGATGTTCATGCTCTGGATGCTCATCTATATCGGAAATAAGATAGGGTTTTACAGCATCGTGTTTTTCCCAAAAATCTTTTTTGTCAATAATCATATCTTTTACAGCTCGTTTTTTGCTAAGTGGCTCAATTACAAGCTCATTACCAAAAATCTCTACCATAGTGTTCATGCTCTCTTTACATGCTAGAGTAGCACGTCCATTTACATTAATAGCACATGCTCCACAGATACCATGACGACAAGATCTTCTGTATGAAAAACTTCCATCATGGTCCCACTTAATTCTATTTAATATATCTAAAACAACTTCTTCAGATGTTACATCCATATCGTAGTTTTCATAGTATGGAAGATAATCTTCATCTGCGTTAAAACGAAACACCTTGAAGTTAACTTTTTGTGTTGTTATTGTATGTGTACTCATAAGTTTTCTTCCTCTCTTAGTATGTTCTAGCTTTAAGTTCGTGTTTACCAAGAACAACTTTCATATAGTCTAGTTTAATGTCACCGTTGGTATCCATATATGCCATAGTATGTTTTAAGAAATTCTCGTCATCGCGCGTGTCAAAATCTTCTCTATAGTGTGCACCACGACTCTCGTTTCTCGCTATAGCACTTTCAACAATAAATGCTGAATAGTCAAGCATATGACCAAATTCTATTGCTTCTTGAAGCTCAGTATTAAATACTTTAGACTTGTCCTGAATACGGATATTCTTAAATCTTTTGTGAAGCTCTTTAACTTTGTCTATAGCAAGCTGAAGAGTCTCTTTGGTTCTAAAAGCACCAGCATTTGCAGTCATACATTGCTGAAGCTCTTCTCTTAAAACAGTAACAGTTTCTTCTCCATTACTAGAAAGAATAAAGTCAATTTCATTAAGTGTACTTGTCGCATCTTCTTGAATGGCCGGTCGAAGCTCTATATTGTCTATTTCGTTTACCATTGTCTTTCCAACAAAACGACCAAAGAGTAATGCTTCAAGCACAGAATTTGCACCGAGGCGATTTGCACCATGTACAGATACACAAGAGCACTCACCAGCTGCATAAAAACCTTCTACAAACTCATCATTGTTTTTACGTACATTACCGGCAGTATTTACCGGAATACCACCCATAGAGTAGTGTGCTGTCGCTGATATTAAAATAGGTTCTTTAATCATGTCAAGGCCAAGAAATGTTATTGCAAGCTCACGTAGCTCCGGAAGTCTTTCCATGATAAGCTCTTTTCCAAGATGTGTAACATCAATATAAACAGCATCTTGTCTTGGGCCGACACCACGTCCTTCTCTAATTTCATTTAGGATTGCACGAGCAACAACATCACGAGAAGCAAGTTCCATCGCATTTGGAGCATATTTCTCCATAAACCTTTCACCCTTAGAGTTAAAAAGACGTCCACCCTCACCACGAGCAGCTTCAGAAATTAAAACACCATTTCCAGAAAGTCCTGATGGGTGAAACTGTACAAACTCCATATCTTCTAAAGGAAGACCGTGACGGGCAACGATAGAGAGACCATCACCGGTATTTGCATGTGCATTTGAGTTGATTTTGTAAGCACGAGCATATCCACCCGTTGCGAACATTACCGATTTTGCATTAAAAATGACAGTTTGCATATCACGGATATTAAATGCCACTACACCTGAAACTTTTCCATCTTTGTAGATGATATCAGCTGCGTACCATTCATCCCAAAACTTCACACCTGCACGGTGTGCTTGTTCGTAAATAGTCTGTAAAAGTGTAAGACCTGTTCTATCTTTTGCATAACAAGCACGAGGTGAAGATTGTCCACCAAAAGGACGTTGTGCGATTTTTCCATCGGCTGTACGACTAAACGCTGCACCCATCCTTTCGGCCCAACGAATCGTTTCAGGAGCTTTTTGACACATAAATTCAACTGCATCTTGATCTGCTAAATAATCAGAGCCTTTTACTGTATCAAATTCGTGAAGTTCAATACTGTCTGCATCACTAAATGCTGCATTAATACCACCTTGGGCTGCTCCAGAATGACTTCTTAAGGGGTGAAGCTTCGTGATTACAGCAACTTTTTTGCCTGCTTTTTGTAACTCTCTTGCTGCTGCACATCCTGCAAGACCCGCACCTACAACAATTGCATCGTAAGTATAAATAGGAATACTCATTAACTATCCTTCAATTATAGAACTAAAATAATGTTGATTATATCGAGAGTAGCCTTAGCGGAGTTTAAATTGAAGCTTTGAGTTTATGAACTTGCAGTGTGTTACGATTTTGGACATATCACTAGATTTCTCGCTCTGCGATATCCCTTGTTTGAAGGATTTTGTTTGTTCCTATATTTTTAGCATAGATAAGTATCTCTTTGGTTTGCTTAATGGCTTCGTCTAGATGAGTGTTATTTGGTTTTATGATAAAACCACCGCTCACAGTAATGCTTGAACTTCCTTTATCAGGTACATTAAAACGTAGCTCAGATATACTCTGTCTTATTAGGTCCACATCTTTAAAAGATTGTTCTTTAGATTGTCTAGAAAATATAAGTGTAAATTGATTATAGTCTGTTCGAGCAATAACATCTACAGGTTGTTCATGCAAAGATAAGGTATAAGCAACTTTTTTGAGAATAGCCTGTGTAAGTTCTTGAGAAAAAGCACGTTTACTTTTAGAAAAGTTATCAATTTCAAGAATTGTTACAGAGGTGAAGTTACTATCTTTGAGACCTTTTTTTTGAGAGTATGCATTTATCATACCTTTGTGATTGTTTATACCTGTAACAGGGTCAAGCATGGATGGGTTATCTGTATTTATAGTTTTTCTGTTCATTCTAAGTGCTATTGCATCTGCTTCTAAAGAAAAAATTGTATGCATTTTTTTATTTTTTTCAATTTGGTAAAGATATTCAATATCTTTGTAAATGTAGTATATTCTATTTCTGTACCAAAAAGTAGCCAAAAGAACTAGAATGAAGTAAGTGGCCATTGCAACCTTTGCAATTAAAAATTTTTTTTCGTCGTATGCAGTGTTTTTGAAAAGCATATTATTGATATGGTTATTGATATTGGCAAATGCTCTATCTAGATTCTTTTTTGTTTCTTTTTCTATTTCTTTGTTTTTTGTTTCAGTTGTTACATAGTATTCGTGTGCAGCAGTATTAAATGCAGTAGTGAGTTCGGAGAGTTTATCTAGATCATTTAGGTATTCAGTAGAATTAAAAAAAAGATACTTATCACTAAAATTGTATTTATAGTTGTTATGTAGTTTAGTTATTTCTTGATGTAAATAGATGCTTTTTCCATTAAACTGAATAAGAGCTAGTTCAACATCATTTCTCTCAAGAGTAGTAAGTCTAGAGATTGTATTTTTTTGATTATTTAGATTGTTAACTTTTTCAAACGACAAGCCTTGTTCAAATGTTAGAACCATTACTAAAAAAGCTACAAATAGTACGAAAATAAAGTAAGTATTTAGATTTTTAAAGATTTTTTTTACGGAGTGTTTCATTAATATTTCCTAATAACGCTATAATATGCCCTATTTTATATATAAAAAAATTAATATCAGCTTAAAGAAGACGAACTTGAATTTAGAAAATTATTTTATAACACAATTTAATACAAAACATATAGGTGATGATGGTGCAGTCATAGATGGCTATGTTTATTCCAAGGACGCTTTTTTTGAGAATGTCCACTTCAAACGTGATTGGTTTTCATATTTTAATATTGCTAGAAAATCTATGTTGGTTAATATCTCTGATGCTATTGCTATGAATGCAGACCCAAAATATATACTACTCAGTGTAGCAATGCCAAAAGATATGAGTAAAGATGACATGAAAGAGCTTGCAAATGGGTTTAAAAGTGTTGCTTCAGAGTATGGAGCTGAAATAATTGGCGGTGATACTATTAGTAACACAAAGTTAGATATCACAGTGACTGTCATATCTAAAGTTAAAAAACCTCTACTACGTTCAAATGTTAGGGATGGTTACTGTTTTGCATATACAGGTGTACTTGGTAAATCAGCAAAAGAGTTAAAAAAACTTTTTAATGGAGGCTCTATTCATAGTAAGTCTAAGTTTATTGATATAAAACTCAGAAAAGAGTTTGTAAAAAATGCTCAAAAAGAGCTAAAAGCAGGAATGGATATATCGGATGGTTTATTTAGTGATATTGGTAAAATGACTGATATAAATAGAATCGGTGTAAAATTTACTCGAAAAATAAAAAAGAGTGTGGCTTGTAGTGGGGAGGAGTATGAGATGTTGGTAGCATTTGATAAAAGAGATAAAAAAGCGGTACTGCGAAGAGCAGAGCAGAGCCGTACTTCTCTAACAATTTTTGCTAAAGCAACAAGAGGCAAATATATCAATAGATGTAAAGCACATCATTTTTAAGGAAAAAGAAACAAATATGGATAGATTTTATTCGCTTGCACATGCAAGTATAGATTTTCACTTTAAACAGTCTCCAAGAGACTTTGTTGTTGAAGAGATACCTCTTTACGAATTCTCTGCTGAGGGGGAACACTTAGTACTTTTGGTGAGAAAAAAATCTCTTTCAACAAATGAGATGATTGGGCAAATCGCTAGATACTTGGGTATAAAAAACAAAGAGATAGGATATGCTGGACTCAAAGATAAACATGCCATGACAAAACAGTATATCTCTTTACATAAAAAGTATGAAGAGTCTCTTGAGAATTTCAATCATGAAAATATAAAAATTCTTTCAAAAACTTACCATAATAATAAAATAAGAATAGGGCACTTAAAAGGAAACCGTTTTTACATTAAAGTGAAAAAAGTAAATCCAACATCAGCAGCTAAGATTGATGAAGCACTTAAAAATATTTCTGATGCGGGAATGCCAAACTACTTTGGGTATCAGCGTTTTGGAAATGATGGTGACAATCATATTTTAGGGGAGAAGCTTGCAAAAGGTGAGGCGAGAGAGAGAAATCCCAGAGTAAAAAAACTTCTTATAAATGCATACCAGAGTCATTTGTTCAATCTTTGGCTTTCTAGACGTTTAGAAATCAACTCTCTTGTGAGTAGTTTTGCTGCACACGAGATAGAGGGACTTTTAAATATGCCTAATGATGAAGTAGTGAAAATGAAAGCACAAAAACATCCATTTAAGCTCATAACTGGTGATGCAATGGAACACTATCCACATGGTAAACTTTTTGAGTATGAAGGCTCAGAAGAAGATTTACAAAGATTTAATGATAGAACTATAAGTGTAACTGGACTCTTATGTGGAAAAAAAGTTAAAAATGCCACAGGTTTAGCAGGTGAGATAGAAAAGAGTTTTGATGATGAGATAAATGCAGATGGTGCTCGTCGTTATGCTTGGGTTTATCCTACCGATATAGAGGGGCGTTTTAATAAGGTAGAAGCCCAGTATGAAATGAACTTTACACTTCCAAAAGGTTCTTATGCGACGGTTCTTATAGAAGAGATAGCAAAGAAAAAAATAAACTAATTTTAAAATACTAAGGTAAAAATAGATGAACAAAAGACATATTACTTCAGCGGCATCCCAAAGTTTTGGAAAGTTTGCTTCTAAAGAGTTTCCACATTGGTTTCAAAAAATTGTAAATAGCACTTATGTAGGCTTAATGGGACTTGATATGAGTGATTTTCATTCACCCTCGACATATAAAAGTCTTAATGCACTTTTTACAAGAAGATTAAGAGAAGATAGAGGTTTCTCACTAAATGCAGAGGATTTTATCTCTCCATGTGACTCTTTAATCTCAGAGTGTGGAACAATTACTGAGGATTATGCTCTACAAATAAAAGGTATGCGCTATAAGTGTGCTGACTTTATAGGCGATGAATTTAGTTCTGAGGAGAAAGCTATCGTTGCTGATGGAACTTTCATAAACTGTTATCTTTCACCAAAAGATTACCACCGTTATCATATTCCTACAAATCTAAAAGTACTCAAAGCTGTACATATTCCAGGAAAGTTTTATCCTGTAAATATGCCCTCGCTTAAAAAACGACTTAACCTTTTTATAGAAAACGAGAGAGTTGTCATACTTTGTGAAGCTACAAATGGGAAAAAGTTTTATATGGTCTTAGTAAGTGCTCTTAATGTTGGTGTAATGCAGGTGGCTTTTGAGTCTCGTATACAAACAAACGCGAGTGCTACAACACCACAAACATACGAATTTGAAAATCTTTATTTGGATAAGGGTTTTGATTTTGGTTGTTTTGAAATGGGTTCAACTATCATCATACTTACTAGCAAAGATATGCTTGAGTTAAATGTAAATGCAGGTCAAGATGTGAAGTATGGGGAGACTATAGCATCAATCAAAGATTGATGACTTGTAGTTTAGACATTGAATCTAAAGTGCATAATGTCGCCATCTTGCACGATGTACTCTTTTCCTTCAAGTCTCATTTTACCAGCTTCTTTGGCTTTTGATTCACCACCACAGCTTATATAATCATCATAAGCAATAACTTCTGCGCGGATAAAACCTTTTTCAAAGTCATTGTGAATGGCAGCGGCTGCACGAGGTGCTGTAGAATTTTTACGTATAGTCCATGCACGAACCTCTTTTACACCAGCTGTAAAGTAGCTCATAAGACCAAGTTTATCAAAACCTTTATGGATGATTTGCTCTAGTCCTGACTCTTCAACACCAAGATCAGTTAAAAACTCTTGAGCCTCTTCCTCTTCAAGACCAATGAGCTCTTCTTCAACTTTTGCACAGAGTTTTATAAGTTCACAGTTGTTTTTTTTGGCATGTTCTTTAAGAACTTTTACATACTCATTATCTTCTAAAAGACCATCTTCATCAGTGTTTGCACCGTACATAATCTCTTTGTCTGTCAGAAATCTTACCTCTTTTGCTAAGATTTTATACTCATCTGTATCTGCTTTAGAGAAGTTACGAGCTAAGTTCTCTTCACCTAAAAATTCTAAAAGTTCTTGTGCTATATCTAAAGCTCCCTGTGCGGATTTGTCTGATTTTGCCTGTTTTTTGAGTCTCTCTATTCTGTTTGAAAGTACTTCGATATCTGCAAGGATAAGCTCACCCTCGATGATAGCGACATCACGTAGTGGGTCAATATCTCCCTCATTGTGAACGATGTTCTCATCATCAAAACATCTTACGATTTGAAGAATCACCTCTGTTTCGCGGATGTTAGAGAGAAACTTGTTTCCAAGTCCTTCACCCTTAGAAGCACCTTTTACAAGACCAGCGATATCTACAAAGTCTAAAGTTGAGTACTGGACACGTTCAGGGTTTACAATTTTTGCTAGTTCACCTAAGCGTTTATCTGGAACTGGAACTACTGCCTTGTTTGGTTCAATAGTACAAAATGGATAGTTTGCAGCCTCTGCATTTTGTGCCTTTGTAAGTGCATTAAAAGTTGTTGATTTACCTACGTTTGGAAGCCCTACGAGTCCTATTGCTAATCCCATTTTTTCTCCGATATAATAATTGATTATTTAAAATTTGAGTGCGATTATAGCACAAGTAGCTGAATTAGATAGTTTTATGCTACTTGGACACTTGAGCGACTAGTTTGCTCTAAAGAGAGTTCCTTTGTTATGTACACCCTCTATTAAAAACTCTCTGGCTGATGATAAGTCGTAACCATTACATAGAAACATCTCTCTATTGTTTTGTATGATGTATTTAGCAGCTTTAAGTTTAGTGACTATTCCACCTGAGGCAAACTTAGAGTTAGGAGTAAAACTTTGTTCTAACTCCTCTTTTGTTATTTCACTAACAATTTTTCTAATTTTTGCCTTAGGATTGTCTTTTGGATTGGAGTCATAATAACCATCAATATCGCTTAAAATTATAAGCATATCTGCATCTGTATAGTGTGCAACATGTGCTGAGAGTTGGTCATTATCTCCAAAGAGTTGATCTGATGTCGTTGAAATATCATTTTCATTTAAAATTGGTAATATGTCATTACCTAGAGTTCTCTCAATGATATCTTGGACAATTTTTGTATGGACACTAGAGTCAAAATCCTCTTCGGTTAAAAGCACTTGCGAGATGGTTACATCGTAGATATCAAAGAGGTTTTTATAGGCACTCATAAGTATGGGTTGACCAAGAGAAGCTAAAACTTTTTTACTTGTTGGAATGCTTTTGTTTAGTTGGACGGCGGTATATCCTGCTGCAACTGCACCTGAAGTGACTAAAATCACCTCGTATTTTTTTCTCGCTTGGGCTATGAGTCCGACTAAATTTAACATTCTACTTTTTGCTATGGCTTTTTCATCTGCTAAAACTGAACTCCCCACTTTTATAACAATTCTTTTCACTATTTTCCTTTATTTTTTTAATTTATTTTGTACTTCGTTAAATTTTTGTTCTATAAAGCTATCATTTTGTGTTGTATATTTACTAAACACCAATATGGCTATCCAAGATAAAATAAATCCTGGAAGTAGCTCAAAGATATTAAAGATTCCACCCTCAAGTTGTTTGTAGATGATAACTGTAAGTGCACCTACAACCATACCAGCGAGTGCACCTTGTTTTGTGAGGTTGCGTTTATAAAGACTTAAGATTATAAGTGGTCCAAACGCTGCACCAAATCCTGCCCAAGCATAAGCAACAAGTTTGAGAACACTAGAGTTTTCATCTACAGAGAGATACCAAGCGATGATAGCAATAACAATAACTGTAAGACGACCAACCCATACTAGCTCCTTATCGCTTGCATCTTTTCGTACTATGGCATGATAGATATCGCGTGTAAGGACAGAAGAGGAGACAAGAAGTTGTGAATCTACTGTGCTCATAATAGCTGCAAGTATGGCAGCGAGTAAAAAGCCTGCTATCCATGGGTTGAAAAGAAGTTGCGAGAGAGTGATAAAAATCTTCTCGCTATCGGCTAGATCAACTCCATTTGCACTCACATAAGCCAAACCAAAAAAACCGACACTTAGAGAACCGATGACAGAAATTATCATCCAGCTCATTCCAATTTTTTTGGCATTTTCAATCTCTTCTTCATCACGAATAGACATAAAACGAACAAGAATATGAGGCTGACCAAAGTAGCCAAGCCCCCAAGCCAATAGAGAGATGATAGAAACAAAAGATGCACCACTTAAGATATCTAAGTGTGTAGAATCAATAGTCTCGATGGCGTTTATGGCGTTTGAAACCCCGCCCAAATCAAAAAGTACTACAATTGGTGTAACAACCAACGCCAACATCATTAAAATCCCCTGAATAAAATCGGTCCAGCTCACAGCATTGTATCCACCCAAAAAAGTGTATGAAACTATAATAAAACTCCCTATAAGAAGTGCATCAGAGTAGGCCATGTTAAAAGTGGCTTCAAAAAGTTTTGCACCACCTACAAGTCCAGAAGAGGTATAAAGAGTGTAAAAAAGCAGAATCACAACAGCCGTTACGACTCTAAGAGAGCTTCCCTTATCTTCAAAACGATTTGCTAAGTAGTCGGGGATAGTCAGAGCATCATCAAGATAGTGTGTGTAAACACGAAGAGGTTTTGCTACATAGTGCCAATTGAGATATGCTCCAATGATAAGACCAACTGCAATCCAACTTCCTACTATGCCATCACTATACATCATCCCTGGTAAGCCTAGTAGTAGCCACCCACTCATATCTGAAGCTCCAGCACTTAAGGCTGTAACACTAGGGTTAAGTCCACGACCACCTAGAACATAATCACTCAAATCATCCGTTTTAAAGTAAAAATAAAACCCAATAGCTAACATAACGAGCATATAAGCAGCAAATGAAATTAGTACTTCTATCTGCATCCTTACACCTCCTCTAAGACTAGGCCTTGTATACCTAGGTTGCCATATCTGTGGTAGGAGTTTGAGATACTCTGTTCAATAAAGTAATGCATAAGTTCAAGTCTTCCATGAGAGAGAAACTTTTCACTTGCTATATAAATTGCCCTGTGTGCTATAGCATCATAAATAGTCTGTGTTACATTTTTAGGGTCTAGAAATCTAACTCTCTCAACCGTAGGAATCTTAAGTATAAGCTCCTCTTGTGTATCTCTAGTAAAACTATCTTCCTTGCCTATAAATGCACTCTGTTTTGATTCAAGCCAGATAAACTCTGCTTTTTTGGATTTTTGAGGAATAGAGAGATGCAGTTTTGCACCTACCATCTTAATCGCCATTATACTTGTTAAAACCTCATCAAGAATGTCATCATCTTCAACTCTTAAAAGTACACTCTTTACAGGAAGATAACGGATGATATTACTCTCCCCTCGTACATAGGCATAGTCATGCTCTTTTAAGAACTCTACTTCATGCCAGTGAGCAAAGTTACAGATATGTCTTAAGGCTACTTCACACTCATCATTAAAAAGGGTATCTCTTGTAAGTAGGCTTCTTATTTGATTTATGTATTGTGTTGAGCAAGACTCATACAAGTTTGTTTCTTTATACTCTATGTTCATAAATTGACTCACATAGTTAAACCCACCTGCTTTTTTACCGCTTCCAATGGCAGACTTTCTCATTCCACCAAAGGGCTGTCTTATGACTATAGCTCCAGTCGTTCCACGGTTTATGTAGAGGTTTCCAGCAAGAATTTTGTCTTGCCAGTAATCCTGTTCTCTTTTATCTAAACTCTCTATACCTGATGTAAGTCCATAGCCTGTAGCATTTACTATCTCTATGGCATCGTCTAAATCCTCAGCAGACATAACACTAAGGACTGGACCAAAAAGTTCGTTCATATGACAAAAGTCATTTCTCTTAGTTCCCCAGCGTACTGATGGTTTGAGCATATATGGGTTTTCATTATCGGCCAAAGAGGGTTTTACTAGCCACTCTTCACCCTCATCAAGAAACTCAAGTGATGTTTTGAGTTCTCCTGATGGTAAGTTTGCAAGAGTTCCTATACGGTTAGAAAAATCCCAAACAGAACCGGTGTGTAGTGACTCTACAGCCTCTTTGAGTGTTTGTTTAAACGCCACATCATTAAAAAGCTCTTTTTCTAAAACAAGCAGAGAGGTTGCCGAGCATTTTTGTCCAGAGTTGTGAAATGCCGAGACAACTACATTTTTTATGGCTTGGTCACGGTCGGCAAGGGCGGTAACAATGGTCGCATCCTTACCTCCAGTCTCAGCACTTAGAGATATATCAGGACGAGACTTTATGATGTTGTATGCTGTTTGTTCTCCGCCAGTGAAGATAGTAAAGTCTATGTCTTTACTTGGTATCATATGCTCTCCTACAACTGAGCCGCGTCCTGGGACAAACTGTAGTGTGTTTTTACTAACTCCTGCATCCCAAAAACATTGACAGAGTCTATATGCACAGAGTATGGAGTCCTCAGCAGGTTTGAGTATGACACTATTTCCAGCAGCAAGTGAAGCCGCAACACCACCTGCGGGAATAGCTATAGGAAAATTCCATGGGCTTATTACCAAACCAACACCTTTACCGCTTGTTTGCACACCAGTAAAATTGGAAATTTTTGTAACACTGTAAGGGTAAAAGTTTAAAAAATCTATAGCTTCACTTACTTCAACATCAGTCTCACTAAAAACTTTTCCAACCTCAGCCGCTGCAACACCAATGAGATCTGCCCTTGCAACTCTAAGTTCATGTGCAACATCCATAAGTATCTTTTGGCGCTCTTGTGTTGTAAGCCCTCTCCAATTATCTGGATCCTCTTTTGCAGTGGCAATTGCAAGCTTCATATCTTGTGCTGTTGCTTGTACATAACTTCCTACAAGCCTTTTTTCATGGTATTGACTCTTGTCTATAAGCTCAATACTTTCATCTCTTTGAATAGTTTGTCCGCCAATAACAGGATAAGCATGGAAACCACCTAGTTTATCTATATTCTTCCATTTATCGCGAATTTTTTCTGCCCAAATTCTGTTTGTTTTGAGTGTGAAATCAGTATCTGCTTCATTTTCAAAGTGATAGTTTTGCAGATTTATTTTTTCTCTGATGATTTCTTTGTTTCTGTCTTGTACTCTGTATGGCGTTTGAGCAACACTAGGTATGAGAGCAATCGCATCATCATAACTCTTAAGTAGTGTTTCCCAGGCAGGAGTATCAACACGAAGCCCAAAACTGTGTCTGAGAAAGTTTTGTTCTGCTGTATTTTCATCAAATCTACGTACAAGATATGCGATGGCGTTTGTAAAAGTCTCTTTTGTGGCTGTTGGTGCATATAGTATGACATTTAAGCCCTCTGATTTTAAAACCTCATAAGCTGCTTCACTCATACCCTCTAGCATCTCAGCACTTACATACTGCTCTACAGCTCTCTCTTTTGCTAAAAGCATTGCTAGCGCATGATCAAAAAGATTGTGAGAAGCAACACCTGTTTGAACATAAGGAGCAACTTCTGGAGTGAGTAAAAAGTCCATAGCGATTTTAAAGTTTGCATCAGACTCTGCTTTTGAAGCATAAGTGACATTTGGCCAACCTCTAAGAGATGCCTCAGTGAGTTCCATTTCTTGGTTTGCACCTTTGACTATACGGATTTTTATAGGTGCTCCCCCTGCGTTTACTCTCTCTTTTGACCATGCATACAAATCTCTAACATATATCATGGCATCTGGGAGATAAGTCTGTATGACTATTCCTGCTTTTAAGTTTTTAAATTCCTCTTTTTCTAACACAGCCTTGAAAGAATCTATGGTTATCTCTATGTCTCGGTACTCTTCCATGTCAAGATTGACAAACTTATAGCACGCATTTGAGTCTATATCTTTGTAACTGTTTTGCATAGCAGCCCTGTAGACTCTCTCAAGTTGTGCTGAAATGTTTTTTATGTTGTTTTCATGTGCATGAGGAATGATTTGAGAAAAAAGATTAGAAATCTTTATGGAGAGATAGTCCACATCTGGATTCTCTAGGAGTTTTATGTACTTTTCTACACGTAAGTTTGCCTCTTCTTTACTTAGGACAATCTCACCAATGACATTAATATTTACACGTGTTCCCTCTTTTTTTCTCTTTTGCATATGCTTTGAGAGAACTGGGTCTTCTCCTTGAATTACGATAGAACTGATGTCATTTCTAAGATACTTTATAAACAAAGGAATAGAGATAGAACTGACATAAACGCCAACATCACGAAAAAGCCAGATAAGGATTTGTTCAAACTGAGAGAAAAAGTCTGTACTTTTGTACTTATCAAANATATGTTCNAGTTGGTCAGCTACTCTATCTCCATCATGCGAGCGAAAACTCTGGTCNAGTAGCTCTATGAGAAATATTTTGTTTACAGGATTTTTAAGCATTTTTAGCATCATCTCGTGAAACTCTTGCTCTTTGCCTTTTCTNGAGACTTCTATCTTTTTTTGCCATTCATAGGCTACTTTTTTTACATCACTTACTATCTCTTTTGGTATGCTCAANTCTTTTTCCTCTGGTAGATATTTCTTCCAATGTATTAAAACAGAGTTAATATGTCAAATTTTATATTATAATTTGTATCAATTTTGAACTATATGAGGGCTAAATGCAAAAAGAAAATTTACTCATCGTTATCTCTACGGACAGTGTCGATTCTATCATGAAATTTCCACTTCTTTATGGCGGAGTTAGTTTACCAAGAGAGTACTGGAAAAGAGTTCATGTGATGTTTTGGGGTGCTTCTATACAGGTCGCAAAATCAGATGAAAGTGTGCGAGAAAAAGTACAAGCTATGCAAAAAGATGGTGCTGAGTTTAGCTCTTGTGTTGTGTGTGCTGAGGATTATGAAGCCGTTGTAAAGCTAGAGGAGATAGGCATTGTGTGCAATCATACAGGCGAACTACTTACCGAAGCACTCAAAAATGAGAGCTGGTCAGTACTTACTATCTAAAAAGAGTCCGTAGTATAAAAAAGTAGAAAATTTTTAGTAAGACTTCAAAGACATTTTGTAGTCATCCATAATATATCCATGACCGATTTTTTGCACCAAGCGACTCTGTTTTTTAAAGCCTAACTTCTCATAGCTATTTATTGCGAGATGGTTGTTTATGTTGACGGTTAGATAAATTTGTTGAAGTCTTTTTTTTTGGAGTCTTTTTTTCACAACTAAAATGGCTCTTTTTGCAAATCCTTTTTTTCGGTAGAGCGAACTTACATATATCTTACTTAAAAAAATACTCCTGTTTTCAACTATAAAAGACACATATCCAACATAATGAGTAGAAACTTTAAACAGATAGTACTCAACACCATTTTTTATCTGGCGTTTGATGGCATTTTTACTTTGAAACTTCTTGAGCATAAACGCCACTTGTTTCTCTCCTATGATAGGAGTGTAGTGTTCTCTCCAAATCTTTGAAGCAAGAGACTCTACCTCTCTTATATGTCTCACATTTGATACCTTTAGAATTTGCACTAGAGAAGTTCTCCTATACTTTTATACTCATCTTGTTGCATCTCAAATGAAAACGCCGTGATGTCATCTTGCATATGTTCTTGTGAAGTCGTTCCACTGAGTGGAGTGATGCCAAGAGAGTGAAGATAGTTAAAGAAAATCTGTGCAGGGGCTTTTTTGTACTTAAATGCGAGCTGTTTTATTTGCTCACTTGCTAAGATATGTGGGTTTGCAGTAAGTGTCCAAAAGCTTTGGTAGCGAATCTTTTTTTCATCACACCAAGCTCTAAGTTCTTTGTCATAATCGCTATCACTATAAAATCTGTTTTGAATAAACGCAGGCTTAATAGAACTATGCTCATAAAGTTTTTTAAGGAGTTCTAAGTCATAGCAGTTGCTTATCCCAAGGTTGAGAGCTTCGCCGCGTTTATGAATGAGCTCCATCGCTTGCCATACTTCAAAAAGATCAGAGGATGGAAAAAGCNGTGAGTGTAAAACAAGAGAATCTACATAGTGTGTTTGTAAGTTTTTCTTGGAGACTTCAAAAGATTGGGCTACTTGGTGTTTTAGAGCTGCATTTTTATTATAAGGAGTGTTGCTTGGGTCTTGTCCACTAAGGGGAGTAAACTTAGTCTGTAAAAAAAGCTCCTCGCGTTTAAAG
>JGI11705J14877_10000780_pt1 | contig 19226 bp, 20 predicted proteins | sample Etolaghawater15m_FD_14877 | JGI IMG/M metagenome (IMG submission 14877)
CTTTTCGACACCTGAAATCATGCAAAAGTACCACGCCATCGGATAGCCCGCCGTGCGGTCGAATTGGCTGAGAAAGCGCGACAGCTCAACGCCGCGCTCAGTAAAATTCGGCAACGGCGGCATACCGCTGCCAAAGGTGCTGAGCGGGGTCGCCTGCAAGCGCGTTTCACCAAAGCGGTCTTTGTAATCCGTCATGTGCAACACAAAATGACGGCAAAAATCTTTATCCTCGGTGCTGCATGCTGTCCAATTGTCAAAAAAGCGCAGGGTAAAGAGGCTGTCTCCATAGCTTCCCGAGGTCATGCGGGCGTGAACGTCCGACATATCCCAGGCCCTGCGTAAGGTGTAAAACGCCGCGTTTAACTGGGTAGGATCAACCCGGATGGGGTTTTCGGGATCGAGCAAATCTTCAATGGTGTCCGGCGCCTCTTCGGAGTCGAACAATTCACGATCCGTGACTTCGCGCAGTTCATCGACTTCGACCTGTACAAAATCCCAAGGGTGCGGACCGGATTTCGCGGTCAGATAGTGGGTGGTGCCACACATTCTGGTGGCCAACAGTCCGGCACTTTCATAACGCACGAACAAATCCAAAAGATCGCCGTTGCTTTCATCTTCAATCCACTGCTGCAAATGCTCCGCAATGCGGTTGCCGTTGCTGTCCACCACGCCGCCAACCCGGTGCCAGCCTTTGCGCGACAAAACCAATCGCCACTCCAGGTCCGGAAATACATTTTCCAAGGCCTTCACCAGCATGCCATGCCCCGGTTTTGGACGGGCAGAGGCAACCGCGCCATCCAGCAAGGACAGGCGATCCGATGGCAACTCAACGTTCATGCACTCAGCTCCGCAATCAAAACGCCCGTCGCGAAGTCTGGATCCGACGTGATCTTCATGCAGTGTTCACTGCCATCGACGACGTAAACGTTTGCCGTATCGCCTTCGCGCACGGGTTTTTCCAAACACAGTTCGTCTTCCAAACAATGCGTGAAGTGGATCGATGCCCACTGCTCGCGCAGCTTGGGCACGACATCCGCGCTGCCGCCTTGCGCGTTGACGAAGACCAGAATTTCATCAAGGACGCTTGGCGCAATCATGACGCATATTCCTCAGTCATGTGTATCTTGGCGCGTTCCTCCGCCCCAAGCCCCATGGCTTTCGCCAGCCAAGGCGGCGGGCTGCCCGCGATGACATCCTGCAACTGGGTCAGAACGTCGCGCGCTTTGCCGCCATTGGGTTGTTTGATCGGGTGGATGTCGGCACGCACCACTTTGGCCGCGGCGGGGCCGCCAATGGAGACGATGTAGAGAACCTGACAATCGCGAATCAGATCGGCGCGGTATTTGTTTTTGTCTTCGGCCTCAACATCGTCAGCCGTTGAACGCACGGCGATCAAACGGATTTCACTGGCCGACATTTGATACACCAAAAAGCGCGAACACGATCCGAAGTGACCGTCAAAATCTTCACCGCCATTGGACGCCATCGCCACCCGGATTGATCCCGGCATGTCGCCGTCTTCGTAAGGATCAAGGCTCGGCATTTCAAAGTCGTCCGGCCCGGATTTTCCTTTGAGAATAGATAGTACGTTTTTCAGCGTTTCTTTGGTTTCGCCAAACAACTTGCCGCCATCGGCCGTGCGCAGCTTATCCATGCTGAGTCCGGTCATTTTCTTTTCCGTCAGCGGAAGGGCCACCGCATCGCCAACGATGCCAAGCATTTCGCCAGGGGAAACGTTGTTTAAGGCTTTGGCCGCCAAGCCAATGCGCAGGGCCATGTTGCGGGTGAGCTCATGTTCGCTCATGTCCTGACCTCCTGATCGAGAATTTCACAGTGCAATGCGGCCACCCCAAGCCTTGGGGCAGCCGCAAAACATCAATCGAGGAACACGATGCAATCGTCTTCCATGCACACTTCAATGCACTGAGGCATATCGTGTTCGCCATCGCATTCGGTGCAGGTGTCGGTCTTCACGGTGTAAAGGCCTTTGTGCGGAACGATGGACTTGGTCGGGCATACCGGTTCGCAATCGCCACAAGCGGTGCAAATACTGGCTTCAATTTGAACGGCCATGGAGAAATCTCCTTAAAAAACATGAAACCCAGGACAAGACGGATGGTTACCCGCGCTTAAACCTGAGCGTTGTTGGAAATGTGGGAGGCGGGCTGATGGGGTCTATGTACCACTTGGAACCGTCACCAATTTCAACCTCTCCCCCCCATGTATCGGGGGTGTCGGTTTCAACGGAGACGACAATGTCTTCCAAGTCCTTTTTGGCGACATAGAACAGCAGCTCGCCTTTTTCATTTTTACGGATCATGACGCTGGGCATCGGATACTCCTCTGTCTGCAGGTAAGGAAGGGCGACGGACGATGCCCGCCGCCCCAAGCCTTAGCGAACCAGATCGTAGTTGTAATCCGTGGTGCCCATGCCTCGTGTTTCTTCGTCGAGACGTTCCAGAACCGCGTTCACCAAGGTGGTGAGGATGTACATGGCGCCTTCATAGCCCATGGTCGTCATGCGATGCAGGTGGTGACGATCGAAGATCGGGAAGCCGATGCGGATCAAGGGAACTTCGAACTCTTTACCCTTGTGCAAGGTGTCACGCTGGATGAACTTGCCGTAGCTGTTGCCGATCATGAAGTCCGGTTTGTTGGTGAACATCAAGGACCGGAAGTGCCACAGATCTTTACCCACATGGACTTCGCAGTTTGCGCCATAAGGGCTCGCTGCCAACATCGCATCCACGGCTTTTTTCCAACGCTTGTTGGCGTGGTTGCACAGGATGTGGGTGGGCTCTGCGCCCAGTTCCAGCAAGAACGCCGTCATACCCATGACATAGTCCGCGTCGCCATAAAGACCGAACTTCTTGCCGTGCAGCCAGGTGTGGCTGTCGGTCATCATGTCGACCAAGCGACCGCGTTCTTTTTCAAGGCTGGCGGGAATGGCCTTACCGGTCAATTCGGCAACCTTCATCAAGAACCCATCGGTGCCTTTGAGGCCCATGGGGATGTCGATATCCGTACCCGGTTGGTTCCAGACATCCTTGACGTACTTTTTGGTTTTGACCAACTGCCACGGCTGCAACAACAGCGTATCGATGGCGTTCGGCGCGTCCTTCACTTCATCTTGGGTCGTGCCGCCATCATACATGCGGTATTGACCGTCGGCCGGGGTATCAAGCACTTCACTGGGATCGCACAACAAGGTGGCGTCGACGCCCATCTCAGCCATCATGCGCTTCATCACACGATAGTTGCCAAGATACGTTTCAAAGCCGGGAACCAAGTTGATTTTACCATTGGAACCAACTTTTTTGTCGTCCATAAAGTTCAGCGTGAAGTAACGCATGATCCCTTCGAACATGTTGTCCCAGCCGGTGGTGTGCGAACCGACGAAGCTCGGCGTGTGCGCAAATGGGGTTGGGAATTCATCGGGAACGTGACCGGCTTTTTTGGCGTTACCAATAAAGGCGTTCAAGTCATCGCCGATAACTTCGGCCATACAGGTGGTCGAAACCGCAATCATTTCAGGCTTGTAAAGGGCTTTGGCATTTTCCAGGCCGTCATACATGTTCTTCTGACCGCCAAACACTGCTGCATCTTCGGTCATGGAATCTGACACGCAGGCAATGGGTTCTTTAAAGTGGCGGTTGAAGTAGGTGCGGAAGTAAGCAACGCAGCCTTGTGAACCGTGCACATACGGCAGGGTCTTTTCAAAACCCAGAGCACACAACACCGAACCCAAAGGCTGACAGGCCTTGGCAGGGTTAATGGTAAGGGCTTCGCGGGCGAAGTTCAGTTCTTGATATTCTTTGGTCGTGGACCATTCGAACATCTCATCAACTTTGGCTTCGCCGTGACGTTCTTCAAACATATCTTGCTTATTTTGCAGGCTATCTTTGTAGTCCTGGTCACGAAACAAGGGGTAACTCGGTTTGATGTCTTCAACTACTTGCGACATTTTCTTTCCTCCTCCCGTGTCACTAATCTGTGAACAAACGGGTTAAAGGTGAACGATGACTGATCCTTCAAGTGTCTCGCCTGGGGATCAGCCGGGGGGTTATTCAGCAGCGATGGCCTCTGCCTTGCTGTCCTTGTGCCAAGGTGGCGTCAGGTTGTCCCAGCAGGGGTTGTTCAAGGTCATATCCATGTCACGGGCGAAGATGGCGAAGCCGTCATAGCCGTGATACGGGCCGGAGTAATCCCACGAGTGCATTTGGCGGAACGGAATACCCATCTTTTGGAAGATGTACTTTTCCTTGACGCCCGAACCGATCAAATCCGGCTTCACCTTTTTGACGAATTCTTCAAATTCGTAGCCGGTGACGTCATCATAAATCAGCGTTGCGTCGCCAACTTCTTTGATGGTGCGGTCATAATCGTCGTTGTGGCCAAATTCATAGCCAGTACCGACAACTTCCATGCCTAAATCTTCGTAAGCGCCGATCACGTGGCGCGGACGCAGGCCGCCGATATAGAGCATGACTTTTTTGCCTTCCAAACGGGGACGATATTTATCGATCACAGCTTGGTATTCGGCTTTGTATTTGGCGATCACGCGTTCGGCGCCTTCCTTGATCGAATCATCGAAGAACTCGGCGATCTTGCGCAGGCTCTCTTCAATTTTGGTCGGACCAAAGAAGTTATATTCCATCCACGGAATACCGTACTTTTCTTCCATGTGACGGGAGATGTAGTTCATGGAGCGATAGCAGTGGAGCAAGTTCAGCTTCACTTTCGGTGTCAGTTCCATTTCTGAAATGGAGCCATCACCGGACCACTGGGCCACAACGCGCAGACCCATTTCCTCGAGCAAAATGCGCGAAGCCCAGGCATCACCGCCGATGTTGTAATCGCCAAGAATAGCGACGTCGTAATCGGTCGTCACAAAGGTGTCGTCGTTGTCACGTTTGTCCAAAGCCCAATCACGGACCGCATCGTTGGCGATGTGGTGGCCGAGAGACTGGGAAACGCCACGGAAACCTTCGCAACGCACCGGAACGATGGTTTTGCCGGTTTCTTTGTTCTGCGCCTTGGCGACCGCTTCGATGTCATCACCGATCAGACCGATGGGGCATTCAGATTGGATGGTGGTGCCTTTGTTCAAGGGGAACAAGGTTTCGACTTCTTGCAACAGTTTGGCGAGCTTTTTGTCGCCGCCGAACACGATGTCTTTTTCCTGGAAATCCGAGGTAAAGTTCATGGTGCCGTAGGTGTTGATACCGGTGGTGCCGACGTAGTAGTTACGACGACCGGCGCGGGAGTATTGACCGCAACCAACGGGGCCGTGAGAAACGTGGATCATGTCCTTGATCGGACCCCACACAACGCCCTTGGAACCGGCATACGCGCAACCGCGAATGGTCATCGCACCCGGAACCGATTTCCGGTTGGATTTGATGCATTTCTTGGATTGCTCAATCGTATGGTCGTTGACCGTCAGATGTGCTTCACGGATTTTTTTAGCTTTTTCGGGGTAAACCTCAAGAACCTCTTCGATCAGGCTCTGGGTTTCCTCACGTGTCATATTCGACATGACGTTCTCCTCTCAGAGAGTTGGAAAGTGCCGGGCGGTGGGCCGATCCAACGGACCGACCCACCAAAAGGCCTTAAGCCGTGGCTGCAGCTGCGGCTTCAAGATCCGCTGCTTTCTGACCGACGATGCTTTCGTCTTCTTCGTCCATGATGCCAAATTCCATCAACAAGTCTTCCAACTCGTCCATGGTGATCGGGGTTGGGATCACGAACATTTCGTTATTGATGATCTTCGTCGCAAGCGAGCGATATTCAGCGGCTTGCTTGGAGGTCGGATCGTATTCAATAACCGTCATGCGACGAATTTCTGCGCGTTGCACGAGGTTGTCGCGCGGAACGAAGTGGATCATCTGCGTGCCCAGCTTGTCAGCCAGTGCCATGATCAGTTCGTCTTCACGATCGGTTTCACGTGAGTTACAGATCAAGCCCGCGAGACGCACGCTACCGGAGTTTGCGTACTTCACGATGCCTTTGGCGATGTTGTTGGCGGCATACATAGCCATCATTTCGCCGGAACACACGATGTAGATTTCTTGGGCTTTGTTTTCACGGATCGGCATAGCGAACCCGCCACACACCACGTCACCCAAAACGTCGTAGAACACGAAGTCCAGGTCATCCGTGTAAGCGCCTTCTTCTTCCAAGAAGTTGATGGCGGTGATCACACCGCGACCTGCGCAACCAACGCCGGGCTCAGGTCCGCCGGATTCGACGCAAGCAATGTCGCCGTAACCGATCTTGAGCACGTCTTCGAGCTCCAAATCTTCAACCGAACCTGCATCGGCAGCCATCTGCATGATGGTGTTTTGTGCTTTTGCGTGAAGGATCAGACGAGTCGAATCCGCTTTGGGATCGCAACCCACGATCATCACTTTTTTGCCAAGTTCTGCGATAGCAGCAACAAGATTCTGCGTGGTGGTGGATTTACCAATCCCCCCCTTACCGTAGATGGCGGCTTGACGAAGTGCCATGATGGTGTCTCCTTAAAGTTTCTCTGTCTGTGGCGCAGTGATACGCCGGTAATTTCGTCTGTCGGGCCTACATCAGCAAAAGGTGTGCCAATGCTGAATTTTCATATTAACTATATGATATATATAAAAATTATTGCCTGCTCCGGATGGAGCTATATCTGACAAACAAGTCCAAGACTCGACAAAACCTTAATGATTGTATGGTTACTGACATGCCTCAAAGCCCCTCACCGACACCGCCCTCAGCTCAACCCGACACGACCCTTCCGGCCCAGGCCAGGCTACCCATCAATCGGTGCAATCTGCCCGCAGTGATCCTCGGCAGCCTGACGTTTCAAAGTCATCCTCAACACCTGGAAATCGATGGCGTGAGTGCGTTTTATGCGGATCTTTTTCAAGCCCTTCACGTTTTGGACACGCCGCAGCTGCGCGCCCAAAAGTTTCAAGATTACATGACGGTGAAGTTTCGCTTGAGCACGCCCGAAGACGCCGGTGGCGCACAAGACCAGGGCAGCGCCAAAGGACGAAGCCGCACCAAGGCCGACTACCGACAAATGCTCTGCGGGTGGTCCTTTGATGCAGATGGTCGTGAAGCCGCGGTTCTCAAAAGCTGGGTTGAATCGCGCTTCGGTCTGCTCACCCGTTATCACAAGGGTTCTCTTCATGACCGAACGGAGCCGTACTTTGCCTTGTTCCTGCAAGACCGTGCCAACGGACTGCACAACACCAACGCGCTGGAAACACAAATTGATGTTCTCCACGCCTTCTGCCAGTTTGAGCTGGCCCAGCGGTTTGCGAATTTAACCCACCTCACCCTCTACAGAGGCGTCAATCGCCTTGATGCGTTTGAAGTGCTCTCCAAATCCGATCGTCATCATCAAGTGATGCTGTTCAACAACATCAATTCGTTTACCGCCAACAGAGACACGGCGGGTGAATTCGGCGACCATATCCTGACGGTGCAGGTCCCGTTGAGCAAAATCGTATTCTTTTCCGGATTGCTTGAAGGTCTCTTGCAAGGCGAAGACGAATACATTGTGTTGGGTGGGGTCTACGCCGTCGAAACCGCCACATACTAAGGACAAGCGCTAGACGGTCTGTGACAAATTGTCGCAAAGCCCTCATTGTCTGTATGGCTTTGGTGGTGCGTCTGCGCGCTTTCTTAAACTGGTGCGCTTTTTGCACAACACCTCTTGAATTCATTGCCACCTGCCAAAGCCACCTGCAAGAGGTACAGACATGAGCCATAGCAATAGCGTAGACGCGACCCTTCAAACGATCCTTGGTGAAATTGCAAGCGGGGCGGCTGTCCCATATTTAGGCCACGGTGTTTTGGCGTCTTGTCGCAATGTCGAAAGCGACGCGCCCATGCCCGCCGACAGCGACAGCATGATTTTGGCCATGAACAACGGCCGCCCGATGGCACCGAAGTTGATGTACGAATTTCCCCGCGCCGCCATGAACCTGGAACTGAAAAAGGGCCGCAGCTTCATCACCCGGTTTTTGACCGAACTGTACAGTGGCCAAAGCTGGACCCGCGCGCCGCTGCACGATTGGATTGCTCATCACAAACCCGGCTACGTCATCGACATCAACAGAGACACCCAGCTGCAAGACAGCTATGCCCACACGCCGCACACCCTCATTCGCGGCACGGCGCGCATCGGCGGCACCAATTTCCGCTACGAATTGCATGCGTATGACGGCGAAAAGTATACCGAGATCGCCCAGGAAGATGCAGACCTCAGCCTACCGATTTTGTTTAAACCCACCGGCAGCCCCCTGCCCAATCCCACCTACATTGCGTCGGATGCGGATTATGTGGATTACATCACCGAACTGATGGGCGGCTTTGGCATTCCCGCCTTTTTGAAAGAAAAGCGCAAAGATTTGAAGTACGTGTTGCTGGGCATGCGGCTCAACCGCGATACCGAACGGATGGTCTTGTCGGACATCGTGTACGGTGCTGCAAAACCCACGGGCTGGGCGTTGATCCCTGATGCCAACGACAAAGAAAAGCGTTTTTGCGACAAGCTTGGTTTGCAATGGGTGGACGCCAGTATTGATGATTTTCTGGCGGCATCACCAGTTTTAGAGGCAGCATCGTGAACGACCTAGTCCTTTTTTCAGATATGGAATCCAAACACGACGCCCTGCCCTTGTTGACCTGGTCGCAAGATCGTCTGGGACTGGGGGTGCCGGTCATGGATGGCTATCACCAAGAATTCCTGAGCATTTTATCAGCACTTCCGTCCATGCCCGACAGCGTATTCCCGACCTTGTTCGCCGAGTTGGTCCGCCATACCCGTGAGCATTTTTCCAATGAAGAAACGCTGATGCGCGAAACCGAATACGGCCTGTTGCGCGAACACTTAGAAGAACACCGACGGGTTCTGGGCGATTTGGAGGTGATGTTGGAACGTGCGCAACGTGGCCGCATGATGATGCCGCGCGAATATGTGAAAAACGGCATGCCGGAATGGTTTGCTCTGCATCTGGCCACCATGGACAGCGCCTTGGCGGCACATCTCAAAATCAAATTGGATTTTGGCTAACCTTCAGCTCCCGACCGCTGAGCAGAGGGGAGAGTTGCAACAACAGACGGGCCTGCGCATCACACGCGTCCGCTACGTTTCTGTCCAACTTTGCCAGCCAGCGCTTAGGGATCGCATCAACGCCGTAGAGCGCACCCGCCAGAAACCCCAAAATCGCGCCGGTCGTATCGGCATCCCCGCCCCGGTTGACCACATCCAAAAGGGCGGCTTCAAAACTGTCGGTGCGGGTGAACGCCTGAAACACCGCACGCAAGGTATCGGGCAGAAATCCACTTGGATTTTCCTCGCGCTTTTTGGTGAAGTCATAGGCTTTGTCGTATCGTCCTAAGCGATGAGCCAGGGCGACCATATCCTGATACGCGTTTATGGGCGTGATCAAGGCCCGCTGAACCATCTGCACAACGGTCATCATTCCGGCATCTGCCAAGGGGCAATTGTGTGTGATGTGTGCCTGTATATGCGCGGCGGCCTCAAGGGTTTTTGGGTCCGCGCCCAGCGCCGCTAAGGCCAACGGCAAAACCCGCATCACCGCACCATTGCCACCGTCATAGTCATCGACAGGCCCCTGCACAGTGCCGGAAGTGCGAAAGCGCACGATGCCGCGACGCACCGTGCTGCCCACATCGACCGGTTTGCTTTTCAGCCACGCATCAAAGGCCTTGGCAACACTCACGCCCTCAATGCCATCGGCGCGCAAGATGGCATCCCCAAGGGCTAAGCTCATTTGCGTGTCATCGGTCACTTGTCCGGGACGCAGCTTCAACCAACCGCCGCCGATCAGGTCGCGATGTTCGCCGTACTGATGTTGGATTTCGCGCGGCGTCATGAATTCAACCGTCGCGCCCAAGGCATCGCCCACGGCCAAACCTAAATATGCACCGCTGGCCCGTGACGTCAGGCCATCTTGTTCAAAGGCCAGAGGGTCAGCCTTCATCGCCGAAGCAGACATGGTAATCCGTACACACTTCACAAGACGGTGCCCGACAAACGTAAATCCCCTCGGCGATGCACAATTGTTTGTACAGAAACTTCTTCCATTTCATATTGCGGTCGTTGCGCAGTGCCAGTGTCGGAAAATTGCGCTCCATCAGTTGGGTGAGCTCGGCGCGGCTAAACAGCCCTAAATCTTCCCACAAATGATCGGACCCCAAACACCCGGTGCACACAATGTCGGCCATAAACCGCTCAGAGATATCGCGCCCCGCCCGGTGGCTCAGCAACAAGTGGCGCAATTCATCCCATTCCAAGGACCGGGTTTTGGGCAAGCGCAATTTCGAACGCACCCCGGCAGGAAACTTCACGCGGGGGAAATGGCGGCGCATCAATTTGCGAAAATCGCCCGCCGGCAATCCCATCCAGCCCCCCAGGGCGCTTTTGCCCAGTCGGGCATTGATCGCCATGGCGGCAAAGGCCGCATCGTTGCCGTGGCCGCGAGAACGCGAAAGCATCTTGCTGCGCGGGCGTTCTTTCAACTGAGCCATGGAGTTGAGCATCATAAAATCTCTACCTTGGTTTTACGGTGACATTACCCAATATTTGCGCCTGACACGCCAAGCGATCTTTTCGCCCCGCCAAGTTTTCGCGCAGAACACGGTCTTCCAACACAGAGGGTTCAGACAAATTTTCCTGACCCGCAACAATTTCCATCATGCAGTTTCCGCAATCGCATTCCCGACAGCCATAAGTGATACCAGATCCAGCTTTTTCCGAAACTTCGATCACCCGCGTGCCCACCGGAACGATGACGGTTTGATTGATATCGGCGAAGGTGATTTCTGCTTTGGCCATGATTATGCTCTCATAAACTTAATGACTTAACGCGCTTGAATTTCCGCCATGGCCTGGGCCATTTTGAACGGTGGGATGCCGGTCAACGATCCCGAAGGGTTGATCGCTTCCCCAGCCGCGTTCAAAATCGCCCCTTCGATGGGACAGATTGCCGCGCACTGCGGGTCGGCATAATCACCGTCGCATTCGGTGCATTTGTTTCCATCAATCAAAAAATGTTGCCCCGCCGAGGATGTGGACAAAGAAATGGCTTGGGACGGACACAACGGTTCGCACGCGTAACAATTCACGCAACTTTCGATGATGCTCAACGCCATAACGTTTCTCCCTCAACCGGCCGCTTGAACGTGTAAGTCTTTGGCCGACCACCCTTGGTCCACCAAATCGCCATACATGCCCTTTACCGCATCTTCGATCAGGTCCATGGCATAGGCTCCATTCGGCGTAATCCCGGCGGCTTCCAATTGTGACCAGGGCTCGATGCCGACTTTGGCCGACACAACCGCGGAACAATCTGAAAGCGAGTCCAAAATGGCATCCAACACGGTGCCCTTTTCGGCCCCATCGGGGCACACGTCCGGACCGACACAATAGGCATTTTCAACCTTGCGCGGGCCGATGAAGCGGATACCTTCGGGGCTGGCTTCATAAACCAGGAATTCTTTAGCATGGCCAAAATGTTCATTGATGACCCCGCCGCCTTTGGTGGTCACGGCGATGCGAGCGGGGGGCGTGCCGATGGGGGCCAGCAAAGTTTCTTGCATCTCGGCAAGTTCTTTTTCGGCGCGCAAGGCATCCCTGTGCGCTTCGATGCCCGCATGCACATTGGCGCGCTTGGTCATGGCCGCTTGGTAATCAATGTCCATGGCTTCGATTTTGTCCAAGGTGAATTCTTGGCCGCGATCTTCGCCCAGCAACCCAACCGCGTCAGCGCGACACTGGCGGCAGTGCCGCATCATGTTCATGTCGCCCGCGCACGCATCTTGCAAATCCGACAATTCTTGTTTGGACGGACCGCGCTGACCCATCACACCGTAAAACGTGCCGTGTTCGGCTTCCGCGATCAGGGGCATGACGTTGTGCAAAAACGCGCCCTTGGCTTTTACGATACGGGACACTTCTTTTAAGTGCTCATCGTTGACGCCGGGGATCAGGACCGAATTCACTTTGACCAATATGCCCCGCTCGATGAGCATTTCGAGGCCCTTTTGCTGGCGTTCGATGAGGATTTTAGCCCCCTTCGCACCCTTGATGCGGCGATTGTTCCAAAACACCCAGGGATAAATTTTGGCACCGACTTCAGGATCGACACAATTGATGGTGATGGTCACATGATCGACCTTCAACGCTTCAATCTCATCGACATGATCGGGCAATGCCAGACCGTTGGTGGACAAACACAACTTGATGTCCGGGGCTTTGGCGTAAATTTCTCTGAAGGTGGCAAAGGTACGTTCGGGGTTGGCCAAGGGATCGCCGGGACCCGCCACCCCCAAAACCGTCATTTGCGGAATTTCACTGGCCACCGCCAGAACCTTTTTCGCCGCCTGATCGGGGCTCAACAGCTCCGACACCACACCCGGACGGCTTTCGTTGGCGCAATCGTATTTACGATTACAATAATGGCATTGAATGTTGCAGGCCGGAGCGACGGCGACGTGCATGCGGGCATAAAAATGATGTGCTTCTTCCGAATAACAGGGGTGATTGTGAACCTTTTGGCGAACTTGGTCGGGCAAATGGCCCATGCCGTCTTCGCTGCTGCCACAGGTTCCGGAGCTACACCCGCCTTGGGGAGCCGCGTTATCTTGACCAAGGACTTTCAGTTCCATAATGCACCCTTTTTCTTCACCGGGGGGTCTGTATGTCAAACGTCTCAATACCGATAGAAATCTCTACCTGAACCTTCGCAAGGTCCGTGCCAATTCATAACGCATTGATAATATTTGAAAGACCCAGAAGAATGCGGTGCTGGTTCTGACAATCCCCACCCCCTCAATGTTGCATGTGCGACAATTGTTTTGGATGAGGGATTAGACCGGGAACGTCACCGTGACCGTTGTGCCACGGCCCACATGGCTGTCCAAATTGAGGGAACCGCCATGCAATTCGACCAACTTCTTTGATATGGGCAAGCCCAGGCCGGTGCCCTCGACAACGTGGTCAAGACCGTGTTCGGCTTGGCCGTATTCACTGAGCACACGGGGAATGTCCTCGGCGTCGATGCCGACGCCTGTATCTTTAACCGACACCGCCAGCAATCCCGGCGCACAGTCTTCGATGGACACCGTGACGGATCCTTGTTCAGGGGTGAACTTAATGGCATTGGACAACAAATTGAGAAAGACCTGTTTGATGCGTCGACCGTCGCCGCGCATGGTGGCCTCCATCTCTTCATTAATCTTCGAGATCAGGTGCACCTGACCTTCTTGGGCGCGGTGACCAATAAGCACCAAACACTCCATCATGACGGCGCGGACATCAACATCGCCCATATCCAAATCAACGGAACCGGAATTGATTTTCGATAAATCCAAGATATCGTTGATCAGGCCCAGCAAATGATCTCCCGAGCCTTTGATGATATCGACATACTCAACATATTGAGGCGGCGTGATGGGGCCGTGAATTTTTGTCCGCATGGCATCTGCAAACCCAATAATGGCGTTGAGCGGCGTGCGCAGTTCATGGGACATGGAAGCCAAAAACAGGCTTTTGGCCTCGGTGGCTTTCTCTGCTTTTTTCAAAGCCTTTTTGAGGGACAATTCCGCCAAACGCCGACGTTCGATCTCAAGCAACAATTCGCTGGTGCGTTTTTGCACCCGGCTTTCCAATTCGTTTGTGAAGTCGACGACGTCCCGTTCAAGGTTTTTACGGACCGTAATATTTTTCACAAAGCCTTCGAAGTAAGCTTCACGCGCACCCGTCGCCGACACGACCCGCGCCGTTTCGGAAATCCAGATGATGCTGCCATCACGCCGGTACACCTGACTTTCAAAATTTTCGATCGAACCTGTATCCATCAAGGCATTGATAAAAATGTCTCGCTTGCCGTCTTCGACATACAATTGATGAGAAATATCTGTGAGCGTACCCAGCATATCATCGACGCTGTCATACCCGTACATATGGGCCAAGGCCGGATTGATCAACAGGTAGCGCCCTTCCAGCGTGCTTTGAAAAATACCGATATTGGCGTTTTCAAAGATGTCGCGGAACGCGCCGCAGTTGTCATCTTGTTCAGGCATTTTCGGCTTCGTACTCGATGTGGCTTTTATATGATTCATGATCAGATTTGTCGCACTTTGATGTTGAGGGTCTGAATGCGATAAGCGATTTGCCGGGGCGTCATGTTCAACAACCGTGCAGCTTTGGCCTGGACCCAGCCGGCCTCTTCCAGGGCGGCAATGACGCGCTCGCGCTCATCCAAATTCGGATCGTTCAAATCCACCGCCGGAGCCGCAGGGGCCATGACCCCAGGTGCTCCAGGTGATCCACTGGTGACCATGGGCGGTGCCAACATCTTATTCGACAACCCTGAAAGCGCGATCACATCGCGATCAATGACCCCTTTTTCGCCCATGATTGACGCGCGTTCGAGCATGTTTTCCAACTCGCGCACATTGCCCGGCCAATTGTGCCTAACCAAGATCCGTACCGCACTGTCGGTAATGTCCAAGGGCCGTCCCTGATGTTTGGCGATTTTGTTGACCAAGAAGCGAGCCAGATCCGGAATGTCTTCGACCCGGTCGCGCAACGGCGGCATGTTGATGGGCATCACATTTAAGCGATAGTACAAGTCTTCGCGAAACGCGCCGCTTTCCACTTCTTCTTCCAGGTCACGATTGGTGGCTGCGATGACGCGCACATCGACCTTAATGGTCTTGTTCCCGCCGACACGCTCAAACTCGCCTTCTTGCAAAACACGCAGGAGCTTGGCCTGAAAGGCGGCGGAAATCTCGCCGATTTCATCCAAGAACAAGGTTCCGCCGTGGGCCATTTCAAAGCGCCCTTTGCGCTGGGTATTGGCTCCGGTGAAGGCCCCCTTTTCGTGACCAAAAAGTTCCGATTCCAAAAGATTGTCAGGAAGCGCCGCACAGTTGAGTTTGACCATCGGACCGTGCACGCGCGGACTGTTGTAATGGATGGCGTTGGCCACCAGTTCCTTGCCCGTACCGGATTCACCGCGCAGCAAAACCGTTGTGTTCCACGCCGAAACCAAGCGCACTTGTTCAAACACCCGGCACATGGATTGCGACCGACCCACGATATTGTCAAAACCGTGTTCGTGTTTGATCACCCGGCGCAACGTGTCGCGTTCTTCTTTCAGCTCGCGCTTTTCATTTTCCAACTGCACCCAAAGGCGCACGGTCTGCGCAATCAAGTTGGCGATCATTTCCATAAAGCGCGCGCGACCGTTTAAATCTTCCAACCCTAAACTGGGTTGGGCCGCCAAAACGCCCAAAGGTTCATCACCGGCAAAAATCGGCACACCAATAAACGGTAAGGATGGATCATGCGCTCCGGCACGGCCTAAAAATTTTGGTTCTTGGGCAATGTTGGGAACCACAACGGCGACACATGTTTCCATGATTTCGCCAACCACGCCTTCGCCGGGGCGATAGCTGATGGTGCCATCAGATACCACACCTTTTTTGCTGGAAACCCGCAAGTTCAAGTTGCCGGTGTCTTCATCCAACAGGCTGATCATACCGTTTTGAAAACCGCCGACGTCATGCAGCAATGCCAAAACCTGCTCCAAGGTATCGCGCAAGTTCAGAGAATGGCTGAGGATCTGGCTGACCTTATACAGCGTATCAATATCGACCTTGACGAGACCACACGCGCACACATGGTCGTCTTCTGTGTTCGGGGCGTTTTGCGCGCTCTTGTTCATAAGGAGGTCCTTTTTTGCCCATGGCCCAAACTGCCTGCGGCGAAAACGATTTCAACCCGACCGCCGCCCGTCAAGGCGTTGCCAATTTGAATGGAACCACCTTGCTCAGAGATGATTTGGCGCGCCAACACCAAGCCCATACCGGGGCGTGATCGGGTTTTTTTCCACGCCGTAAAAAACGGCTCAAAGGCCTTATAAAGGATGCCATCATCAAAGCCCTGACCGCTGTCGCGAATTTCCATCATCACGTCGCCACCATCCGTGGCGCGGGTGCTGATGATGATTTCCCGCACGTCTCCACCGTCTTTGATGGCCATAATCGCGTTATCGACCAAGTATTTAACCAGGGACCTAAGGGCATTGGCGCGACCCGGGACGTTGGGCAGAACGGACGCGGGATGCCATTCGACAACCACGCCTTCGCGCAGCAAACCATCGATGGACACATCCATCACTTCACGGATCAATTCATTGACGTTGACGGGCACGATGGGTTCATCCGCCGTGCGCGGCATCGAGGCTTTCAGTCGTTCCAGTGCCGCTTCCCCGGCACTGATCACCTGGTGAATGGGCTCAGACAAACCCTGCGCCGCTTGGCCTTGGCGTTCCAACATGGACGCCGCAGCCCCCATCACGTTGAGCGGACCTTGCAACTGGAAGATGGCGCCGGAAATAACTTCACGCATCCCTTGGGCCATTTGCTGTTCGGCCATCAAGGCCCGCACGGCGTTGGTCCGCGCCTGCTCATAGCGGCGGCGTTGATGGGTGATGTCATTGGCGACCAGTAGCACCCCGCACAATCCGTTACTGTCGAAATATCCGGCGGCGGTCATGTCTTGTTCTTCGACTTTGGTGGCAGAACAGGCAAACCAGCGCCGATCTCCGGCCTCGGTCTGAATGCTCACTTCCACAGCGGCAAAGTCAAAACCTTTTTCGCACATGGATTTCAAGTCTTGGCCAAAACTGTCTTTGAGCGCTGTGACAAACTGACCGGCGACTTCCATACCGCCAAAATCGCGCTTCAAATCGACGTAGGCCGGATTGCAAAAGACGATTTTTCCGGCCGTGTTGACCAACACAATGACCACCGGGGCGGCTTCGATCACGGACGTGATCAAGGCGTCTTGATTTTTCACCTTGCGTTCGAGTTGGTGCAGACCGGTCACGTCTCGGTGCATCCCCATGTAGTGCATGACCGAACCGTCATCATCCAACACCGGAACCACCGTCAAATCGGCCAAGTAGGAGCTGCCGTCTTTGCGGCGATTGACCAAACGCCCTTCCCAGACCTGACCCGAAGTGATGTTCTTCCACAGGTCTTGATACACCGTCACGGGCGTCGATTTGTCCGAAAGCAGAGACTCGTTTTTGCCGATCAATTCGTTTTGGCTGTAACCCGTCAAAGCCTCAAAAGCAGGATTAACGTAAAGAATGTTCGCGTTCTCATCGGTGATGGAGGTCGCCACGGGCACATGCTCAACCGCCTTGCGAAAGACGCCGGGAACAATCTGGGGAACGATTTGGGACGTGACTGCGCTGCCTTGAGCACTGTCACGGTTCTCCAAACCGACCGAGGGCGGTTGTTGGGTGTGTTTGATATCGTCCATTTGCTTTGTCATTTGTCAGGTATGTCGCAAAGCTCGTGCCAAATGACCGAAATGAAGGTTTGCGCGCTTCTAAGCTGTTGGGCTGTGTAGGTTTTGCGACAACACCCCCCTGAAGGCCCCAGGGCCTGTACAGAATGCGACAGAAACCCGGCAGTCTAAAAAAGAGGCATGTGCGGAAAAACCGCACAGTTTTGCGGCCTGTTTCCGAGGCACCCCCAATACCCATAGAGTTGGTACGGTTGATGCATTTCACCGACCTAAAGACCATTCAATAACCCCTGTGGACTTACCCGCATGCAAGACTTATTGCTGCTTTTGATCGGAACGGCCCTCGTCAACAACGTGGTGTTGGTGAAATTTTTAGGGCTCTGCCCCTTTATGGGCGTGTCCAACAAAGTCGACACCGCACTTGGCATGGGCCTGGCCACCACGTTTGTGCTGACCTTAGCTTCCGTGGCCGGTTGGGGGCTGGAAACCTTTGTGCTGATCCCCCTAGACCTTGGATTTTTACGCATCCTCAGTTTCATCTTGGTCATTGCCGCCGTGGTGCAATTGACGGAAATGCTGATCAAAAAGACATCGCCGGGGCTGTATCAAGTTCTTGGCATCTTTTTGCCGTTGATCACCACCAACTGCGCCGTGTTGGGCGTCGCCTTGCTGAACATTCAAGAACAGCATTCGTTCCTGGAAAGCCTGTTGTACGGATTTGGCTCCGCCCTTGGCTTCACCTTGGTGATGGTTTTGTTCGCCGGACTGCGTGAGCGCTTGGCTTTGGCCGATGTGCCGGGACCGTTTGTCGGCGCGCCCATCGCCTTCATCACCGCAGGCCTTTTGTCGCTGGCCTTCATGGGCTTTGCCGGATTGGGATGAGGTGAAACAGATATGATCAGCGCCATTTCCAGTTTAGCTCTGTTGGGCCTCGCCCTCGGCATTATGCTGGGCTACGCCGCCAAGTATTTAAAAGTCGAAGCCGGGGCTTTGGTTCAAGAAATCGAAGCCATGTTGCCGGGTTCGCAATGTGGGCAGTGCGGCTATCCGGGCTGCGGTCCGGCCGCCGAAGCCGTTGCCAATGCCAAAGCCGCCGTCACCTTGTGCCCCCCCGGCGGACGCGCCTTGGCCCAGTCTTTGGCCGCCAAGTTGGGCGTCAGCGCCGATCTCAGCGATATGGAAGACCAAGTCCCGCAAGTCGCGTTTGTGAACGAACAGCTGTGCATCGGCTGTACCAAGTGCTTCAAGCGCTGCCCCACCGACGCCTTGATCGGCGCCAACCGTCAAATTCACGTGGTCATCAAAGACGCGTGTACCGGATGCGGTAAATGCGTCGACATCTGCCCCACCGAAAGCATCCAAATGCGCGATGTTCCGTTGACGTTGGAAAATTGGTACTGGCCCAAACCCGATGCCTTGCAATTGGCATCTTAAGGAGCCCGGACGATATGAAACTATTTCGCATCCGTGGCGGCGTCCACCCCGAAGGGCGCAAGCGTCTCAGTGAAGACCAGCCCATCGAAGAGTTGCCCTTGCCTGAACTGTTGCATGTTCCCTTGCAACAGCACATCGGCGCACCGGCGGTGGCGATCGTTTCCAAGGGCGATAAAGTCAAAAAAGGTCAAGTGATCGCAACGGCGCAAGGCAACATCTCCGCCCCCGTTCACGCCCCCAGTTCCGGAACCGTGGTGGGTTTGGGCCGTTACGCCGCCCCTCATCCATCCGGATTGCCGGGGCGCACCATCACCATCCGTACCGATGGTTTAGAGGAATGGGCCGAGCTGCCCGCCGCCTTAGATGCGTTCACCGCTGACCCCAAAGACATCGCCAAGCGCGTGTCTGAAAGCGGCGTTGTGGGCATGGGCGGCGCGACTTTCCCGTC
>JGI11705J14877_10000782_pt1 | contig 19193 bp, 18 predicted proteins | sample Etolaghawater15m_FD_14877 | JGI IMG/M metagenome (IMG submission 14877)
CACAAAAAAAAGATGTGGCCTGGATGGCCAAAAAGGGAGACAAGTTTTTCAACTTGTCAGCCGAACAAAAGAAGCTGTGGGCCGAAAAAGTAGCGCCGGTTCGTGAAAAATGGATAGAGGACGCCAAGGCCAAAGGATATGCCGATCCTCAAAAAGTGCTGGATAAGGCCCTGGCAGTCATGGCCGAAAAGAGTCAATAAACGTCATAAATATTAATGAGCGGGGAGGATAACATGTCTTTTATACAGCGTGTGGAGGGTTTTGAAAAGCGCGTCGAACCGGTAGCCCGGTTTCTCAATGCCGCGGGCGCCTGTACCTCCCTTCTCATGGTGGTCCTGGTGACGGCCCACGTCATCAGCCGGGCCTTGTTCCACCAGCCGCTGGTGGGGACTGTGGAACTGGAAGAGCTGATGATCGTGATACTGGTGTACTGCGGTATCAGTTATACCCAGATCACCGGTAATCACATATCCGTTGACTTTATTACCGCTCGTCTGCCCAAAGGGGCGCAAGCGGTTCTTGCGGTTGCCGCATCCCTGGTGCAGGGATTGTTTTTCATGGTGCTCACCTGGCAGAGTCTTGCCCAATCCATTACTCGCTTAAATGACGGAACCGCCACCTTTGATCTGCGGATTCCGCTGTTCTGGGTCATGTGGATTATCTCCATCGGTTTTTTTCTATTTGCCGTTAACACCCTCACTGATTTTTTAAAGAATGCGTATTTTGCTTTCAAAAACGGCCATGGCCTGGCAACGGTCATCGCCATGGTGGTGTCTGTGGTGCTGGTGTTCCTGCCACTTACCGGCATTGAGATGGAACTGGAAATGGGGCAGTATTTCGGCGTCATTGCCCTTCTGATCTTTCTTTTTTCCGGGATGCTGATTGGTGCTGCCCTGGGTTTTTTGGGATTCTTCGGAATGGCGCTTCTCTTTGGTGCCGACTCGGGGCTGGGGCTTCTGCGGACCGTTCCCTACTCCATGACCGCTTCCTATTCCCTTTGCGTGATTCCCTTTTTCATTCTCATGGGGGAACTCTGTTTTCAGTCCGGATTAAGCGAGAAACTCTATAAGGCGGCCTACAAGTGGGTGGGCCAGTTCAGGGGGGGACTTTCCATGGCCACGGTGCTCGCCTGCGGCGCTTTTTCCGCTGTGAGCGGGTCGTCCCTTGCCACCGCGGCCACCATGGGAGCGGTGTCTCTCCCTGAAATGAAGCGATACAAATACGCCGATACCCTTGCCACCGGCTCCATTGCGGCAGGCGGCACCATCGGTATCCTCATTCCCCCCAGCGTGGTGTTGATCATTTACGGCATACTCACGGAGGTTTCCATTGCGGAGCTCTTCTTCGCAGGCATTATTCCGGGACTTTTATCACTCCTCTACTATTTGATCGCCATCATGATCTGGACGCGGGTGAACCCCCAAGTGGGGCCCGTCGGTCCCCGGTTTACCATGGGAGAAAGGGTGAAATCCCTGGGGGATACATGGGAGGTGTTGTGCCTCTTTGCGCTCATTATGGGGGGCATCTACGGTGGTTTTTTTACGCCCACGGAAGCGGGTGCCGTCGGTGCCACCGGAGCTCTGGTGTTTGGTCTTATTCGCCGCCGGATTACCGGAAAAAACCTGTACAGCGCCCTTCTCTCCACCGGCCGCACCACCTCCATGGTGTTTCTGGTGGTGATCGGCACCGCCATCTACGGGTACTTTCTCACCTCCACGCAGCTCCCCATGGAGCTGGCCAATTACGCCACCAATCTTGCCATTCCTCCCGTGGCCATCATCGCCGCCATTGTGACCATCTGTTTCGGCCTGGGTTGTGTGATGGGAACCCTTCCCCTGGTTTTTATCACCGTCCCCATTTTTGCACCGGTAGTGGAAAGCCTGGGATTTGACCTCATCTGGTTTGGGATCATCGTGGTGGTGATTTCCGAAATTGGAATGATCACGCCGCCGGTGGGCATCAACGTCTACATCATGAAAGGGATTGCCGGTGATGTGCCCCTTGCAACCATTTTCAAAGGCATATTTCCTTTTCTGCTGGCAGACGTTGCTCGACTCATTACCCTGATAGCCTTTCCCTCAGTGTCACTGTTTCTGCCTCAGTTATTGCGATAGCTAAGCTGATTTGAGTATGATTGTAAAAACCTACTTGACATAATGTCCGTTGTTGCGTACATATAAATGTACGTTTCGTATTCATTTTTTTAGGGAGGATGGGGCAATGCAAAGCATACCCATAACCGAAGCCAGAAATAAATTCATGAAACTCCCGGATCAGGCTGCCAAAGATCAGATTATTGCGGTTACAAGAAGAAACAGAGAGGTTATGGCAGTCATGAGTTGGGAAATGTATGAAGGGTTACTTGAGACTTTGGAGGTTCTGTTCGATCGGGATCTCATGGATAATTTGAAAAAAGGGATAGAAGATGTCAAAGCCGGAAAGACGCATTCACTTTCAGAAGCCTATGAGAGGTTGGGGCTTTGAGATACAGGATCCTCATATCGGATACTTGCCTTGATTTGATCGGTAAAATCTCCGACAGGAAAATTCAGCGCAGGATCCTGGATCGAATTGAAAAGTTGTCGGATGAACCGGAAAAGCAGGGAAAGCGTCTGGTAAAGGACCTGGCAGGATTTCGCTCCCTATATGTATCCAAAAGATACAGGATTATTTATAAAATTGGTGAAAAAACCGTAACCGTTTATGTGCTTGCGGTAGGAATCAGGAAAGAAGGAGACAAGAAAGACATTTATACAATCGCAAAAAAACTTTTAAATGCCGGTCTTCTCGAACTTGATGAAATCAGAAAATGAAAATTCAAAATCGAAATCTAACAACAGCCACAGGAGGAGGCAAGTTCAGATTTGTAATCCACTCCTGCCAGGCGCCACCAATCCTCGCTCAGCACCGGCTGACCCGATGGGGCGATATCCCAGTTTTGGAAATGCCGGCAGTTAAACCGTTGTTCAGCGATCTTCCGCACCCCGCTCTCCTCCAACTCCCGGCGCATCAGTTCCAGCGGCTGGGTTGGCGGATTGGCCGGATCCGGCGCAAAAAGGACGCTCAAGGTCATGGTCTTGTTGACGGGGCAGCGCCGCGTTTGTGTAACCGTGCCCGAGGTGTAAACCTTCTCGAAGCCCGTTTCGACACTGAACTGCGCATGCGCCGGCGGGTGTTTTTTGTGAAAGGCGTGGAGGCACAGGAGCCGGTGATAAAGGCTAAAGGACAACTGCCATCCCGGCAGGCTGTTAAGCAGTAACTCTCCGGGCGCTCCGTCATAAGTCTGCCCCACCTGTCGACAGTCGTTGAGGGCGGTGATGGTGTACAGGCCCCAATCCTGATCCGGGTCCATGGTCAAAGCGAAAACACCTACGGTGAACATATCCCCGGGAATGTCATGGCGGGTGTCAAAGGCCGGTGCTCCACTGTCATCAAAAAGGGTGCTCTGTCGGATTTCCCTCTCCTCGGGGGACAGGGCCCGGAAAAATTTACCATCCAAGCCGGGATAGAACTTTACGGCGTACATGCTGCTGATCAGGTCTATCCCCACTCGGGAGGCATCCGCCATTTCCAAACAGTAGACACCGGGGGAGGTCGCCAGCCATAAGTACCAGGCCGGAACCTCCCCCCACACCTGATGCACGCCTTTAAGCCCCAGTTCCAGGCGCAGCCGCTCAACCCAGGAAGCGGTGACCAGAAGGCCGTCCATATGTCCCTGGAAGAATGTTTCCAAGGGCTACCCCTTTCTCTGTTCGGCGAACAATTCCTTGGCCACTTCGTTTCTATCCCGCCCTTCGGTTCTGATGCCGGCCTGGCGGGCGCTGTCCATCAATAGCTCCTCTTCGGCCAGGGTTAGGGCATAACTGGACTCGTAGGAATCAAAAAAGGCTTCTTGATCTGCCATTTCTTGAGCCTCCTCCCGCCCTTCCTGAAAAGCGGACCAGGTTCGGCCACCTTGACGCAACAGGTCTCGAAAGAATCGACGCTTGCTGATGTCAGCCATCATGACCTCTTTTCATATGACGGGTCATTTATCCCGCCTTGCGATTCGCAGTGGCCAGTTGTGGAAAAACTCCGACTGGATTAACACCACCGACAGAAACAACAGGGTCCAGACCAGGGGTTGATCATCGGGTTGCGCCCAGCCCGCCACCTTTCCCAGGAAAAAGTTGCTCAAAGACGAATAATAGAACCAGTATATTAGAAGGCCCCCGGCCACTCCAATGAGAGAACGGATGACCGCCCGCGGAATCAGCGGCAGGCCGTTGGGGAAGTTGTTAAAGTAGTTTTTCCAGATGAATGCAAACAGCACACAGAAGCCCGAAACCTCACCCATATGGATGTATCGCCAGTCAGGACCGTCGGTGTACTGTCCCCCCTGATAGGGTTCCAACCAGATGGCGTTGAACACCTTAGTGAGGACTGTTATGAGCAGAAGGCCCAACGCCAGAGTCACCAGAAAGGTTACGATGCCTCTCAAGAACGTTCCATCGCCATCTTTATCCATGAGCGTGAACGGCCGGCCTTCCCAGAACAGATCGCAGAAAACCACCCAAAACAGGGTGCACAGCACCAGGCCCAGTCCCCAAAAGGCACTGCCGGTCTCTGCCCAAACCTCCCACCAGGCCTGAGCCCCGACCATTTTCTGAGCTTCGGGGAAAAGGATACAGACATGGGGGTGGAACATCACCGCAAAGGTTATGACGGCGAAAAACGAAACCACGATCAATTTGGAAAAGCCCACTACCCATGGCCCGTCCTTTTGCCAGGGCCAGCGGCCAAAGCCCAGGTTCCACACCAGGGCCCACCACAAAAATGCGGTGGAAAAATACAAAATGGCGGTGGAAGCCCATTCCCGGGCATTCCAAGGTTCCGCGCCCGTTCCGCCACCGGCGACCAGTGCGCCCGGGCTGAAATATGCCACACCCAGGCCGCCGATAAACTGCCAGAACACCACGTAGTAAACAAAATACATGATGGCCAGAGCGATGACGGTTCCCAATATGCCCTTTCCGATGGCAGAACCGGCATTCAGCGCTTTTTCACCATCTCCCGGCCAGCCCAGGACTTTGCTCAGCAGAATGACTGATGCCAGTAACACGGCCACCAGTGAAAAGCCGTACATGGGCGTATAGAGCTTCATCACCCCATCGGCGTGCATGAATAAATACCATAGGAACCACACGATACAGAAAACCACGACCAGATTGATGAGGCCGTATAGATAGTTAAACTTGCCGCCGTTTTCCAGGTCTTGGTCCATAAAAACCCCCTCAAAGACGATGTCGATTAACAAAGGAAATGATCCGCCCGGGCGACCGGAGTCTTCATCCGGCCTCCCCGGCGTTTAGACGGCCTAGAATACCACCGTGTCTCCGTTGGTCAAAAAGACGTTATTGGCCTTGGCCATGGTTGAGTACTTCTTGTAGGTCTTGTATTTGTTGGTGCCTTTTACCACAGGCACCCCGGCCTGGGCGGCCTTGTCAGCCCAAATCCAGCCGGTACAGTGGTTGCAGCCCACCTTCGTGAGTTTGAAGGCCTTCACACCCTTGATAATGTCGTCGAACTTGGGGTCCCAGGTTTCAAAGAGACTGATGTGCAGGCCGCCGTAACAGCCGTATGGCTGGTAATCTTTAACATTCCGCCGCGCCCACGCATTAAGGGTCAGGATTCCGGGGTGGCAACAGCCGGTTACGGTAACGACACCCTTATCCTTGACATTGAAGTAGAGCACGTTCTCCCCTCGCACCCGGAGCAAAATGGGCACATCGTACATCTTGACGGCCATGCCCGGCATAATCTTGTAGATGCCGCTTCCGTCCTCGCCCTTGGGGTCCGTGAGCATCAGCTTGCCTTCATGGGGCACATTGTTTTTGTTGATCACCACCTCCTTGCCGTCCTTGGTTTTGGCGATGTTGGTGCCCCCTTTCAACAGCTTCATATCTTCAGGATAGTAAGTCTTGGGCGCGATCATGGTGATCTTGGGGTTGCGCTTGAGGGTTGATTCGATGCCCCAGTAGTGGTCCAGATGCCAATGGGACAGGATCATGGTGTCCACTTCTTTTGAGGTGAGGAGCTTCCCCATGTCGGACTTTTCATCGTAAATGTAGTCCACCCAGTCATTGTTCCAGCCCGTGTCCATGAGGAAAACCTTGGGCTCGCCTTCCAATGGGGTGACGGTAATTTTGGTCATATAACCGCCGGCGTTGTCCCAATCCCAGGGAATATCATACTGGTTCGTCATGCCGCCGCCGTAGTCCATGATGTTTTTCTTGAATATCGCATTGTCAAACCAACTGGTCTCGCTCAAGACGTCCACTTTAACGCTCTTGACCTGCCCGAAGTCCACCTTTTGGCCGGCATAAGCCGCTTTGGGCATCATGCCCAGACCACCGGTTACCGATGCAGCGGCGCCTGCGACCGCTACGCCCTTCAGAAAATCCCTTCGTTTCATTTGCGCTCCCTCCTTTGCTGTTAACCCGGATTATGCGGCATCCGCCGCGTTTACTATTGATGATGCCCTAAACTATTTTTCAAAGGCCTTGGCCACCACATCATGATCCGAGAAGGTAATGACCGTACCTGCGTTGTTGAAAAAAAACCGTTCCGGGCCCAGGCGCTGGGCCAGATAGCAGGCTGGCTTGTGTCCGGTACAGTGGGATACGCCCACTTTATGCACGTTCAGTTCCTGTAACATATCGGCGGTTCGCTCCTGTTGGTGCAGGGTCGTGTTCAAAAGGTGCGTTCCGCCCACGACCATGTGTATTTCTTCCTGGCCTGTTATTCCTCTGGCATGCAGGAGCGTATTGATGATACCCCGGTGCGCACACCCTGAGAGCACCAGGAGGCCACGGTTGGTAATTACAAAGAGGGCCTGATCATCCTGTATGGGGCTGGGGTGATACCGGTTTTCGATCTTGAGATAACAGCTTTCGGACGGGGACTCGAAATCGGTTTGCAAGGGGATTTCACCGCTCAAGACCATCTCATCATTCAGCCAGACCGGTTTCGCAGAAGTTTTAAAGCGAGCACCGTACCGGCGCAGCTCTTCCAGATGGTAGGGAATTCCGCAGTAAAAGAGGCCATCCCCGTGCCTGACATACTGTTCTTCCAATGCGGCGGGGTGGCAATATATGTCTACTTTTCCACGATTTGGATTGGCCTGCTGAATTTTTTTGAGGACCGGGAGCAGTCCTCCGGTGTGGTCGCCATGTCCGTGACTGAGACAGATGGCCCCAACTTTCTCAAGATCAATACCGAGGGCCGTTGCGTTGGGAACACATGACCTTCCTTTACCGGTGTCGAGTAAAACATCCGTTCCATTTTCCTGGCTCAGGTGTAAACTCAAACCCCATTCCGCAAGACAGGCCGTATTCGCCGCACCATTATCGCACAATGTTGTAATTTGAATATCTTCTATACGGATCATGATTGCGCTCCTTGTATCCTGGTCGGCCTACGGTGCGTGTCCATTAGAAGGAGGCGGGGTGGTAAAAAGCGGCATATGGTATAAGGTTGTCACCTGTTATACTGGTCTGACCAGATGAGCTGAAATTATCAGAACTCTTCAAGGGCTGTCAAGAGAAAAAACGTTACCGGGTTAAGGAAATTTTTGAATTTCAAAAACATATCGATATGCAATATTTAATTTGTGATTTTATGGTGTTACGGCTTTTATGATTTGACAGATAACGGTAAAATGCATTAATGTAACGAGTATAGTGCCCAGACCGGGTTTAAAAGAGGAGTCGAAACCATGCCGTTACAGCCGATTACCAAAACAAGACTTTCCGAAGCCGCCATCGAACAGATCAAAGCGCTTATTGTCAGTGAGAACCTGGAACCCGGTACCAAGCTGCCCTCGGAAAGGCATTTGGTGGAAGCCCTGGGGGTGGGCCGTTCCTCCATAAGGGAGGCATTGCGAATCCTTGAAATCATGGGTCTGGTGGAGGTGCTGCCCGGAAAAGGCGCCTTTGTGAAGGCCCTCACCGGCGATCTGTTTGTTCCCCTGTCAGAGTTTTTGAGCACTCAAAAGGAGTCCCTGCAACACCATTTTGAGGCCCGGATGGTTCTGGAACCAGAAGCCGCGGCGCTGGCCGCCAGGCGCGCGACTGACCGCGAAGTGACGCTTCTCCGCAATAACCTGGAAAGTTTCAAGGAGCATCTGGCCGAGCGGAATCTGGTGGGCCTTATTCGGGTCGATATAGAGTTTCATCGCCTGGTGGCAAACGCCACTGAAAACCAAACCATTGCGGTTCTTATGAAAACCATTGCCCGTCACGACTTCCATGGGTGGAAGGCGACTTTGCGCAGCAACAAACGACCCCAAAAGACGGTGTCCGAACATGGCCTGATTTTGGAAGCGATCGGGGAGGGGAACGAAAAAAGGGCTCGCAACGCCATGCGCAGGCATCTTCTGGCGGCCCAGCGGAATATTGGATTGCAAAAGCCATTGCCAAATGCTTAATCTTGGCATTCGATTATTTTTAAACCGTACACGGTCGCAAATGAATGCTTTGTCGAAATATACGTAAAGGCCTGAGGCTTCAGTGATTCAGAAAACTAAAAATAACAGCCGTTTGCAAAGTGTTTTGAGTATGGTCATCCTATCCGTTCTGCTGATTATCGGGGCAGGTATATGGATAACGCAGTCTCAATTTAACCCCGCGGTGCTCCAAAAAGATGCATTTTTATCAAAAACAACTCAAAACAAACCGTTCTCCCAATTGACTTCAACCCCACACTTTTCACCTTTGCCGGAAGGCATAAAGCCCCTCACCGAAGCGGAGATATTTGATGCCGGCAATCTTTCCGATAAAATCAATGGGAAAGCGGAATTGTATTTGGCCGCCGGTTTTAAGCGTCTGGCCAGCCAGCGGTTTAAGGATGAAGGTGCGGCTGATCTGTGGATGGAAGCCTTTGTTTATGACATGGGGAACAGCCAAAACGCATTTTCAGTGTTCAGCACCCAGCGTCGNGAGGGTTCAGAATCGCTCGANCTNNNTGAAAATGCCTACCGGACGTCCAACGCGGTTTTCCTGACCCATGGCCGTTATTATGTTGAAATCATCGCATCCAAGGTATTTGAACAGGACCGGCAGTCTGCAAAACGGATGGCCGAGACGTTTATCCGCAACACCCCTTCGGAGAAAGCCGCCTTAAACGAATCGGCATTGTTCCCTGAAGATGGACTGGTTAAAAACAGTATTGCACTAATTGCGTCCAATGCCTTTGGTTTTGATGGCTTGGATAAGATATACACCGCTCAATATGAATTTAATGGCCAGAGCCTCATGGCTTACCTCTCCCGTCGCGGCTCGCCGTCGAAAGCAACAGAAATGGCTGAGGCTTACGAGAAATTTTTATTGGCATTTGGCGGAAAACAAATTGAAGCGCCGCTGCCCATAAAAAATGCTCGGTTCATCGAGGTTTTAGACACTTACGAAATCGTTTTTTCCCAAGGCGCTTATCTGGCCGGCGTAAGGGACGCTGTGACCGCAGATCAAGCTAAAAATCTGGCCATACGGTTATATGATCGACTGAAAGAGTGAGTCATGGATCTCAATCCAAACAGTGACGATTTGAACCGGCGACAATTCCTGAATCGACTGGCGAAAGCAGGGATTTCCATTTCCGCTGCCTGTGCCGCGGGTTTCTGGTTTCATGATTCGAAAGGTCCTGCAGCCTCCGCAGGTAAAAAGTCAGAAATCGTTCAATTTGATTTTTCCATTGAGGGTTTGGGACAAAAAATGAGCATTGTTCAAGGGGAGGACAGGGCGGCCGCCTTAAGGATGGCGCTGAAACTTCTGGGCGGGATTGAAACCTTTATCAAAAAAGGGGACCGGGTGCTGCTGAAAGTCAACGCCGCCTTTGCAACGCCTGCCATGCTGTCGGCAACGACCCATCCTGACATCGTCACCGAAATGGCAACGCTTTGTCTGAAGGCCGGGGCCGAATCCGTTGTGGTAACGGATAACCCCATTAACGATCCTGCCAGCTGCTTTACCCTGACCGGAATTGCTGACGCCGCCCGAAAAGGGGGTGCTGAGGTCGTGCTGCCCAATGATGACCTATTTGTCACCATGACGGCCAAGGATGCAAAATTGATTCGAAACTGGCCGGTTCTTTACAAACCTTTTGCGGATATCAATAAAGTCATCGGAATGGCACCCCTCAAAGATCATCACCGAAGCGGTGCATCCATGACCATGAAAAACTGGTACGGACTTCTGGGAGGCCGCCGCAACATCTTTCACCAGGATATCCACAACATTATTCTGGAACTGGCCAAAATGGTGAAGCCCACTCTGGTAATTCTGGATGGGACCACCACCATGATGACCAACGGCCCTACCGGTGGGTCTCTTTCGGACCTCAAGAATACCCATACCATGATCGTCAGCACGGATCAGGTGGCTGCCGATGCCTTTGGCGCATCGCTTCTGGGAAGATCTTTAGACCAGCTTCCCTTTATCGGAAAGGCGGAAGCCGCGGGCCTTGGGACGGCCGATTATGGCAAACTAAACCCTGTAATGGGATCAATTTCAAAAAAATCTTCATCGGAGCGCCCTTAGAACCCCATGAATATCCTGACCACCCGACGAATTTGCCAGGTCTTCTTTTTTGTTCTGTTTCTGTGGTTTTGCGTGGTCACCACCCTTGGAGAAGAGTGGTGGCAGCTCCGCGGATGGCCGGTGAACTGGATTATTCAGCTGGATCCCCTCGTGGGATTGGCGACCCTATTGAGCACCCGAACGGTATATGCCGGCCTTTTATGGGGGCTTTTAACCATCGTCTTGACCATCCTTTTGGGAAGATTCTTTTGCGGCTGGGTATGCCCCTTCGGCGCCATTCATCAGTTTGTGGGTTTTCTGGCCAACCGGAAAAGATCCATTAGTAAAAAAATCAAAGATAATCAGTATCATCCCTTACAGTCCATCAAATATTGGATTCTGATTTTCCTGTTGACGGTTTCAGCCCTTGAAGTGGCCATCGACATCATCATTCTACCCTCAACCTACCCCATGGTTTTTGGAATTCTGGTTTTGGGCCTGCTGATTTTTATGGTCCATATTGTGGTCCGCCAAACAGGGTTAAATCCAAAAAAGACAGGCCTTATGATGTTGATTCTGGTCGGTGTGTGGGTCTTGCTGAGTTTTCTTTTTAGCGGCCATGAAACCTCTGTGGCATCACTGCAAATCGGACTTCTGGATCCCATACCGCTGGTGTATCGCTCCATAAACCTACTGATTCTGCCGCTTGTAGACCAGACTTCCCTATCTTTTTCAACCGTTCCCCGTGTCTACGATGGGATCTGGCTGATAGCAGCGGTATTCCTCTTGGCAGTCTTGTTAAATCTAAGGGTACCGCGGTTTTTTTGCCGTTTTATATGTCCGACGGGTGCGCTGTTCGGTATTTGCAGCCGTTTTGCCCTCTGGCGAATCGGGAAAACGGGAAATGACTGTACCGACTGCCGTCTTTGTGAGAAGAATTGTGAAGGGGCTTGCTCGCCCACATCCCAAATTCGAATCAATGAATGTGTTTTGTGCATGAACTGCATGAATGAATGCCGTCATCATTTGGTGACGTACCGGATGGCGCCTTCTGTTTCCGGTGAAATGGTCTCCCCTAATCTGTCCCGCAGGCAGTTTTTGGTTTCCGCTGTATCCGGAGCCGCGTCAATTCCCATGCTGCGGATCGGGGGATATCTGGGAGAAAACTGGGACCCTGATCTGGTTCGGCCTCCCGGCGCCCTGTCGGAAAAGGAATTTCTATCCCGCTGCATCAAGTGTGGACAGTGTATGCGCATTTGTCCGACCAACGTGATTCATCCGGCGGGAATGCAGGGGGGGCTTGAAGGGTTGTGGACGCCGGTTCTCAATTTTCGAATGGGAACCAGCGGGTGTCAGATCAATTGCATCGCCTGTGGAAATCTTTGCCCGACGGCGGCCATCAGGCCGCTTGTTTTGGATGAACGACTTGGGAAGAACCGCTACGCCGACCAGGGCCCCATTAAAATCGGCACCGCCTTTGTGGATCGGGGCCGCTGCCTGCCATGGGCCATGGACACACCGTGTATCGTTTGCCAGGAGAATTGCCCCGTGAGCCCCAAAGCCATTCAAACCCATGAAGTTTTCAACACCATTGAAACGGGTGCTAAATTGATTGTGGCAAAGGGCGATTCCGTATATATTGAGTTTCGGGAAACGGTTCCGAACATGAATCGGTTTGCCACGGGTGACTATTATGCCGTGATGCTTTCAAAGGATGAACGCCCGCGCCGGATCATCGACACCTGGGAAAGGGGATTTCGCATTGCCGACGCGCATCCCTTTGAATCACCGCCGCCGCCGGGAACCCGGGTTGATATTCGAATACGACTTCAACGTCCCTATGTGGATCTTCAGCATTGCATCGGCTGCGGCGTTTGCGAACATGAGTGTCCGGTTCCGGGAAAGCGTGCTATCCGGGTGACGGCTGACAATGAATCGAGAAACCGTGAACATGCATTGCTCCTTAAGCGAAATTTACAGGAGGTCAAAAAATGATGCTGAAAAGATGTTGCTGTTTTGCAATTCTGATAATGCTGGCAAGTGTTTTGATATCAGCTCATGTTTCAAAAGCGGAATCTAAAATGACGTTCAGGGAGGAAAACGGGCTTCAGATCTATAATCCCCCCGAATGGTTTTTAAAGGGGTATTTCATTGCCCGCGAAAAGAACCCGAGCGTTCTCTTTGGACCGGTACAGGATTTTGTGGGAAGCCTTGGGGGTAAAGGCACCTGGTTGATAGAGGATTTCGAGCTAGAACGGATTCAGAGGGCCTCCGCGGATGGAAAGAAAACCGAATATTCGTTCTTTTTTGAAGTGGTTGGGAAGGATAAGACGACCTATTGGGGGTTTGTGGCCTTACCTTACGAAAGCGCACAGGCGTGGTACGATGCGCGAAGGGCTTATCACGGAAGGAAGGCGCAACAACACTATGGGGAAACTCGAGATGAGCTTGAGCGCGCCCTGAGCCAGGGGTTCAACGTTACAGCTGAGCTTCGTTTCTGGATCGAAAATGGAAAGGCCAATTTGCAGTCCCCCGAGGACGTGATCATGGACAAATTTGGATGCAAGCCGGTTTTCGATCTCTCCGCCGGTCACCGGCCGGTCTCGTCTTCGAAAACTGATTAGTTGGAAGGAGGTATGATTCATGAAATTTAATGAACAGAATCAAAATAAGGGCAATCGCCGTGATTTTCTAAAAAAGGCAGCCGTCATGGGGCTGGGGGCTGCGGTGGGGGGAACCGCTTTTAGTGTTCCGCGACAGGCTTCGGCCCAGACGGCCTTTCCCAGTGGAACCATGCCGCGCAGAACCTTCGGCCGTTCCGGCATAAAGGTCTCCGTACTGTCCATGGGGGGGATGTATGATATTTTAAACAATCGGTTAATGCTGGCCAAAGCCCTTGAATGGGGACTCGACTATTGGGATACGGCCGAAATGTATGGTGGGGGGCGCAGTGAAGAGGGTTTCGGACGATGGTTCGCCCGAAAACCGCAGACCCGCAAGGACGTGTTCCTGGTCAGCAAGCTGTCACCCCGAAGAGGAACCGATTTTACCCCCCGGCTTGACGCCTGCCTGAAACGGCTGCATACCGATTACCTGGATCTCTTTTTTGTCCATGGCATCAGCAGCATCGATGAGATGACCCCTGAATTGAAGGCCTGGTCCCAGGACATGAAAAAGGCCGGAAAGCTGCGGTTGTTCGGTTTCAGCACCCATTCCAATATGGAAGATTGTCTTGAAGGGGCTGCCAAGCTACCGTGGATAGACGGCATCATGTTTACCTACAACTTCCGGCTGATGAACGAGCCCCGCATGAAGGCGGCGGTGGAAGCCTGCTATCAGGCCGGTATCGGTCTCACGGCCATGAAGACCCAAGGGGGCGGCCCGGTCAAAAGGGATTCCGATTCGGAGATTGATATGGCGAGCCGTTTTATGCAGAAAGGCTTTACGGCCGAACAGGCCAAGCTGATGGCGGTTTGGGAAGACAAGCGTATCGCCAGCATCTGCTCTCAGATGCCCAACCTCACCATTATGGCGGCCAACGCAGTGGCGGCGGTGGATCAAAACCGCCTCTCAGCGTCCGATCGTGCCTTGCTGGACCAATACGCCGGCAAAACCTGCGGCGACTACTGCGGCGGATGCGGCCGAATCTGTACACAGGCGATGGGAGAAAAAGTGCCAATAAGCGATATCATGCGCTGCCTCATGTATTTTCATTCTTATCAGGATCAAATGCTGGCACATTCCACCTTTCAAAATCTGCCGGATCAAACGGGCACGCTGCTGGGCCGTTTGGACTTTAAGGCGGCGGAACGGTCATGCCCTCGAAACCTGCCTATCGAACGGCTGATGAAGGAAGCGAAAACCCTTTTTGCCTGACCGGGCGATCAGGCGAATTCTTCAATGGTGTTTTTCAAGATTTTCCCGATCTGTATTTTTTGAGGGCATCGGTTTTCGGCAGCTGAAAAGTCCGTGTTGAGCAACCTTTTCCGCATGTCGGAGGGAAGGGTCCCGAAGAGTTCCAACGCCATTTCCCGGTCCCCATAGCCGAATCGGTACATGGAACAGCGCAGGATATCGCTGATGGGAATTTGGTAATTCACCGCGGACTCGCAGATGTCCGCACATCCGGCGCAGTATCCGGAACATGTGGCCTGAGCATACCGATTCACCAAACGCTTGTGATGTTCAGAGAATTTTTTCTCATCCCTGGCGGCGGCTGCGTTGGCCTGTAGTAGGGTCATATTGGGCATGGCTGAGCAGATGCTGGAAATGGCCGGGTTTTCCCAAACCACTCTCAACTTGGCCTGTTCGGCCGTGTACCCTTCTTTCATAAAACTCTCCGTCATTTTTAGCGCGTTGTCGGTTTCAGACCCTATGGATGCATAAAAGTTTGCCGTAAAAGCAGCCTGCGTTTTCATGGCGGTCAACCCGATTCCGGCTTTTACGCAGGCATCGACGGCCCTTTTCATTTCATCTTTTACCATGAGCCGGTAGTTATAGCTCATCATGATCCCATCAATCCACCCCAGCTTGGCCGCTTCAATCATGGATTCTTCCATGTTTTTATGGGCGCTGAAACCAAAAAATCTTATCTTCCCTTCCGCTTTTGCTTTTTCAGCCCAGGCTTTCACAGCGGGCGTCAATTCGTCTTTCACAGTCTTTACATAATGGATGAAATACAGATCCACATAAGATGTATTCATTTTCTGAAGCGAGGCATTGAGTTTTTCTGTTAATTCTTTCGGATCCGAAGTAGCCGATTTGGTGACCAGAAAGATATTCTTGCGGTCGCTGGGAAATTTTGCGAAATATTTGCCGATGGCCTTTTCATTTTTTCCCCAGCCATAACTATCCGCCGTGTCCCAGTAAGTCACGCCCATTTTATAGGCCATGCGGAATACGATCTGGTCGGACATTTTCAAGACACCGCCTAGAGAGAGTATGGGAACATCCACCCCTGTTTTTCCAAAGGGGCGCCTGGGTATGGTCTGCGGTTCATTATGCTTTTCACCAGCCTTGTCAGCGGCAGCCACAAAAGGGGCTGTTGCGGCAACGATTGAGCCGGCGCCCACCGCACCGACCGTTTTTAAAAAAGTACGCCGCGTGCTATTTTCGTCTGTCTTTGACATTGGGCCTCCTTCCTGTATAATCAAAAAGAGCGCTTCATGAGGATGAACATCAGTCTACCATAACGAAAACAAAAATCAATTTTCAAAAAGAAAGGGTATAATTATGGAAACATCCACCAGGCTTTTAAAGAACCTTACGATTATGACGATCTTGGCTTTTTCAGTTATTTTCACCTCGGGGTTTGCCTACGCAGGGCAGGGCGCCATCACCGAAGAGGAAGTGATTGATGCGCAGAAGGCGTGGTCCGATGCGCTGGTAAACCTTGGAAAGACGTACACGAATGGAGAAGACTATAAGCAGGCAGCCAAAAACCTCGTTAACGATCTGTATGCTTACAAGACAGGCCAGGTTTTGTTTAAACCGACCAAAGCGTCAGACATCAAATTTCGAACGACGAAAGAGGGCGCCCTAAGCTATTTCATCGGACACAACCAGAATTTCCCCGAGGACAAAGGTTTCGCTTTAACACCGTGGACCAACGTAAAGTTTCAAAATGCCGGTATTTACATCAATGGGGATGTGGCAATGGCCATGGGAAAATATTTTTTTACGCCCCTCAAGGGGGATGTGGTAAAAGTCGAATACACGTTCGGTTATGTGAAAGACGATGATGGAAAACTGAAGATTGTGCTGCACCATTCATCTCTACCCTACACGAAGTAAGTTGGTTTGCTGTAAAAATAATTCTGTTTTACGTGAACCTTTTATCCGACCTACGGTTTTCGACCGTCTTTCGTGCCTGCTCAAGCCACCCGGTGCGGACCGCGCCGTGACTGTCAAACTCGGGTACGTAGGGTTTGATGTCGAGTAATGGGGTTTCGTCCAGCATGTCTACATCCTGAACGTAAAGGGTGCCGTTTTCAATCCTGTCGAGCCGAACGGTTGACAGGCCGATGGGGTTCGGCCTTTTGGGTGCACGGGTTGAAAAAAGACCGCGAGGCTGAGTGTCCATGAACGGTATGACTTCCAGCTTGAAGCCACGACTGCGGTGGAACAGGTAGATGAGGATGATGTGGGAAAACCCTTCAAGATCCTTCAATCCGGCAAGATAGTCCTCAAACACCTCGACCGCGCCTTTTACGCCGACGGCGCCGGCCGGCTGAATCGGCATGCCTTCACGCTGGTCGAACGGCGTGTGAATGATTCCGATTGGTTTTAGTTCCATGGTTTTCTTTCCGTCAAATGGGTTCGCTGATTTCGGTGTGCCGCGTCGATCGTCTTTTGTAATGACCTCATTACAAAATTTCAAAGTTCATACGCAAGTCATTTCTCGCCGCCCCGTTAAATCCCTACGTTAAACATCCGTCAAAAACACAAGCGGCCCCTTAACCCGAACTTCACTTTCAAACGGGATCTTAACGGTCAGAGTCGGTTCTTGACTTATAAAACGGAGTCTTCTATTTTTTCTTATCAACCGGTGGGTTGGCGGATAAATGCATCCGCGGCGAAAGAAAGGTCTTATGGTCGAAAAGGAAACAAAGGGTCAACTGCCCATTATAACGACATCTTTCCTGGTAATGGGGAATGTCCTGGGTGTCGGTGTCCTCGCGCTGCCCATTAAATGCGGGCTGAGTGGTTTTGCGCCGGCCCTGACCGCCATTGTGGTGATCTGGGCTGTCATGCTGCTTTCCGCCTGGGTGATTGCCTATAAGATTAATATTGAAAAGAGCGATAGTTTCGATATTCCGTCATTTTATGGGAATTCCCTGGGGAACGCCGGGAAGTGGATTGCCATTGTCTGCAATCTGATCCTGCTTTACGGTGTTCTGGTGGCGTATTTGGGCGGCATATCCACCATGGTCTCATCGCTGGTAAAGGATAGCTTTCCAAATCTGGGCCTCACCCCATCGTTGATCACGCTGGTTTATTTCTCTGTTCTGACCACCATGATCCTGTTCGGGATGGAAGCCCTGCGAAAGGGGAATATGGTTGTCATTGCCGTCATCTGGATCTCTTTTTTCGGTCTGGTGTTTACCGGCGTATCTCAATTTGATGTTGAAAAACTGGCCTATACGGATTGGAAACTGATGGTGGTGGGCCTTCCTGTTGCCGTATCGGCATTTCATTTCCACAATATTATTCCCACGGTTTCCCGAGCCCTCAGTCATGATGTGGCGGCTTGCCGGAAAGCCATATTTATAGGGGTTTTCCTCGGTTTATTGATCAACCTGATCTGGATTACCGTGGTGATGGGGACCATGGCAGAAAAGGGCTATGGGCTTAGCAAAGACACCATTGAAGAAGCCTACTGGTACGGTCTGCCGGCCACCGTCCCAATGGCGGAAATCCTGAAATCGAGACTTTTTACCCTTTTTGGAACGGTTTTCGCGGTATTCGCGGTGACGGCATCCTACATGGCAAACGGTGCCGGTCTGTTCGGGTTCATCCGGGATATGACCGTGACCTATCTGAAAAAAGACAGCCGATTTCTGGTCGGGTGCCTGTCATTCCTCCCGCCTCTGATCATTGCACTGGTTTATCCCAATATCTTCCTGAGCGCTCTGGACATTGTGGGCGGCGTGGGGGAGACGGTCCTTTTTGCAATCCTGCCGGCGGTTATTCTGATCCAGATGACAAGATCCAAAAACCGATCACTGAGCCTTGTGGGTTATGTCATGCTGATCATTGGTGTTGTGGTGCTGGCATATGTGGTGGGGGATAAACTGGGCGTTATCGACCTGGTTCCCCCCGATCCGAAGGCTTCTGTTCCATCAAACTGATCAAAATCACCGGCAGAAAGATATTGTAAAGAATGATCGCTGCACGATCCAATGGTTGACAAAAAGCTATTTCATCGTCTATATTGCATTCGAAATGCATAATGGACGATTTCGGAGGTTTTTTTGAATGTATATTTCCCGAACGCTTGAGGCTTTTTTTCAAAATGCAGAGGGCCAGTTCCCGGTATTGCTGGTTACCGGAGCGAGACAGGTTGGTAAAACAACACTGCTTCAGCATTTGAGTGAAGCGAAAAGGTCCTACGTTACCCTTGATGACCCGCTAGTGCTTGGCCTGGCCAAGGAAGATCCGGCGCTTTTCATGCAGAGATTCCCGGCACCCCTTCTGATCGACGAAATTCAGTACGCTCCTGGACTGTTGCCGTACATCAAAATGGAAGCGGACCGGCAGCGCAAACCGAATCTGTTTTGGCTCACCGGTTCACAGCAGTTTCATCTCATGAAAGGTGTTTCTGAATCCTTGGCAGGCCGTGTCGGTATCGTTTACCTGATGGGTCTTTCGAGGCGTGAACTAGAGGGCCAAAATCAGGAATCGCGGCCGTTCTTGCCAATTCAAAATGACATTCAGGAACGGCTCAAGGGGGCAGAAAGCCTCTCTCTGAAAGCACTTTATCGTCTTATTTGGCGCGGGTCCTTTCCGGCCATTGCGTTGGATGTCCAAATGGAGCGGGACTTGTTTTATGGTTCTTACGTCCAAACTTACCTTCAGCGGGATGTGCATGATCTTGCACGGGTTGGTGATGAAATGGCCTTTCTGCGATTCATTAGGGCC
>JGI11705J14877_10000784_pt1 | contig 19171 bp, 21 predicted proteins | sample Etolaghawater15m_FD_14877 | JGI IMG/M metagenome (IMG submission 14877)
AAATAATACCAATGAAATCATCATCGCGACAGTCGAAGCTACTAAAAAAAGTCCTTGAATCCCATATGTTTTGACTATGGGTTCTAAGAGTAGCGGAGAAGAAAANTGCCCTAAAAAGAAGCTTGATGCAAGTANTCCAGAAGCTTTTCCTCTCTTGTGAGCCGGTACTTGAGATAAAAACCAGGAATTGGTGTTTACAAGTATCAGTCCAAAACCTATCCCTATAAATGCNGTACTGAAAAAAAGTTGNGCCACTGTNTGTGCCTGTGAAATAATGAAAAGCCCTATCCCAAAGAAGATAAAAGTAATAATGTAGATCTGCTGATAGGAAAACCTTCCTTTGAGTTTGGCATACTGTCTGGAGGTGAGTGCATTAAAAAGCATCGCTACAGCAATCACAAATCCTATAGTACTAGGTTTCCCCTCCAAAGTATTTATAATGAGATAAGGCAATTGTGTGGGTAACATATAAAAAAGTACCATAGCAAAAAATGCAGTCAAATAGATAGGCCAGAGTGTGGCTTCGATTTCCATTTCATTTTCTACATAGGTGTGTTTTTTAGGTTCATAGAGTGATGTAGCCAAAAGAGGGAGAAAGAGTAAAGGCAAAATATAGATAGCAAAGGGATAAGACCAGTGCAATTGCGCCAGAAAACCACCTGCCGTGATAAATACTATGCCACCCATAGCCACAGCCATCCCCTGGATAGACATAAATTTATGTCGACCGGTTTCATCAAGATAGTCACCTATAAGTGCCGTCGAACTTGTCATGAGTAAAGCAACCGCTATGCCCAAAACAGCCCGACCCGCAAGAATCGCATAAAAGTTCTCAAGGTAAAATCCTGAACTTCCTCCTATGACAAAAAGGATGATACCCGTATAGAGTGGTTTGAGTCTACCAAACTTATCGACAATGATCCCTACCAAAGGAGCAAATAATGCAATAATCATAGAAGGTATTGTTAACATCATTTTAGAGAGGAATTCGATATGCTCAATATGGCTAAATGTTTTACTGATGAGTGGAAGTGAAGAGACAACGGTAATCCCTGACATGACACCCATCGTTGCGATGAGTAGCAAAGAGACCTGAATCTTTTTGTTGATCGTTTGAGACATGAGAAAATCTTTATATCAAGATATAGAGCAAAAACAAAGTATACCTTTTTTTTGGTGTTGAAATAGTGAGTCAATAGCATAATATAATTCAGATTTTGCTATATTACACAAAAATTCAAAGAGGATACCCTATGTCTAAATCGCTCATTACTGATCTCTTTTCTTTCCTGCTTATCGGAGGGTCATTTTTAGTGCCATCTGATTATCATGATATGATGCTTTTTACGGGACTTTTCGCACTCTCAGGAGCCATTACCAACCAACTTGCTATTCATATGCTCTTTGAAAAAGTGCCATTGCTTTATGGCTCTGGGGTCATTGAAAAAAATTTTAGTATGTTTAAAACATCTATTCACACCATGATCATGAAACAGTTTTTTACCAAAGAGCAGTTAGGTGATTTCTTTGCAAAAGAAGAAAAGAAGATAGACTTAAAACCTTTAGTTGAGGGTGCAGACTTCTCTTCAGCTTTTGATGCACTTTCTAAAACGGTGATGGAATCAAAGTTTGGTGCTGCCATTACGATGTTTGGTGGCGAAGAAGCTTTAGAAGGATTGCGTGATCCGTTTTCTCGTAAACTCAAAAGTGCCGTAAGTGCTATAGTTTCTTCTTCTGTATTCAAGGCTCAAATGGACCATCATATACAAAGTTCAGCCTTGAGTGATGATATGATCATGTCAGTGGAGACACTCATTACAAAAAGATTGGATGAATTGACACCCAAAATGGTCAAAATGTTAGTGCAGGAGTTGATACAAGAGCATTTAGGCTGGTTGGTTGTATGGGGTGGAGTGTTTGGTGGACTGATTGGATTTGTGTCATCATTTTTGATTTAGAGTCCTTAGGGTTATAGTAGTGTAGATACGGTACTTTTCTTTTTCGCCACCATGGCTGTTTTCATAGTCTGGTATCCTCTGTAGTCCTCAGCCCAAAATTCAAGTAGATGCAAAAGTTCACATGTCTCATGAAACGTTGCTTCAAGTTCACCTTCTTTAAGAAGAAAATCTGGATTGGAAGCAGGACGTTCATTGTCAGGGTGGTGTAAAAAGGTTTCCATAAGAATGATGCCGTTTGGCTTCAGTGCATCTATTATTTGCGCAAATAATTTGCGTTCCAAAAAGTAAGTACAGACGATGAGATCATAGCTTTCAATTGGAAGTCTATAGGAATCAAAATCAACTTCTTTTGCATCGATACCAGGGATGTCTTGAAGCTGGGTTATCGCCACTGAAGAGATATCGAGGGCATCGACTTCAAATCCTTTGGAAGCGAGGTATTTACTGTGTCTCCCCATACCACAGGCGATGTCAAGTGCTTGTTTTCCAGTGGAAAGTGAAGCATAGTCTTTGACAAGTTTTATAGGTTCATCGGGCATGGGATTATTTTGATATTTTTCATCCCAGCGTTCTTTGTCTGTTTGTGCCATAGCTTACCTTTTATTTGAAGTCTCTTTAGGTATGATTCTATCTAAATTATACAGAGAGTTCAAAAGGATTTTGATGAATACACTTACCTTTATATCATGGAATGTCAACGGCATTAGAGCCGTAGAAAAGAAAGAAGCACTAAAATGGATCGATGAAGAAGATGTAGACTTCCTAGGCTTACAGGAAATTAAAGCTGAAGCAGATCAAATACCTGACAGTATTTTTAACAGAGAATATAAATTTCAAAGTATCAATTCATCTTCTAACAAGGGACAGTCTGGAGTTGCTTTATATACAGATATCAAAGGCGAGGCATCTTGCTGTGCTCATGTAGATATTTTAGATGAAGGACGTATCAATGAGTATCATTTTGGGAATATCGCATATTTTAATGTCTATTTTCCTAATGGACAACGTAACGATGAACGACTGGTGTATAAAATGGAATTCTACGAGAGATTTTTAAATCATATTAATGCACTGAGAGAAGAGGGTAAGTCGATTGTTGTTTGCGGTGATGTTAATACTGCGCATAAAGAGTTTGATCTTGCACGTCCCAAAGCCAATGAAAAAACATCAGGATTTTTACCCATAGAACGAGAATGGATGGATAAACTGATAGATCAAGGATATATAGATACATTTAGACATGTAAAAGGTGATGAAGTAGACCGTTACAGCTGGTGGAGTTATAGAGCAGGGGCACGAGGAAAAAATGTAGGATGGAGGATCGATTATTTTTTTGTTTCAGATGATTTGAAAGAGAAGATAGTCGATGCCGATATTTTGGATCATGTGATGGGAAGTGACCATTGCCCTGTCAAGCTGGTGCTTGCAGTTTAAGTCGTTCCAATAGTTTAGTCGGTATTTTACTCTAACTCACCCCTATAATAAAACTCATCCAAACCATCTAAAAATGCCAGGAGAAGTGCATCTGAACACGCTTTAAAGTTTTTGTGACCATCTTTTCGAAAAAGAGAAGCGAGTTGTTGTTTACTGAGTTCAACCTCTGCTAGACCAAAGATAATCTCTATTTCCGGTTCTTTAAGCTCCATGGCGATGCGAAGCTTTTTGAGTATGAGGTTATTTGTAAGTTCTACAGCTTCGTCATCATGAGGTTTCTTAGGAGAGGGACCTCTCTTTAAGCTTACCAGCCCATCTAAAAACACACCTAATTCTTCATAGGTAGCTACTTTAAAGTCATCATCTTGACGACGTTTGAGTAGCGATTCCAAATGGGCAGGCTTCATGTTATACGATTCAAGTTTGTATGCTTCAAGCATCTCTTCTTTTGTAAGGTTTAACGCTTTTTGTATACGGTAAAGTATTTCGTTTATTTTGATCAGCATATTATTTTTTAGCTGCTTCTACAGCAAGGTTTTCGAGTGCCATTTTTGCTTTTGACAGTATATTTAAACAATTTTTGTCTTTAATATTATGCTTTAATGACCAGTATTCCGGATTGGTATAGGTGATGGTTGTTTTACCTTCATAGTCTGTAGTAAAAAGCATACGAAGCGGTAGGTCAAGCCCCATAGAAGGATTACAATTCATCAGTACGGTTCCCATCTTAGGATTACCAAAGATAACAACAGTTTCTGGCTTTAAGTTCATACCCACTTTTTTAGCATTCTCTTTGTGATCCATAGTATTGAAGTGTATTAGTCCTTGTGATACAATGAGTTTTTCTAATTTTTCTACAGCAGTAGGTAGGTCATTTTGACTCTCAACTGTTTCTAAAAATGTACCTTTTTTGTTATCACAGCCAAGTAAGCCAAAACCGATGACAGCAAGTAAAAATAACTTTTTCATTCTGATTCCTTTTAAACGTTAAACCTAAAGTGCATGACATCACCGTCTTGAACGATATACTCTTTTCCCTCAAGTCTGTTTTTACCTGCTTCTTTTGCACCAGATTCGCCATTATGTGCTACAAAGTCATCATAGCTTATCACTTCTGCACGTATGAAGCCTTTTTCAAAATCATTATGTATCACAGCGGCAGCTTTAGGTGCAGTAGTCCCTTTACGTATCGTCCATGCACGTACTTCTTTTACACCTGCGGTAAAGTAACTCATGAGACCCAATTTATCAAAACCTTTGTGGATGATCTGTTCTAGTCCAGATTCTGTCACACCAAGATCAGCAAGCATTTCATTTCTTTCTTCGTCATCAAAATCTACCATATCTTCTTCTACTTTGGCACAAAGTTTGATCACCTCAGAGCCTCTTTCCTTCGCATAGGCTTTGAGTTTTTCTACATATGCATTGTCTTCACTAAGTCCATCTTCATCAACATTTGCACCATATATGATAGGTTTTGCTGTAAGAAGACGTAACTCTTTATTCATTGCCAAAAAGCCATCACTCTCTTTATCTTCAAAAGTAGAAACAGGAGAACCATCTTCTATATGTGCAAGGAGAGACTCAGCAACGACAAGTTGTTCTTTAGCATCTTTGTCGTTACCTTTAGCTTTTTTCTTAAGCATTTCAATACGCTTAAGTACCGCATCAATATCAGCAAAAAGTAACTCTTGCTCGATGATCTCAACATCACGAATAGGGTCAATAGAACCTTCAGTATGAACGATATTATCATCAGCAAAACATCTTACGATATGTAAGATCACTTCTGTCTCACGGATATTTCCCAGAAACTTATTTCCCAGACCTTCACCTTTACTTGCACCGGCAACAAGACCAGCGATATCTACAAAATCTAGTGTTGAATACTGTACTTTTTCAGGGTTACGATGTTTGCAAGCGTATCGAGTCTTTTATCTGGTACAGGTACAACTGCTTTATTTGGTTCGATGGTACAAAACGGGTAGTTCGCACTTTCTGCATTTTGTGCTTTAGTAAGTGCGTTAAAAGTTGTAGATTTTCCTACATTTGGTAGCCCAACAAGTCCGATGCCTAGTCCCATGATATTCCTTAAATGTTTATTGATGTGATTTTATCTAAATGTTGGTGTAATTTACATAAATTTGATTCCATACAGGATAAAAGGCACGTGTTATACTTATAAAAATAATGTATAATGTTTTTAAAAACAAGGACATGTTTTATGGAAAATGCCTTACTCATACTCATCATTACTATTGGCATATCCACAGTGCTTAATGTTGTTTTGAAAAAATTTGATATACCAACCGTGATTGGGTATGTGCTTGCAGGTTTTACTATTTCATCTATTTTCCATTTTGCAGAAGATTCTAAAGAGATGCTATCCCATCTAGCGGAGTTTGGGATTGTGTTTTTAATGTTTACTATTGGACTTGAATTTTCTGTAAAACATCTCAAAAAGATGAAAAAAGAAGTCTTCGTTTATGGTGGTTTACAGGTTATACTTTCAGGCTTACTCTTTACAGGGCTGAGTGTATGGATTGTGGGTATGGACATGAAGAGTGCAATTGTACTAGGATTTGCACTGGCACTCTCGTCCACCGCGATTGTCTTAAAAATTCTCAATGATAACAATCAGATCCAGTCAGGGTATGGTCGTACAGCATTGGGTATTTTGATTTTTCAAGACTTGGCTGTGATTCCTATATTGTTAATGGTCTCTTTTTTTACTTCCGAGTCAGACTCGATATCTGTTCTACTGCTTGAGACATTTGCAAGTGCCATAGTGTTATTTCTGATTATTTTTATTATAGGTAAATATTTTCTTGAGAAATTTTTTGGATGGATCATGGCATCAGGCTCAGAAGAAATCTTTTTGGTTGCGATCTTACTTGGTGTGATGGGAGCTTCTTATATGGCACATTTCTTTGGGTTTACCTATTCATTGGGAGCCTTTCTTGCTGGAATGATGATTGCTGAAACAAAATACCGCTATCGTATAGAGTCAGACCTTATACCTTTTAGAGATATCCTATTGGGTGTCTTTTTTGTCACCATAGGTATGCTGATTAACTGGGAATCTCTTTTAAATCATGGACATATCATTTTGGGGTTACTTGTGGGTATTATGATGATTAAGGGCTTAATCATTTTTGGTATATTGCAGTTTTTTATTCAGAAAAGAACAGCTATAAAAACAGCATGGGCACTGTTTCAGGTAGGTGAGTTTTCTTTAGCCATACTGGCACTTGCTTACGCAAATAAATTGATCTCTAATGAAGTAAATCAAATTATGATCATTACGGTTGTCTTGTCGATGATCATTACGCCTTTTGTTTTGAAAAATATTAAACAACTTGCAGATGTGTTAAATAAGGAACCTGATACATTACGTGAAAGGGCATTGGCTGCAGGTACCTATGAAAATCATATCATAGTCTGTGGCTATGGAGATGTAGGCCGTAAACTTGTTGAGAAACTTAAAGCTAAAAATTTGCTCTATATTATTCTTGAACATGATATCAAGATTGTAGATGAAGAGATTCGTACAGGCGAAGAGGCAATCTATTTTGCCAATGCTGCACAAAAAATGGTTCTGGACCATTTTAATGTCAATAACTGTTCTGCAATTATTGTGACGATTGACAATCAAATACAAAGACAATTAATCTGTGAAAACATTGTTTCATTTGGTGCACATGTGCATAGTGTCGTAAAAGTGACGAATAGTATAGAAGAGGCAGTCTTATCAGATTTAGGTGTTAAACATGTGATCAATCAAAAAGAAATGATTACGGATTTATTGGCAGAAAAAGCATTGGCTTGCCATGTTGGCTAGAGCCATAAAAGGTGAGAAAAACCTTTTATGATACCCTGCTATTTTTCTTCTTCCTGTAGTAATTGTTCTAGAAGTCTTACCATGAGTCTCACACCAGCCCCAGAAGCACCAAAAGGATTTTCGCCCCATGCATGTTCTACAAATGCAGGACCTGCTATATCGATATGTGCCCATTTATCTCTGTGATCTTCATCTATAAATTCTGAAAGGAATTGACCTGCGGTGATGGCGCCTCCATACCGTGTATTTGAGATGTTACATATATCTGCTATCTCAGATTTTATCGTCTTTTTAAGGTAAGGATTAAAGTCCAGTGCGGTGGCAAGTTCACCTGAACGCTTTGCACCATCTACGACAAGTGCCTTCATCTCTTCAGAATGACCCATCACTCCTGAGGTATAATGTCCTACACCTACCACACAAGCTCCCGTAAGCGTTGCAAAATCAAAGAGATAATCTGCTTTGACTTCTTGTTGTGCATAACACAGTGTATCGGCAAGAACCAAACGCCCTTCAGCATCTGTATTGCGTATCTCGATACTTTTACCATTTTTAGCTATGAGTACATCATCTGGTTTGTAAGCATCTCCTCCGATCATATTTTCCACAGCCCCCACGAAACCATGTACTTCGATAGGTAGATTCATTTCAGCAACCGCTTTCATAATGCCCAAAACTGCAGAACCACCACTCTTGTCTGACTTCATTGTCACCATAAAGTCTGCTGGCTTGAGACTGAGTCCACCACTGTCATATGTAAGCCCTTTCCCTACGAGGGTAACGACGCACTTTGGATTTTTAGGTTTATGTGTCAAATGTATCACTCTAGGCTTGTGACGGCTTGCACGTGCAACAGCAAGTAACGTTTCCATCTTTTGCTTTTTAAGTTCTTTGGGTTTGAGTATTTTACATTGTAGTCCTGTTTGACTGGCCATCTCTTCAGCGATATCTGCCATGACATCAGGATAGCAGTCATCAGGTGTAGTGTTTACAATATTACGTGTAAAGTTTGTGGCATCTGCAAGAATTTGAGCCTTATGTATCGCTATAGAAGCTTCTTCTATACGCACTTTGTATCCATTGTATTCATCCAATGAGATAGTAATGTGTTTAATTTTATTTTTGTTTTTTTTGCTTTTATACTTTTCAAAACTATAGGCACCCAAGATAAACCCTTCAACCATGGATCGAAGAGAGTTGGTGCATCTGTTTTTATAGAGATACGTAGCTACTTTGATAGATTTATACCCTGTACCCTTGAGTGATCTGATGGCACTTGCGGCAGCCGTTCTTATATCTTTACTGAGTGCCGAATCTGCACCGACATAGAGTCTGTTTTGACTTACAATTAAACAAGTTTCATCTTGTGCGCCTGAAAAACCGGCTTTTTTCAAAAGCTTTTTATCTTGTATAAAAACATGATCGGTATTGTTGTCAACGACGATAATGAGTTCGAGATCACCTTCGATATCAGCTGTGGGGAGTTGTGTTAATTCAAAATTCATTGTGTATCTCCTAATAATTAATTAAATTGATCTTTTAAAATATCTTTTGCTTGGATCATGTCTTTATCTCCACGTCCGGAGAGATTGATCAGGATGGTTTTACCTTGTATCTCTTCAGGTTTCATCTTTTTAAGGTAAGCGATGGCATGTGAAGTTTCAAATGCCGGGATGATACCTTCAGCTTGGGAAAGCCATACAAAGGCATCTATTGCTTCATCATCTGTGATGTAATCATAGGTTGCGATACCTTCATCTTTCAAAAATGCATGTTCCGGACCTATGCCAGGATAGTCAAGTCCAGCAGAGATGGAGTGTGCTTCCTGTACCTGTCCGTCTTCATCTTGCAGCAGATAACTTAGTTGTCCGTGAAGTACACCAGGGCTTCCTTTTGCAAGAGAACATCCATGTTTAGAGTCAAGTCCAAGTCCACCAGCTTCTATCCCGATACACTCTACACTTTCATCTTCTAAAAAGTGATTGAAGATACCAAGCGCATTGGAACCTCCACCAATACAGGCGATGACTTTATCAGGCAAACATCCTTCGACGATATTGAGTTGTTCTTTTGCTTCCCAACCTATGATGGACTGTATGTCACGTATCATCATAGGGTAAGGATGTGGTCCTGCTACGGTACCGATGATATAATATGTATCTCGGGCATTGGTTACCCAGTGTCTGATTGCCTCATTCATGGCATCTTTAAGCGTACGGCTTCCTGATTCAACCGCATGTACTTTTGCACCAAGAAGTTTCATACGAAAAACATTCAGTTCTTGACGTACGACATCTTTAGCACCCATAAAGATTTCACATTCGAGTCCAAAGAGTGCAGCCACTGTCGCAGTAGCTACACCATGTTGACCTGCACCTGTTTCTGCAATGACTTTTTTCTTACCCAGTCTTTTTGCAAGCACTGCTTGCGCCACCGTATGATTTATTTTGTGTGCACCTGTGTGATTTAAGTCTTCACGTTTAAGATAAATCTTTGCATCGAGTTCTTTAGATAGGTTTTCTGCAAAGTAGAGTGAGGAAGGACGTCCTACATAATTTTTGTAGTAGTGATCTACTTCTGCCCAATAATCTTTATCGAAACGTACCGCTTCATAGTCAAGTCTAAGCTGTTCAAGTACAGGCATAAGTGTCTCGGGTACAAATCTACCACCATAGCCAACTTGACCATCTTTCATCTTACCAAAATGCCCTAATTCATCAGGGTCATTCGGGCTAGCTTTTGGGATATATATTTCTTTATGTAAGTTCATTTATTTCTCTCGTATTGTAATGGGATTGATTATATCTAATGAGAGATTAGAAATTCCCTCATTTGAACTGAATCATTTTCCTTGTGCTAGACAATATACGCAATTTTAGCTTGAGAGTCAAGTCTCATAGGAAGTCCCCAAAACCCAATGCCAATGTTGACATAGAGATGGCTGCCATTAAGAAGGGTGTGCAACCACTTAAGATAAGGCTGTTGGAGTTTGACCAACTACTCAAAAGGAAGAAAGAGTGGAAAAAACAGATACACTTTCATAGGCTCCTCCCTAATATTAATCTATCTCTAAAACTGAATAGACCGGAGCATCAAAACCTTCACGTCCATTAAGGAAGCCAAGTTCCATTATGAAACATGCCTCAACACAATTTGCACCCACTCTATCTATTAGGTTTGCTGCTGCTTTTGCTGTACCCCCTGTAGCGATCAGATCATCTATGAGCAGTACATTAGGATTTTCTTTTTCGCCAAAAGCATCTATATGTATCTCTACTTCATCAAATCCATACTCTAGACTGTATTTTTCAGCCACAGTGGTGTAGGGTAATTTTCCTTTTTTACGAACAGGTACAAAACCCAGACCCAATCTGTCAGCCAAAATAGAACCAAAGATGAATCCTCTTGCATCTATACCTGCTATAAAGTCTAGATCATAGCTTTTATAACGGTTTGACAAGTGTGTCATCAGTGTATCAAAAGCATAAGGGGTAGAAAGTAGGGTAGTAATATCTTTAAAGATGATACCCGGTTTTGGAAAGTCTGGGATGTCTCTTATGCTTCCTAAGATAATTTCTTTTTCTTCTATGGTTAAAGTACTCATTTTTTCTTCACTTCCTTTTATTTTGATTGTGACGATTTATAGATTAAAGTAAATGTTAACTCAGATTTGCACCTAAAGAACATGCTTCTATTTTGGCCACACGTCCTGCATGTCTACCACCTTCAAACTCTGTGTTGACAAAGACTTTTATCATTTCTTCTATAACACCTTTACCAACCACACGTTCTCCAAAACAAAGGATGTTTGCATCATTGTGTTGTCTAGTAAGTTTGGCTGTGTAGTGGTCGTGGCAGAGTGCAGCACGTATACCTTGAAATTTGTTTGCAGTAATAGAAATACCAATACCCGTACCACAGATAAGGATACCAAAGCTGTCTTTATCTGCAAGTACAGCTTCTGCACATTTTTTTGCAAAATCAGGGTAATCTACTCTGTCTGAAGAATCTGGACCAAGATCAACGATCTCATGACCTAAGGAAGTCACATAGTCTTTAACATACGCTTTAAGAGCATATCCTGCATGGTCTGTTGCAATGTAGCATTTTTTCATTTAATCTCTTTCCTTACTCAATAGGTTGTTCTTTTTGGATAGACTCAATACGTCTTCCTATTCGTCCCCAACGAACGGTAAAACGCTGTCTATTCCAAAGTGCTTCACACGCTTGTGTATCGATGGATACTTTACCGCATACACGTTTTAGTCCTGCATTGTCTTTACCACTACCATTTGCATCGCCATTGAGCATCGTAGCGTAGGCACGGTGTTCTAAACTCATATAGTTTAACCAAGGTTTCCCGACGATAAGTTTATAGGGTATAGCACCCCAAAAACGACTGTCATTGGAATTATCACGGTTGTCACCAATCATATAAAAGTGATCATTATCTACTTTAGCATAGAGCGCATTGATACCTTTTCCCATCATCTCGTATGTCGGTGTATCGAGGCCATGGACATAGACAGGTATCATATCTATCTCTTGATTATACGCATAATAATGCAAAAGTCCCTCAAATATATTTGCACCTTCTGGTGCATACTGTATCCCTGGATATTTATCCATGTAAGGATTTTCTACCCAAAGTTTATCTCTTAGTGAAATGATCTTTTGGGCTGGATAATTCGCCTTTATATAGGCATCACCTTCTTGGAAGTGTATGAGTAGTTTTTCATTTGCATAGAGTATTTCATCTCCACCTACTGCAACACAACGTTTGACATAATGGATTTTATTGTTCTTAGGATAACGGAAGATAACAATGTCTTCTCTTTGAGGTCTAGGACCTTCTATAAGATGACCATTGTTAAAAAAATCAGGTAGTATAGGAACTTCTAACCATGGTAAGTGTGGAGTAGGAATTCCATAAGAAAACTTTTTGGCAAACAAAAAGTCCCCTATGAGCTGCGTTCTTTTCATAGACCCCGATGGGATGACAAACGACTGTGCAACAAAAAAGATGAGAAAAAGTACAATGATGATCGTTCCCGTCCAAGTGCTTGCAAAACGCCCAAAAGCCTGTATAAAATTTTTCATTATGCTCTAGCCTTCGCAGATTTAAGTGTATTGCTTAAAAGCATCGCTATGGTCATAGGACCAACCCCACCAGGAACAGGAGTGATGTAAGCGCATTTAGGACTTACATTTTTAAAGTCCACATCGCCTACAAGTGAACCATCGTCAACACGGTTAATACCTATATCAATCACAATGGCTCCCTCTTTAACCATATCTTCTTTGATAAGTCCTGGAACACCGACGCCTACTACGATAATATCGGCTTTACTTGTATGTGATTTGAGATTTTTAGTGTAAATGTGTGTGATTGTGACAGTGGCATCAGCATTGAGCAGTAGTGAAGCCATAGGTTTTCCAACAATGTTACTTGCACCTACTACACAGACATCTTTTCCTCGAAGTTCAATGTCGTACTCTTCAAACATTTTCATAACACCAAGAGGCGTACATGCGACAAAACTGTCAAGTCCAGTGACTAAACGTCCAACATTATAGGCATGGAAACCATCCACATCTTTTTTAGGGTCTATGACTTCAAGTATTTTGTCGGTATCTACATGTTTAGGTAACGGTAGTTGCACTAAGATCCCATCAATACGTGGATTGTTATTCATCATTTTTATTGTTTCAATGATCTCATCTTGACTGATAGTGTCAGGCATATTGTGTGTGATAGAATAAAATCCTACATTTTCACATGCTTTTGCTTTCATTTTAACATAGGCATGGCTTGCAGGATCATCACCTATAAGGATCACTGCGAGTCCTGGTACGATATTTTTTTCTTGTTTGAGCTTTTCTACTTCAGTTGTGACAGTAGTTTGCACTTTCTTGGCTAAAGATTTACCATCGATGAGTTGCATTGAGTGCCCTTATATTTTTTAAGGTATTATATCAAAAATAGTTTAGGCATCAGGAATATGCCTCAAAAGGGTTAGACTGATATGAAGCGATTATGGATGTTACTGCCTTTAATGTTGTCAGCGCAGGAAGACTTTATCTCACATTATGAATATGGTCAAATGCTTTATGAAAATCCTAGGGGAGTAAGTTGTGCCCAATGTCATGGTAAAAGTGGTGAAGGTCAAACGATTGTTGAATTTCAGGATATCCATGGAAAACAAGCTTTAAAAGGATCGGATATACGTCATGATAGACTTGAAGACATGATAAAAGCTGTGAATAATTATCATAAAATTATGCCTCGTTACTATCTTACAGATGAAGAAGTAAAAGCTATTTATGATTACTTAAAAAAGAAAAATAAACGCTACTTATCAAATTTTACAGAGAATAATACTACTCAATAATGGCTATAATTTTATTTTATAGAATGGTAAAAATTTAAGTGTGAATGATTAAAAAAAGGGAAAATAATAGAGGGGAATTAAGTTGCAGGCTAATAGCCTGCAAACCACTACTAAAGTGGTGTTACGTTCTCAGCTTGTGGGCCTTTTTGACCTTCACCAACTTCAAATGTTACTGCTTGACCTTCTGTCAATGTTACACGGCCACCACCATCGTTGTTTACTTGACGAAAGTGTACGAATACATCGTCTCCACCATTCTCTTGCTGAATAAATCCATAACCTTTTTCATCGTTGAACCATTTAACAGTTCCGTTTACTAATGCTGCCATTTTTGTACCTTTGGGTAATTTTTTTCACTTAAATTTTAAGTGGAATCCAAATCAGAGAGAGTCTTTCGGGGTCTAGCAATAACACTTAACACACGATAGATGAACTCGAACCTCATCTTTCTTCGCTAACATTGTATCCTATTTTCTAACTTATAACCTTATTTAAGAAAAATATATTTATTTATAAAAATAATGCTTGAATATAGAGGCTTTCTATTAGATTACATATGAAGAATATATGTGTAAAGAGACCCCTATAGTAGTCTCTTATTGTGCAGTTATTTTTTATTTGCCATTTCTAGCCAAACACCAAAGGGAATAAAATCATCAGGATGTTTTGGTTCGGTTTTGATGATATCTGCAAAACTTTTTACACCCATAGAAAGCAAATATTGTAAATTATCATCAAAAGTTGCATTTTCCATAACAAAGATTTTGTCTTTATGTACCTCGAACATATACCCTCCATTAGGTATAGGTGACATGGAAAGAGTAACGGTATAGTGGTCTTTGATAATACTCTCTTTTTTGGAGTACATGAGTCCTAGATTATATCCTTCTGATGCAAAACCTTTGATCGCTACAACCAGTACTTTTTGCTCTCCTTCTTTGGAAGAGTTAAAGATATTAATGATATCTTTGATCGTCGAGTAACCAGGTATTTTTTCTAGTAATGATTCAAAAAATCCCGCAAGTCTTGTCTTCATAAAGTGACCAATGAAATATAAGATAAGCAAAAAAATACCCATAACCAATATGAGCCATAAAAATTGATTATTTTCTGGCGTAAATCCTACGGTCTTAAAAACAAAGCCTACCATAAGATCTACTTTATTATAAAGCCATAGTATCAATACGATGATGATAACTACGGGTAAAAGTCCAAAAACTCCTTGTATGGCAGTATGCATGAAGTGTTTTAGTGGATTGTTATTTTTCATTTTTCAAGTTCCTTAATCCAAATCTCAACATCAGCATCACTTGCCATCTTCCAGTCCGCTCTTGGACTTAAAGAAATGGTACCTACTTTAGGACCATCAGGCATACATGAACGTTTGAACTGTTGCGTGAAGAAACGTCTCAAAAAGAGTTTAAGCCATTTGTTGATGGTATTTTCATCATATTTACCCTTAAACGCTAAAGCAGCTAAGAAACGTATTTTCGTTGGTTTGGCACCGTATTTAATGAAGTGGTAAAGAAAAAAATCATGGAGTTCATAAGGACCTACGATAGTCTCGGTCTCTTGTATTATCTCATCATCTTTATGAGGGAGTAGTTCCGGGCTTATAGGAGTGTCTAGTATATCATCTATAATATCTGCTATAGATGCATTCGCCTTGTAATATTCGATGACATACTTTATGAGGGTTTTTGGTATGCCGGAGTTAAGCGCGTACATACTCATATGGTCACCATTATACGTACTCCATCCAAGTGCAATTTCACTAAGATCACCGGTACCAATAACAAGGCCACCTTCTTTGTTTGCCATATTCATTAGTATCGAAGTTCGTGCTCTTGCCTGTACATTTTCATAGGTGACACTATGCTCGTCTTTATCATGTTCGATCAAATCGAATTCTTTAAGAGAAATATCTTTAATGTCTACAGTTTTTAATGTGACACTTAAAGCTTCACAAAGTTTAACTGCATTTGATCTTGTACGGCTTGTTGTGCCAAATCCCGGCATCGTAACAGCGATGATATTTTTAACATCCCAATCCATTATTTCAAATGCTTTGTATGTTGAGAGCAGGGCAAGTGTCGAGTCAAGTCCACCTGAGATACCGATAATAGCTTTTTGTATATGCGCATGGCTCATGCGCTTGATAAGAGCATGAGCTTGTATGTGGACTATCTCATCACATCTATGTTTTTTTTCTGCATAGAGTGAAGGAACAAACGGCATAGGATTGATCTGACGCTCAAGTTTACTCATCTTTGGAAGTTCATCCACTTTAATAATACGTGTTTTTTTACGTCTGCCCTCAGAGTAGCTTGATTCATTGAGTCTGAGCCATCTTAAACGTCCTAGGTCCACATCTGCTGTAATGAGATGACTTTCAAGAGAAAAACGCTCATTTTGAATCAGTGTAGATCCATACTCAGCAATGATGGCATGTCCACCAAAAACTGTATCGGTTGTAGATTCACCTACACCTGATGAAGCATAAACATAACTTGCCATACAACGTCCACTTTGGGTTCTTACCAATTCTTCACGATATTCTGCTTTAGCAATGAGTTCATTACTTGCTGAAAGATTAAAGAGTAGATTGGCACCATTGTTTGCCATATGGTTACTTGGAGGTGTGACAGCCCAAAGATCTTCACATATCTCGACACCAAAAGTCATATCTTTGGAGTCTGTAAAAAGAAGGTCTACCCCAAAGGGTATCTCTTCTCCAAAAAGCTCAGTGTTCGTTCTTGTGATATCTCTTCCCGTTACAAATTGACGTTTTTCATAAAACTCTTTTTTATTGGGTAGNNAGCTTTTTGGGATAAGACCTAAAATTTTGCCTCCTTGAAGAATTCCCGCACAATTATAGAGCCTATCTGATTCAAGGACTGCCAGTCCGATAATGACAATAGTTTGTATATCGACAGTATCATTTAAAATACCATGAAGTGTTTGATTTTGCGAAGTGATAAGCGTTTGATTGAGTAGAAGGTCACTAGCAGTGTATCCTGTAAGTGTAAGCTCCGGAAATACAACGACACTAACCTCTTTAGTATGTGCTTCTTGGATAAGTTTGATCACTTCTTCGGCATTTTTAACAGGGTTTGCTACTGTAGTTTTATTGACAGCTGATGCAACTCTATAATATCCAAACATACAGTTCCTTTTAATGTATCCTTGGACAAAAGCCCAAGGATGATAAACAATTAATTACGCTTTAGAAGCTACTACTTCAATGCTAACGATGTCATCATTTTGATCAATGTTGTCTAGCACTATGAAACTTTCAGTGTCATCTTCTTCAATAGCCCCAAATACAGTGTGCACACCATCTAAGTGTGGCGTTGGTACAAAAGTGATAAAGAACTGGCTTCCACCTGTGTTTGGTCCGGCATGTGCCATAGAGAGTGTTCCTCTTCGGTGTGGCTGTGTACTTGTNTCTGTTTCACAGTCTATCTGCCAGTCTGGTCCACCGGTTCCTGCCATAGATGGATTATCTTTTGAATGTGGACAACCACCTTGTGCCATAAATCCTGGAATGACTCTGTGAAACTTAAGGTCATTATAGAATCCTATTTCTGAAAGGTGAGCGAAGTTTGCTACGGTATTAGGTGCATCTTCTGTGTAAAGTTTAGCCCAAATAACCCCTTTTGAGGTCGTGAATTTAGCGTAATTATATGTATCCATAACAGATTGAACGATGTCGTATCTTTTTGATTCTTTTCCAAACATGTGTGTTTAGTCCTTATATATTAAAATTAGGATATTATTATACCCAAAGAATATTCATAAATAAATATAAGAGGTTTAACCCATGGAATTATGTGTCGCACTTGATTTACCATCGGCTGAAGAGAACTTAGCGCTTGCCGAGTCACTTAAATCATATAATGTTTGGATGAAAGTTGGATTTCGTGGCTATATACGAGATGGAAAACCTTTTATAGAAGCGTTAAAGAGTATTAATCCCCATTTTAAAATATTTTTAGATCTTAAACTTTATGATATTCCCAATACTATGGCAGATGCGGCTGAAGAGATAGCAAAACTGGGTGTTGATATGTTCAATATCCATGCCTCTGCAGGAGCAGTGGCTATGAAAACAGTTATGAATAGACTGGCTCCCTATGAAAACCGCCCGTTGGTACTGGCTGTTACAGCACTCACTTCTTTTGATGAAGAAAACTTTCAGAGTATCTACGAAAAAAGCATAGATCTAAAAGCAGAGCAGTTCGCAAAAATGAGTTATGAACATGGTTTAGATGGTGTGGTATGTTCTACATTTGAGAGTAGGGCTATTAAAAATGTTACTTCTAAAACATTTTTGACACTTTGTCCCGGCATAAGACCTTTTGGTGAAGACGCAGGAGATCAGAAGCGTGTAGCGACACTGGAACTTGCAAATGAAGAGGGTGTAGACTACCCTGTGGTAGGAAGACCTATCTATAAAGACAGTCATCCTCAAAATAAAGTTGCAGAGATACTTAAAACAATCTCTACTTTTTAATCTCTTTTTTTGGTTGAGTCATATCGACAGCATTATCCATACCTTGCATCATAAAATAGCCACCCAGAGCAAAAAGTGCGAGCACGATGAGTGGTGTAAGTTTTTTTAACATATCGAAAACCTTTTTTTGTAAATATATGTGTGTAATGATAATCAGTTTTTTAGTGATTTTCCTAAAAAATAATAGTTAGGAAGTGAAAAAAATAAATTTGGAAATAATTGATACTATTTTAAGCTTTTATTTAACCCAATGACATTATAATCTCACCCACCAAAACATATGGACAGTTGGGTGAGTTGGCTGAAACCACATCCCTGCTAAGGATGCGTACTCGTAAGGGTACCGAGAGTTCGAATCTCTCACTGTCCGCCACTGATGAACCCTACAAATAAGTACTATTATTAAAATTAAAATACCTTTTTCGACAAATTGCATATTTATTACTCTAATAACTATCGAATCTTTTATCAATTTCCTCCCATAAAAATACAGTAGCCACTTCGCTAAGGACTTGAATTACCCTATAAATGTATTAAAAATTAAGCAATTAAATGTATGCATGAGGTATTTTGAAGTGTTATAATTTAATTTAGAATTATAGGCTATACAATATTTCTTTCTATTCAATTATAAGAAACCATGTATATGTTAAGGACTAATTCAAACTCTTATTTCGTACAAATATACACCGAAAAAGGATAAGTATGTCATTAAAAGTAGTACTCTCACACAAAACGCATTATAAATATGATAAATATATATCGCTTTCACCACACACGATAAGGCTTCGACCAGCACCTCACTGTAGAACACCTATAGAGGCTTATTCTTTAAAAATTACACCTGAAAATCATTTTATTAACTGGCAGCAAGATCCTTATGGAAATTATCTTGCTCGTATAGTCTTCCCTGAAAAAGTGAAAGAGTTTGGCGTTGATGTAGAGGTCATCGCAGACTTGATTTCTATTAATCCTTTTGATTTCTTTGTTGATGAATATGCAGAGCAATTTCCTTTTAAATATGATAAAG
>JGI11705J14877_10000786_pt1 | contig 19147 bp, 17 predicted proteins | sample Etolaghawater15m_FD_14877 | JGI IMG/M metagenome (IMG submission 14877)
ATCCGGCGGTGAAGGCGTCGAGGCTGGACCCGATTGAGTCGCTGCGGTATGAGTGATGCGGGCAGGGTTGCAGATCGCGGGGTTGCAGTTCGTGAGTCCGCTACGTAACACGGCAATTTACGGTAGTATACGGCCTTTTGTATCGATTTGGTGAGGCCGGTTTGGTCTTTCGGATCTGTCGGGTCGGTAGCGTCTGCTGGGTCTGCTGGGTCTGCTGGGTCCGACTGGAAACTTTAGGCACCTGTGAGAATGTGGCGTCTCATCTTCCAGATGGATCGCAAAAATGGTGTGTAGGGGAGTGTTGCAAAAATGGCCAGTTCCTGGAGGGGATGGGTTTTTTCTTCGAGGAATGTGAGCACCCGATCGTAATGATTCCGTTGAAAAAGATCGTGGAAAATCTGTTTTCCCATAGCGGGTTGGTGCTCCAGGATGTAGAGCAACATTGTGTCGTACACACGAAAGCGGTATTGTGATTCTCCCTCGACAACGGGTTGACGACCTTGCTCGAGTCTCGAAACAATGGATGCACAGTGCCGGTGAATTCGGGTAAACGTATACCCGGTAGAGGGTTTGGTAAGTCCACCCATGGTTCCCATGTTCACAACCCGTTCATTATAGCGNGCGGGGTATCGGCGCGTTTCCATGGGGATGACACCGATCTCCTCCCGGGTGATTTCATATCCGGATGCGTCCAGATCAAATCGCTCCGACAGATAGCCTTCGACGCCGCGCATGTACTCGTCTCGGCTTAGGACGGTTTTGGTGAAAAATGTGTATTCGATGAGTGCTTCGTGCGGGGTGAAGGGGAGTACATAGAAAAAGGTGAGGCCGCGATCTTGCGGAGTATCGAAATCCATGAGGGTGGCCTGTGACGGGTCGAAGCAGGCATTTTCGGTTTTGATTTCGACGCCCAGGAAATGTTGTTTGAGGTAGATGCCGTTTTGATGGCGTCTGGGGGATGGTTCAGAAGACGTTACGGGTTTGAGTGCACTCTGGAAGATCCAATCTGCCGTAAAATCACCTTGGGAGGTGTGAACAACTCCGAGTTTCGAGGATCCTGGTGTACCATTGGAAGAACGATCGATGGAGGGCGGTTCAGCCACGATGGTATCAAAACCGGTGATATCTGCTTCCAGCAGGGTGATTCTTGGATCGGCTTTGGCTCGTTTCAGGAGTGCATCGGAATAATCGACGCTTCGCATGCAGTGATAGCCAAACTTCTGAAGTTTTGCCGGGAATTCGTGATTGTAGGCCCGAACATTCAGAGAGTCCCAGGAGTGATGAATCCAGTCCTTCATCGGCAGGTCGTTGGAGTCCCAAAAGCACCAGGTCTTGTCGTCAGCCGGTGTGAGCGAGCGGTCGAGGAGCAGGATCGACCGGTTTTTGAGCAGGTCCGATTCGGTGATGTACCACAACAAACTCAAACCGGACGCACCAGCGCCGGCAATGATCATATCGTAGTGGTTGCGGTGGGATGAATTCATATATAGAAAGTACCAAAAATTTACGGATTCTCCCGTGGTGGAGGCATCGATAGATCAGAAAATCGTTTTTTTCCTTTCAGGTGGTACTCGAACGGAATGAGGTGTGGTAGAATGAGGGTCGGATCTGTGCGAAAGAGATGTGTTTTTTTTAGGTTTGCTCGTTTCCGGAGAGTGGAANNNAGCATGGCATAGTAGTGGAAGTGAGCACGGATGATAGCGATGGTGAATGCCGGTTTCCCATCCGCCAGAAACCGAATGCCAGCAAGCCCGTCGAGAACAAGTCGTTGAAAAATCGTCCAGATGAGTCGTTTTTCGACGTGTTTCGTGAGCATGATAAGACTGTTACGGAAGTTGTAGTAGATTTTTCGCGGATTTTGTGCAGGAAGAGATCCGCCACCGTAATGCCACACCACGCTTTTGGGTTCTACGGTGATGATGCCACCGGAGCGCTGTACCTGCCAGCAAAGATCGATCTCCTCCATGTGGAATTCAAAATCTTCATCAAACCCGCCCTCGCGGAAAAACAGATCCCTCCGAATAGCAAATGCAGCGCCAGAGGCCCAGAAGATGGGTCTTTGGTCGTCGTACTGGCCGATGTCCGGCTCCAGATGGTCCATGATCCGGCCACGGCAAAACGGATACCCGAGACGATCGATAAATCCGCCCGAGCCACCGGCATATTCAAATTCTGCAGGACGAGTGACGGAACGGAGCTTTGGCTGGGCAACCGCCACCTTGGGATCCTGAAAGAGCACGTTTAGCGAATCGAGCCAATTTTCAGACACCTCCACATCATTGTTTAGAAAGAGAAGGATATCGCCGGTGGCCTTCTCTGCGCAGCGGTTGTTGCCACCACAGTATCCGTAATTCTGGCCAAGTCGAATCACCCTGCATTCCGGGATATGCTCTTCTACCCATTCGGCACTGCCGTCGGTGGATCCATTGTCTGCAATGAGCACCTCCCATGCCGGATAGTTGGTTTTTGCGACGGAGGGCAGGTATCGTTTCAGCAATGGAAGAGCGTTCCATGTAACAATGATGATGCTGAACGTGTGTGTTATCATACAACTTTTGGTTTGTCAATCGGCACCAAAATATCGAAATTGCCGTTGTTATCCATGGGAAAGATTAAAATGGAAAGGATAAAGGCTGATGAGAATTGGTTTGCTCTCCGATACGCATCATTTTTTTGACGAGGCGATCGGTAAACATTTTCAGGAGTGCGATGAGATCTGGCACGCAGGCGATTTTGGAACGATTACGATTGCAGATCGGCTGAGTGAGATTGCACCGCTGGTTGGTGTGTATGGGAATATTGACGGTCAGGATATACGCAGTGTATATCCGCAGGATCAGCATTTTGAACGGGAAGGTGTCCGGATTTGGATGACGCATATCGGTGGGGTACCGGGACGATACTGCTTGCCGGTGAAAAAACGGATCGAGACGGATCCGCCGGATCTTTTTGTATGCGGTCATTCGCATATATTGAAAGTGGCACGGGATCCGGCACTGGGTCGTATGCTCTACATGAATCCGGGTGCAGCGGGAAAGCAGGGTTTTCAAGTGCATCGCACGTTAATTCGATTTTCGATCGAAAAAGGGTCGGTATTTGGTGTGGAAGTGATCCAATTGGCCTGATTTTCCGACCCTAACGCTTTTTAGTTGAGCTACCTTATGCGCATGTGCGCTTTTCATCTTCACTCATTTATTTTTCGCTCGAAAAGTGTAACTGCATGGATAGCAGACTGAACAACCAGCGGGATTCCGCCGCCCGGATGCGTGCTACCGCCTGTGAGGAATAGGTTTTCCAGAGCCCGTACCCGATTTCGGGGACGCAAAAACGCAGAAAACCGGCCGTTAGAGGAGGTGCCATAGATGCTGCCCTTGTTGGATCGTGTGGTATTGTAGAGATCCTGCGGGGTGATGATGTGACGGNAACGGATNGAACTGCGGAGTCCNGATAGCCCACGGGATTCGAGTGTTTNAAGGATCTTTTCGGCCGTATGATCGCGATCACGGTCCCATTGGGTCTTGTCTGACAGGTAGGGTGCGTTCACCAGTACAAAGAGGTTTGAACTGCCTTCCGGTGCATCTTCAGGGTCACTGTACGATGTGTTTGCTACATAGATGGTAGGATCTTCCGGCATAATTTTGTGCCGAAACATATCCGTAAACTCCTGCTGGTATCGGTCTGAGAAAAAGATGGTGTGATGGCGCAAGATATCCCACTGGCGGGTGCATCCCAGAAGCAACACAAATCCGGAACAGGAAGGCTCGAGGTTTTTCTGCAACGTCCGGTACCAAGAGGGAATGGCATGGTTGGGGAGCAGACGGGTGAGTGTTTCTGTTGCATCGCTGTTGGAAAAAAACCAGTCGAATGTGTGACGGGAGCCGTCTGCAAGCCGGAGTGCGTTCACTTTTTTTCCTTTGGTCTCAAGTGCATTTGCATCACACCGAAAACGGAATTGTACCCCCAGCGATTCGGCGAGATTGCGGAGGCTTCGGGCGACGGCATAGAGCCCCCCTTTTACGTAATATCCTCCTTCGTTTAACTCGATGTGTGGGATGACGTTGAGGGTTCCGGGTGCCTGGTAGGGATCGGATCCGTTGTAGGTGGTGAAGCGTTTGAAGAAGGTGCGTAGGTAGGGAGATGTGAATGTGCGATCGATGCGAGAGGATACCGTGGTGAAGGCATCGATGGAGAGGGCGTCGAGGAGGCGGAGAGAGGAGAGGTCGCGAAGTTCGTAGAGGGGGTTGAAGAGGAATGCATCGGCGGTTTTTTCGTAGAGTTCGCGGATGAAGTTGAGGAACTCGATGTAGGCTTCCCGGTCTTCCGGGGCGATTCGTTCAACCTCGGCAACAGCTTTATCGAGCTGGGTGAAGGAGTCGAATATCGTGCCATCGGGATAGAGGTACCGACAGATGGGGTCGGGCTCTGTGAGTTCGATTTCGTCGTTCATCGACCGGCCGGCCGCTTCGAAAATTTGGGAGAGTACCTCCGGCATGGTCATGAGGCTGGGTCCGGTGTCGAACCGAAAGCCGTCAGCACGTATTTCCTGCATCTTTCCGCCGGCGGTTTCATTTTTCTCGAACAGGGTGACGCTATGGCCTTTTGCGGCTAGCAGGCATGCGCTGGCCAGACCTCCGATTCCTGCCCCAATGACGGCACAGGTGGAGGATTTTTTATTCTCATCCCTTGTAGACTCTTGGATGCTGGTCATTGCTTTCCTTTTTTCTGATTCCTTCCCTTGCCAAACGAACTTTCTCAATTAAGCCCGAAGTCGTAGCTTTGCCACCGCTTCAATGTGGTATGTCTGAGGGAACATATCCACCGGCTGAACACACTCCACTTCGTACACAGCGTTCAGAACGTCCAGGTCCCTTGCCATCGTGGCCGGATTACAACTTACATATACCAAAGAGGGAACCTGCAGCTCATTCAGTCTTTGAACAACGTCCGGATGCATCCCGGCTCGTGGCGGATCCGTAACAAGCAGATCCGGCTTCCCATGCATCGCAATCAGTTCATCATGAAAGGTATCTTTCATATCGCCCAGTACAAATTCCGTATGCTCCACGCCATTGGCACGAGCATTCCCCAGGGCATTTTCCACAGCTACCGCCGACAACTCAATCCCTACGGCTTTTTTCACATGCGGCGCAAAAAAAAGTGTAATCGTGCCAACACCACAATACAGATCAAATAGGACTTCATCTCCCTTGGGTGCCGCCAGCTCCAGAGCAGTTTTATACAGAGTTTCCGCCTGCAACGTATTGGTCTGAAAAAACGCATTTGCATCGATTTCAAACGAAAGTCCTCCGATCTGATCCGCAATCGAACCTCTTCCGGTCAATACTTGTTCGTACCGACCGACCGACGTAGGTGAAAGTGTATCGTTGATATTATTTACAATCGTCGAGATCTCAGGAAACTGGGCAGTCAAATGATCCGCCAGAGGCTGAACGATCTCCGGATCATCCCGAAACGTCACTAAATTTACCATCCATTCGCCGGAGTGCACGCTGTTCCGAATCATCAGATGCCGCATAAACCCCTGCTGTAAGTGTGGGTCGAACGCCGGAACATCATGCGTCATACACCAATTCCGCACCGACTCCAGAATCTGTATCGAGAGAAGCGGCTGCAAATGGCACTCCTTGAGAGGCAAAATCTTATCATACCGTCCAGGTGCATGAAGCCCCGCCGCAAAACCCTGGTCATCTACAAAATCGTCCGACTCAATCTCCTGCTGCGAAAGCCATCGCCGGGTTCCAAAACTATACTCCATCTTGTTGCGATAGTAAAATGGAGATTCACACCCGATAATCGGTCTCACCACAGACCCGTCCAAATGGGCCAGCCGCGTGATNTGATCTCGTACTTGCTGCTCTTTCGCCTTCAACTGCTCCTCATACGGCAAATGCTGCAACGTACACCCNCCGCAAACGGGCGCATGGCTGCATTTTGGTTCNATCCGAAGGGGAGACGGCTCCAGCAATTCCAGCAGTTTGGCCTCGCCGTACCGTTTTTTCTTTTTGATGACCCGCACCTTTACCCTGTCGCCAGGAGCGGTATTCGGGACAAAAAGTGTATAACCATCGAGTTTTGCGACCCCTTTACCTTTATAAGCGATCGATTCAACAGTACATTCAACGTCGGTACCTTTTTTCAGGGCCATGAAAATCGTTTAATTTCGGGGTGATGGAAATGCTGGGGTGATGGAATTACCAATGGGGTTGGTGGTTATACTGGGGTGATGGAAATGCTATTTGGGTTGGAACAGGTGTCATTGGAAGTCTGGATTACCCGCCGGCTTCAAAATGAATGTCCGATTCCAAAACTGATGTAGGGCGTCCGGTTCTCAAACCACCCGCGCTGCAGGTCATGGGCGCGGAAGGTCACATCAAACCGAAAAATAAGAAAATCCCAGTCGGCACGAATGCCAAATCCGGATCCCACCGCAATCTGTTTGAGGAAACGATCCCCGCGGAAGCGTCCGTCCTCCAAAAGATCCCGACCCTCCTCATCAAGCAGCGTTGTGCGGGGGCCATACCAGATATTCCCGGCATCCACGTGCCATGCGAGCTGCCAGTTTGCGTTAATGAGATCGGTGAATAGTACCTGCCGAATCTCCTGGTACGCAGCAAGTTTGATCTCACCTCCCTGTACACTGATGTCCTCTGCAGCAATCGTTCCCGGCCCTAGCTGGAATGCAAACCAGCCACGAATGTCACTGCTGCCCCCGGCAAAAAAGCGGCGGTTCAGTGGAATGATGTCACTTCGAAATAGCGGCTGTGCGATTCCGGCAAATCCGCGGTAGGCAAGGACCGTGAGAGGGGTGATTTCGAAGTAGCGTCGCGCGTCGAGAGTGGCCTTAAGAAACTGGCTGTAGCTGAGGCTGTTCCCCGAGATGCCCAGCGGGGAAGGGATGTTGCCTTCGAGGGTTTCAGGTGTGGACAAGAGCCGGTCGATGAGGTAGGGTATGGTGCCGCCGTAGGCAATGGAAATTTCGGCGGTATATCCATAGTTTCGTTTGATAAGGTCGGTATTTTGATCGCGGTAGGTGTACCGGAGGATGGAGGAAAATTGGGGCCGGAAATCCTCCTCAATCCGCAAAAACTCGACGGAATTTTCTCCGAATTCATCGATAAGGTTCTGGCGAAACGCACTGGTGAGAGTTGCATCGATCACATCCATGTCGATGACGTCCAGCAGGCTGCTTCTGCGGCCGGAGTGTGCAAGTTCGTAGCGGATTCCGAACCGGATATCGGTATTGATGTTGAAAAAGAGCTGGCTGGACTGGCTGTAACTGAGTGAATAGCGGGTTCGGGCATTCTCATACCACTGTCCGAATCTGTCGCTGAAAAAGGGGAACACGAACCGAGGTACTGCATATTCGGTACGAACTTCAAAAGTTCGGAAGATGGTGGATCCTTCGATCTGAATACTCGGTGGTACGGTTTCCGGGGTGATGAGTTCGAAGCTAGCGTTAAGCCCAACCGTGAGACGGTTAGCCTGTCCATTTACATTGATATTGTTATAGTTGATTCCGGCTCCCGATCCGTAACCATATCGTTGCATGCCGAAAAATTCCATCTGAAGTGAATGTTTTGGATTGGCTTGCATGGCAATGTACACCGGAAGATCGTCTCGGGTGTAGTCGGGGATCGAGCCATCGGGTGTGAAACCAAACCGGTTCACCGTGAGGATGCCCAGGTTTTGCAGTTGGTTCACGGATTGAAGGTAGGCCTCCTGACTGAAGCGTTGGCCCGGATCAAACTCGATCTGATTACGCAAAAGTCCGGGGTCGGTTGCGCTTCCCTGTTCAATTCGGATGACAGAACGGTACGATTGCCCTTGTTGATTGGTGAATGAGTCGGTCTCGACAACGCTCAACTCTGCTTGCGTAACGACTTCATCCGGTGCCGACAGGCTCATTTCCAGATCGCCAAAGTGGTACAGTTTACCCGGGCGGATCATCATCATAACGTCGTATACAGGTTCAGCACCGGTACGTGCTCGTTGCTCTTGTCCAGCGTTGCGCCTTTTTACTCTGGCTTTGACCGAATCTCTCACGACGGCGGCATACCCCCGGTTCTTCAAGTATTCTACAATTCGTGTCTGTTCGTCTCGTAGTTTCTGGGCATCGTAATATTCTTCTGCTGTGCGAACATCGGGATTTTCCGGAGACCGGTCGCGATACAAACTTTGCCGGAAGAAGTCCGCGTACCCATCGGCTGGTTCATTCATCTCCTCAAATTCGGGGACACCGGAATAGAATACATTGTAGATGCGAGATCGCGGTCCCTCGTTGATCACGAAGGATACCTCAACCCGTTGAGGTCTGTACTCAATAATCGAAGTATCGACAGTTGCCTCGAAAAAGCCTTTATTTTCGTAGAATAGTTGCAGCCGTTCCATATCTTCGGAGACTATTTCGCGATCCAGGTAGGCAGGCGATTCCCCAAGACCAGTAAGTTGCCACAAGTAGTACCAGGGTGTAAGACGACTAATCCCAAAAAATTCGCGATTGGTTCGCGTTCGGACCAGTTTTCGTAGTTGTCGGGTGGTGATCTGACGGTTCCCTGAGAGGCGCACAGTTCGCACCACTGAACGATCCGGTGGGACATCCTGCGCAGTGGGATTCTGAGCAGGAATATTCTGCGTGGAAAAATTCTGGGCAGCGAGGGTGTGCGTTCGTGTCGGCAGATGGAAAAAACAGATCAGAACTCCAGTCAGGCCTACTGAAAACATCAGGCTCGCTTTGATGCGTCCCGTAAACAAGTGTGGGTCTTTTCGGGCAGACCCAGCCCTTTCATCAACCCGTTTGATAAGACAAAAACTGGGAGAAAAACGCATTACACATCGTCGTAGTCAAATCCTTCGTCCTCTTCGTTGTGGAAAAAGTCCTCTTTACGAATATAGTCCGGCCAGATGTCTTCGATTCCCTCGTAGATGGTATCTTCTCCCTCGTCTAGCTCTTCCAGATCGTTGAGATTGTCAATCGCCTGCGGTGGCAGACCATTGCGCTCCGCCCACTCAATAAGTTCCGCACGGGTTGCGGGGAAGGGGGCATCATCCAAAACAGCTGCTAATTCTACAGTCCAGATCATATGTTATTTTCTTGATGATTATGGTTTCGGTATCCGCGTGTGCCTTTTTCAGTGACTGAAGAAACTATATCAAACCCCATTTCATTCCCCGCTTTGTTCCCTTGATTTCTCTTTAAAGAGGGGAAATTGAACGGAAAACAGGGTTGTTTTTGATATGTATCACAGTTGGAATGAGTACCCGCGATCCAGGTTTTTTGGCTTCAATAAAATTTTCGGGAAAGTAAATAAAAAATCTGACGATCGGCAAAGGTCTCTGAAAAATTTTATATCTTCTTTTTTTTGATGAAAACTACAATTCAAACCATCGATAAACGTATAGATTTGTATGGGAAATTTCGGACCATTGGAAATCATTATTGCCGTTTTTGTGATATTGCTTCTCTTCGGCGCGAAACGGATTCCTGAACTTGCCCGGGGTATGGGGCAGGGGATTAAGGAGTTCCGGAAAGCATCTGAGGATATCAAGAAGGAGATCGACAGAGGGACGGAGGATGTAAAGGATGCAACTTCTTTTGAGAAAAAGGAGTCAAAATAAGTATTTCGAAATAGGATGGTGGGTGCCGGACAGATACGAAGTACTGAGTCCTCGAGTAGCAGGCGGTTACCCGTTTAGAAAGTAACATAGGCCAGGGATTGCTTGAAAAAATGCGGTTTATGGCAGGGGGACTTTCGAAATGATTTGGTTGATTGGAATGTCCGTAGAGTGGGGAGACAGAAATAGTAGTGACAAAAATGATGAGTAATATGGATTCGAAGGGTTCTGTTGATCTATTTGAGGAGAAAGTAGAGAGATACATCGGCGCGATAGATGGGTTTGAGGATTATAACATTGTAACCGGGTTCGACCGGGAGCAGGTAAGACAAAGAGTTCGGGAGATTCGGTCAAAATTGGAGACAGGGAGTGCCGGACCTCTTGCGGGTATGGTGGTTGCAGTAAAGGATGTATTGTGTGAACGGGGAAAGAAGGTAACCTGCTCCAGCGAAACACTTCGAAATTTTGAGAGTGTGTACACAGCCACATCGGTTCAGCGTTTGCTCGATAAGGATGCTCTTTTGATTGCCCGAACGAATATGGATGAGTTTGCGATGGGATCTTCCACAGAAAACTCGATCTTCGGACCGGCAAAAAATCCTGTGAATCCAGAGTATGTGACCGGGGGATCTAGTGGGGGAAGTGCGGCGGCTGTTGCGGCAGATCTGTGTGATGTAGCGCTGGGGTCGGATACTGGTGGGTCGATCCGTCAACCGGCTGCCTATTGTGGCGTTGTGGGATTAAAGCCTAGTTACGGGCGTGTTTCACGATATGGCTTGGTGGCATTTGCCTCATCGTTCGACTGTGTGGGGCCGTTTGCAAAGACGGTGGAGGACGCAGCGATGATACTGCAGCATCTGGCAGGGTATGACCCGATGGATCAGTCCTCTTCGCAAGCACCTGTGCCGGATTACCTATCGGAGATCCGTTCCAAAAAGCACTTAAAAATTGGCATTCCGGGCGAGTACTTTGCAGAGGGTTTAGATCCTGAGATCCGGTTCGCCGTCGAAGAGCAGCTTCGTGCGCTTGAAAAAGAGGGTCATACACTCCATCCGATTACGCTCCCTCATACAAATTATGCGATCGCCACTTACTACATTCTCGCAACGGCCGAGGCATCCAGCAATCTGGCCCGGTATGATGGAATCCGGTATGGTCATCGGGCGGATGCTGATGAAATGGAGCGGCGCCTGAAGGAGGGGATCGACGACAGACCCGCAGCGGATATCTATTCGGCCGGCGATTCTCCCCTGATTCGACTGTACAAGCAGTCCCGGACGGAGGGTTTTGGGGATGAGGTGAAACGGCGCATCCTTTTGGGTACCTATGTGCTGAGCAAGGGGTACTACGATGCATATTATGGTAAAGCACAGCGGGTACGGCGACTGATTCAGAACGATTTTTCCAATGCGTTTCGTGAGGTAGATGTTATCGCATCGCCTACCGCACCGACGACGGCGTTTAAAATTGGGGAGAAAACGCAGATGAAACCGATTCAGATGTATCTGAATGATATTTATACCATCTCCGCCAACCTGGCCGGCATTTGTGGGATTAGTGTTCCGCTGGGAACCCACTCCAACGGCTTACCTATGGGTATTCAGTTTCAGGCTGCTTCGATGCATGAGACCGATCTGCTGCATGCGGCAAAGGCGTCCGAATCACTTGGCCGCTCATGAACGTACGGAAATTTCTTTTTGAACTACCCGAAGATGCCCACGAGTTTTTGATTGCGGAGCTGCTGGATCTGGATTTCTACGGGTTTGAACAGGAGGGAGACCGGCTCACGGCCTATGTGCTTTCCTCACAGTGGAATGATACCCATCGGGAGCAACTGGAAGGGATGATGGTGCAGTTTCCGGGCTCAACGCTGATAGAAACGGAGGAGATTGAACCCCGAAACTGGAACGAGGAGTGGGAACAATCCATTCAGCCGATCCGGGTAGGATGCTTTTTCATCACCCCGTCCTGGATCCCTGTGGATCTGGAAGCTGCGAAAAATTATGCGGAAACAGGACTTTCCCGAAACCAGGGAAATGGATCCGCCAGTCGGAACAGCCAACGTATCATCCCGCTCATGATTGATCCGAAAATGTCCTTTGGCACGGGGTATCATCCCACTACACGCCTGATGTTGCGGGCTCTGGAGGAACTGGACGTACACTACGATGCTGTGCGAAATGCTACGGTGATTGACGCTGGCAGCGGATCCGGTATATTGGGGATTGCCGCGGCGAAATTGGGGGCTTCGATGGTCTATGGGTTTGATATGGATCCTGTGTGTCTGGAGAATGCAATCGAAAATACAGACAGAAACGGGGTGTCGAATATGACGACTCAGACCGGGGGATTTGGGGAGGTGGTATTGCCTGAGGCGGCCGACGTCACGCTTGCCAATATCCATTTGGCTGTTTTATTGCATTACATGGAGGATCTGAAGGCGATGACACGTCCGGGAGGGCTGATTCTCCTGTCTGGCCTACTAGATAAGGACGAGAATAAGATCCGCCTGGCAGCCGAACGTGCGGGACTTGAATTTCTCTCTTCGGATCAAGAGGAGGAGTGGATCTGTTGCAGATTTCGCTCGGTGATTTGAGCTTTTTCCACGAACTGATGGTAGGATGTTCTGCGCACAGCGCTCCCCTCGAATAGGGTGTGAAACTCCTCTTCTGTAATCGTGCTCCATGGTTTGTCGGGATGCGTTACGGCGTGGCGTGGTTGCAGGTCTGTGAGGTGGCCGTTTTCTGTTTTTCGGTTCCAGGGGCATACATCCTGGCAGATGTCACATCCGAACATCCAGGGGCCAAGAGCTTCATGGTACTCTTGTGGCATTTTTTCTTTCCATTCGATCGTTAGGTAGGAGATGCACTTGCGACTATCGATGACAAACGGTTCGGGTATGGCCTGCGTCGGACAGGCATCAAGGCAATCGGTGCAGCGACCGCAGTGTTCCGTCACCGGATGATCCGGAATGCAGTCTTTGTTGATAATCATCTCTCCAATCAGAAACCAGGATCCCAATTTTCGATGGATGAGGTTTCCGTTTTTTCCCATCCACCCAAGTCCGGAACGTACCGCCCAGGCTTTGTCCATTACCGGGGCGGAATCGGAGAACACACGTCCCTGCAACTCGTCTGTGATCTGCTCTGTGTAGGCGAATAACTTCTTAAGCCGGCTCCGGAAGACTTTATGGTAATCTCTGCCGAGCGCATATTTGGCAATTTTGGGCTGCGTAGTTTCCAGATCGTAGGCACGATTCTCATCAAACCGATACCCGGCGATGACACTCACCACCGTCCTGGCTCCAGGAACGAGTTTCCGCGGATCGATTCGCTTATCGAAATTCCGCTCCATCCAGGACATCTCTCCATGTTTTCCCTGTCGGAGCCATTGTTCCAGCCGGAATGCTTCCGGATCCAGCGGGCCTGCCTTCGAGAAACCTACGTCATCAAACCCAAGCTCATAAGCCTTCTTGCGAATCTCACGGGTAAGACGGAAGGTGTCCATGTGCCTATCCATGGTTTTTCACGCATCCATCGACCAGGGGAGATCAGCGCACAATATCGATCAGTTCCACTTCAAAGACCAGGACGGAACCGGCTTTGATTGGGCTACCCTGCGGCGGGGTGTCACCATAGGCAAGGTATGCAGGAATGAAAAACTCATATTTTGAACCAACGCTCATGAGCTGCAGTCCTTCGGTCCATCCCTCAATGACCCGGTTCAGCGGGAACGTTGCGGTTTGATTGCGACGGTAGGAACTGTCAAACTCCTCTCCGTTTAGTAGTGTGCCCCGATAATGTACTTCTACAGTGTTTGTGGCGGATGGCTTGTCGCCTGTTCCCTCCTCGATCACCCGATATTGCAAGCCGGACTCGGTCTCCACCACTCCCTCATTGTTGCGGTTCTCCGCGAGAAAATCCTCGCCCTCTTTTAGATTTTTCTCAGACTCCGCGGCCCGTGCCATTTCCTGCTTCACTTGTAACTCCTGCTGAAAAGCCATCAAAATGGAGTCTCTATCGGTCGCAGAGATGGCTTCTACGGAATCATACATGGCATCGAAGACACCCGCCGCATAATTGGCCAGATCCAAATCATCAATCCCCTCCTGGGCAAGAATACGACCGTAATTGTAGCCAAGTGAATAACTTACAGAGTCGGCTTTGGTCGATAGATTTGCCTGTTGCCCAATCGCGCCGTCATTGCACCCGCCGGCGAAAAGCATCAAAATCGCGAAAACAAGAAGCGAAGCAACAGAAGAAGTAGAAAAAGTAGAAGTAGTAAAGGACATCGTCTTAATCATAATAAAATTTTATTTTTCTCGGGTTGATGGGATTCAAATGTTTCCCGATTCAAAGGTATTGATTTTTTTACCTGATAAAAAAGAGTGATCACTGAAATCTCAGAATCTAATCACAGAATCTCCAAAATTAACCTTATATTCTTTCGGGTTTCGGGCATGCTCTCAATCTGGCACTTTGAAGGAACGCTCCAGGATACCACAACCGACATTGGAAGAATCAGAAAAATTACCCGCTATTTTGAAATTCAGTGATATGAACTTGTCGGAGTCTCTGTTAATGGGACTCCGGGATCTGCAGTTTGAAGAGCCCACCAAAATCCAGGCCGAAGCCATTCCACAGATCTTGAACGGGGGAGATTTGATTGGAATTGCCCAGACCGGAACCGGAAAAACGGGTGCTTTTGTCATTCCGGTGATGGAGAAAATCCTCCAGAGTGAGCGAAACGGGATCAAAGCGCTGATTCTTTCACCCACGAGAGAACTCGCAACACAAATTGATGAGCAGATCTTTGCCATCGGGTACCATGCCGGTATTACATCGGCTACCGTGATTGGAGGAAGTAACTTTTCTGAACAGGCCAGAGCACTGAAGGCAGGGGTAGATATCATAGTTGCAACACCCGGTCGGCTCATGGATCAAAACAATGTCGTATCGATCGATTTTTCCTCCCTGGAGTGCCTGATTCTGGATGAAGCTGACCGTATGCTGGACATGGGCTTCCTGCCAGATATGAAGACCATCATTTCGTGGCTACCAGAAAACCGTCAGACACTGCTCTTTTCGGCCACGATGCCCAAAGAGATTCAAAAGTTGGCGGAAAAGATTATGAAAAATCCCGGGCGCGTAGAGATTGAGCGCTCGAAGGCCAGCTCCTCTGTCGAGCAAAGAGCCTATAAACTTCTTAGTCCGCAAAAAATTACACTCGTGAAAAAGATCTTTAAAGATCTGGACTGGGATTCATGTATCATTTTCACCTCAACCAAACGGGGTACGGATGAGTTGGAGAAGCTTTTGAAAAAAGAGGGGATTAAGGCGGTAAGTATTCATGGTGATCGTACTCAGGAGGAGCGAAACAGAGCTTTACAAGCCTTCAAGAATAAAGAGATTCCTGTGATTGTTGCCACCGACGTGCTTGCAAGAGGGATTGATATCAAAGGTGTTTCAATTATTTTAAACTACGATGTTCCCAACAGTACGGATGACTACATCCATCGGATTGGGCGAACAGGGCGGTACGACAAAACCGGGATTGCAATCACATTTGTGACCAGAAGAGATGCACGGAATTTTTCTGCCATCGAGAACCTGAAAGAGAATGCACTCAAAGTGATCCAGGTTCCTGAATCCTTTGATGATGCATCGTCGTTTTCATGGGGTGATTCTTCACTGGAGGGAACATCCGGCAGCAATCAGGCAGACGGTGCAAAGCCGGTTGCAGAACAGAAGAAAGAGCAAAAGGAGCGGAAAGAGCAAAAAGAGCAGAAAGAAGAGAAGCAAGCTCGCAACAGAGCAGACAAGAAAGAAAAAAAGCGGACCGGTAAAAGTTCAAAATCCACAAAAGAGAGGGAAGAAAAAGTTCGAGATGATGCATCCTCCGGTTCTTCGTCGGGTAAAAGAGAGTCTGCAAAGGGATCAACAGCAAAGGGTTCAGCTGCGAAGGGTTCGTCCGTACCTAACAAATCAGCAAAAGAGGAAAAAGTTGTGATTCCACCGGTTTTGGAGGTTGCATCCAAGCACAACAAACGGTTCAAAAAACCTGCAAAAGGGATCGTCGGAATCTTGAAAAGTTTTTTTCAGCGGTAAAGTTCATACCAAAAACCAAAGCCTTTCCCATCAACCCGAAGTAAAAATGTTATGGCAGTACCACAGAATTTTAACCCCAATAAAGAAGTAACGCTCACGGAAAAACAACTAAACGAGTCGGAAGAGATGGAAACATTGGCTCGGGAGGTGATTGAGCAGTATAACATGGAACTGGGTCCGGCTCAAGTCGGCTATATTCTTGTGTATCCAAATATTTCCAAACAGCGAGCGGCTCGCTGCGTCAAAGCCTCCCACGAGGTGAAACATTACTCCGGGAATGATTATCTGATCGAGGTGTCAGGGGATTTGTGGGATATGCTGGACAAAGAGACCAAAAAAATGCTGCTGTATCATGAGTTGCTGTACATCGATCCCGTGTTTAAGGCAAAGAGCCAGGCGTGGAAGATGACATTGCGCCAGCCGGATTTTGCCGACTTTTATGAAATTAACGACAAATTCGGGAACAACTGGTATAAAACGATTCAGGCTACAGTTTCCTCATTGTATGATCTTGATCCGAAGCAGGAGAGTAAGGTTAAGATGTAGTTCTTTGTGTTCAAAAAACTACGTCAACGGGTCATTATCTTTGTTTTGGTATCAAATCTACCACCCAGTATGGAGAAATTTAGATATCGCCCAATGAACCGGCGTACCAGGCCAGCACTCGCAGTAAAATCCACAATCAAGTGAGCATACCGTCGAAAGGTAGGAATGATATTGGCTCGATTTGAAAAGTCCAGAAACAGAATCGTTTCTGATCGATCCAGGCATGATAAAAAATACTTCTCTTGCGGGGTTGCATAGCGCATCTTGCTGATGGAGTTGCCAGTGTAGGCTCCATTCAGGCGATCGGCGTTACGAAGAATGATCGCATTGGATGACTTCGGCAGACTTTTGAAAAATGAGTTGATACGCGATTTTGTTTTCTCTTCATCCCCGAAAATTAGATCGTTCATGTCGTATTCCATCAACTCTAAACCTGTATTTCGAGTAAAACTTTCGAAGAATTGTACTTCAGCACTTTTATAAGATCCTACCATCAAAATGAGCAAATAGGTGGAATTTACATGCATTGCACGGAATAGATCTGAATATTTTTGAGATCTGTCAAACTGAAGTTCTTTGGGCATATACCTTCGTGATTTTTATTAAAAAGTGTAATTACATATTTACAGGTTTTCTAGAATCACATTAAATCTTCCTGGTGATCTTGCATATAGACCTGTAATACTGTGCTTAATAATAGGAACTAATTTGATTAAATTCTCTGAATTCATGTGAATATAAATATAGATATGAGGCAGTTGATTACGCAGGACAACGTAGAAAGGATCGACATCGAAGGAATCATTCCTGCATCGATCAGTCTGTACTGGCATCCGGTTCAACTCGAAATGCTATCGGCTGGAACCACAGTAGAAGGGAGAGAGTCGGTTTCTGGCCGGGCATTGCTTTATTTTATTATCGACGGGTTGATGGGACGCCGAGATGCAGTGATCGAGGCACAAAAGTATGAGAAACCTAGGGTAATCTCCGGGGAGCCGCATATATCGGTGAGTTTTTCCCATACAGACCGGCAAGTGGTGGCAGTGGTGTCGGAGGAGTTTACGGTTGGTGTTGATATAGAGCGATTGGATCGTCATGTTGCAGAACGGATTGGTAAGCGGATGAAACATCCAATGGAGCAGCAGAATCTGAACGAAATGTTTACACCGATTCAGATCTGGACGATGAAGGAGGCGGCTCTCAAGGCGATCGGAACTGGATTGCGGCAACCCATGAACTCGATATGTTTGACCGTTGATGATCGGGATCTTAGAATGGTAACGGTGGCCTTTCCCGACGGACGTAAAGGAACGATTCATGTTACGTCATACAAGAATCTTACGGTTTCGATCTGTTATATTCGTAGGCAATCAGATGTAACTACGTAACGGCCTGGAGGCGCAAATACAGAATCTGGAGGCGCAAATACAGAATCTGGAGGCGCAAATACAGAATCTGGAGGCACAAATGCAAAATCTGGAGGCACAAATGCAAAAAAAGAAAGAGCATATAGTCGATCCGTTCAACATGCAAAAGGTAACGATACTGGGACATGGCGCCGTAGGTTCTGCGTTGTGCGATGAGTGGTCGTCGCGAGGGTTGCTATACTCTGTTTGGGACCCGAAGCCGGAACGTTGTGTACCACCGGCTCATTCTTCGTCTTCCATGCCCGTGCGACCGTCCTCACAGGAGCACTCGAAAGATTCCTCACATGAACCAGTCCGATGTGAACCTGAGTCTCCGGAGGATCTGGGAGACTGGATTTTTTTGGCGGTCCGGGATTCTGCCATACCATCTGCGGTGAATCAGCTTACTCGCATTCCCTGCGATTGGAGTCATAAAACCGTAGTTCACCTATCTGGTTCACTTGGACTTACACCGCTNCAACCGCTGGCAGATCAAGGAGCATCGATCGCCTCTATGCATCCGCTTCAAACATTCACTTATCCATCCGGACGGGAATCACTTGATAGCATTTTTTATAGTCTGATGGGCGATGAGGCGGTTACATCAACCCTCCAAACATGGATCCGCGAAAAGCATGGCACGTACAAAATGGTTACGGAGGAGCAGAAGCAGCTGCTCCATTTGGCGGCTGTATTCGCCTCCAATTACATGGTTTCGCTATTTCATGTAGTGGAATCGATTCTGGATAATAAGATCCCATTATCGGCGCTGGAACCAATTGTGAGAACAACGCTTGAGAACATTTTGAAGAATGGCCCTTCGCGGTCGTTAAGCGGACCTGTGCAACGGGGTGATGTAGATACGATTCAACGTCATTTGGGGCAACTTAAGAATGATACCGCGCGACTGCGCATGTACAAGCAACTGGGGCTGGAAGCGCTCGATATTGCGGAACAGCAGGAGGGTTCCACAGACTCTGAGCGACAAAACCGGTTGAAAGAACTCCGGAAACTTCTGGAAGCAGATTATTGAGTCTCTATTGCCGTTGCTTGTTGTTGCATCCCGATTTAGCGGTTTTTCAGTAACATGGCACTAATCACCTCATCCTCTTTGGAGCGAATCTCACGGAGCAGAGCTTCGTCCGGTTCTGCAGAGAGCTGAATCGTACAGCAAGCCGTCACGTGGCCGTCAAAGATCACATTTTCCAGCTCTTGAGCATTGATATCTCGTGATTTCAGAGCAGTGAGTACGCCGGCAAGTACTCCTGGTTTGTCGTAATGTCGCACCACAAGCTTCCAGGGGGCTTTGCTGGTTTCCGACCGGTTTACCCAATGGGTGATCCGTCCCTCCCGCACATAGGTGCGAATGATCTCCACTACAGCATCGGCCACCGCGGACTGGGCCTGTTTCGTACTCGCGCCGATATGATGGGTAACCTGTACGCCGGAAAGCCC
>JGI11705J14877_10000787_pt1 | contig 19146 bp, 16 predicted proteins | sample Etolaghawater15m_FD_14877 | JGI IMG/M metagenome (IMG submission 14877)
TTTTGAGATTATTGATGGTGAAGATTTGGATAACAATAGTGATCTGACAATGATGCCAGCAAATAATCTTTCTCTTGCTCTGTATCAAGATGTTGGATCATTTCACAACCTACAAAACAATATCTTTTCTGTAAATGTGAAAGCATATGCACAAAAAGATGCCGCAGGTTCACAAGAACCATTTTACCAATATAACGCTATGCCTTTTGGAACTGCAGATACTACAGGCTATACACTCTGGGGACTTGGATATGAGAGTAAACTAGCTATTATGGGGCAAAAAGCAGAAATATTTGTAAATGTTGATAACCTTTTCGATACAGAGTATCGTAATTTTCTCGATACCTATAAAGGGTATGCTCTAGGGATGGGCAGAAATGTCTCATTTTTACTTCGTATGCCTTTTGCTCTATAAATACTTAACCGTGGGCAAAATAGTTGAAACATTACAAAAAAAATTTTAAAGATATTATTTCTTCAAAAATGCTATAGTTGTATTAGAAAAATGATTTTTTATTATACGGATTTGAAATGGATATGAAACCCTTAACACCACAACAAGAGCAAGAAGCACTCAAAAATTATACAGAGGGTTTAGAGCTAGAGATTTATCAAGCAGAACTTGTAAAATTGCAGCAACATATAGATCGTCATCAACTTAAATTAATTATTTTATTTGAAGGACGTGATGCTGCTGGAAAAGGAAGTGTTATCGGAAGTGTCAGTCGATATATGAATCCAAAACACTATCGTATAGTTGCCTTAGGTCGTCCCTCTGAGCAGGAAAAAACACAATGGTATTTTCAACGATACATAAAACACTTTCCACATGGTGGTGAGGTAGTTCTTTTTGATAGAAGCTGGTATAACCGTGCTATGGTAGAGCATGTTTTTGGTTTTTGCACACAAAATGAGTATGAATTATTTATGAAGCATGTTGTTCCCTTTGAAGAATCTTTAGTTGAAAGCGGAACAATACTTGTCAAGCTCTATTTTAGCGTAAGTAAAGAAAAGCAAGCTATACGCTTTAAACAACGCAGTATAGATCCTTTAAGGCAATGGAAATTAAGCGAAATAGATTTACAAGCACAAAGTATGTGGAACCAATTTACAACAACGAAATATAATATGTTAAAGTATACAAATCACCCTCTTGGTAAGTGGCACATAATACGCTCAAGCAACAAACATAAAGCTAGACTAGAAGCTATGAAACTCATTTTGAACCAGATTGAATACGATGGGAAAAGTGAAACATTAAACTTTGTCCAGGATAAAAAAACTGTTTTTACGTCTAATGAAGAGTTATCTATTATGGACAAGCATGCAAACAGACAAAGCGCACAGATATAGTGATGTAAGCCAATAGCATTCATTTGAGCTATTATAATTATCTGTAACTTATAAGGTTTATTAAGTATAATTCTGCTAATTAAAACTGTGCCTTAAGATATGGGCTTAATAAAAATAAATAAATATAATGGAGAGCATCAATGGGATTAGCAATAGGATTAGTAGGACTTCCAAACGTAGGTAAATCAACAACTTTCAATGCATTAACAAAAGCACAAAACGCAGAGGCTGCTAATTATCCATTTTGTACAATAGAGCCAAATAAAGCCGTAGTACCTGTTCCCGATAAACGCTTACATGAGTTAGCCAAGATAGTTAATCCAGAAAGAATACAGTACTCAACTTTAGACTTTGTTGATATAGCAGGCCTTGTAAAAGGGGCTTCTAAAGGAGAAGGTCTCGGAAATAAATTTTTATCAAATATTCGTGAAACAGAAGTTATCCTTCATATAGTAAGATGTTTTGAAAATGAAAACATTGTTCATACAGAAGGAAGTATTGATCCACTCCGTGATGTTGAAATTATTGAAACTGAACTAATTTTAGCTGATATAGAAGTTTTACAAAACCGAATAGAAAGACTAAAAAAACAAGCTAAAGCTGATAAAGATGCTAAAGCAGCTTTAGATATGGCAGAAGAACTTTTAGAATTTTTAGCTGATGGTAAGATGGCAAGAAATTTCCCTCAAAAAGAGAGTGATATTTTTAAACAGCTCAATCAAGAAGTTAGATTTTTAACAAATAAAGAGATTATGTATGGTGCCAATGTTGATGAAGAGGGTCTTGGCGATGAAGAGTATACTCCTGGTGATAACAAATTTGTTACAGCACTTAAAAAACATGCAGAGCAAAATAACTGTGAACTTGTAAAACTATGTGCAAAAGTTGAAGAAGAACTTATTGGACTAGAAGATGATGAAGCTCAAGATTTTTTAAACGAACTTGGTATTGCTGAGTCAGGATTAGAACAAATCATCCATAAAGGCTTTGATAAACTCGGTCTTATGAGTTATTTTACAGCGGGTGTCAAAGAAGTTCGTGCTTGGACTATTAAGAAAAATTCAACTGCACCACGTGCCGCAGCTGTAATTCATAATGACTTTGAAAAAGGTTTTATCCGTGCAGAAGTTATAGCATATGAAGATTTCATTACTCTAGGTGGAGACGCTAAGGCTAAAGAAGCTGGGAAGATGAGACTTGAAGGTAAAGAATATATTGTTCGAGATGGTGATGTAATGCACTTTAGATTTAACGTATAACCTAAAACAAACAGCAAACAAATATAAATTTTTAAGCATTTTTATAAGATGCTTAAAAATTTTAACTCTCTTTTTTGAAAAACACTATTTCTCTTTATTTCTTATTTTTGATACTAAAATATAAAAAAGAGGGATAAATAATATTGCTAAAAAGGTAGCTGCTAACATACCACCTATTACTCCGGTTCCTATGGAGTGTCTGCTTGCTGCTCCTGCCCCACTACTTATTGCCAAAGGTATAACCCCTAGTGTAAACGCTAAAGATGTCATAATAATTGGACGCAAACGCACTTTTGCTGCTTCTAAAACAGCCTCAACTAATTCCATCCCTTGCGCTCTTTTTTGCATCGCAAACTCAACAATTAAAATAGCATTTTTAGCACTAAGCCCTGCAAGAACAAGTATCCCTATTTGAAAGTAGATGTCATTTTCAAGCCCTCTTAGATGGTTTGCAACAACAACAGCCCCAAAAATAGCAAATGGAACAGAAAGAATGACTGCTATTGGCATCAACCACCATCTCTCATATTGAGCTGCTAAAATTAGGTATAAAAATATAATTCCGAATATAAATGCTAAATTTCCAGCACTTGATATCTGTTTCTCTTGATATGCCGTTCCTATCCAACTTATACTATAACCCTCTGGAAGAACTTCGTTTGACACTTCTTCTATAACTCTTAGTGCATCTCCAGAGCTATATCCAAGGGCTGCTTGTCCTGAGACTTTTGCAGCAGTAAATAAGTTGAATCTTTCTACCAAGTCAGCACCAAAACTTTGCTTCATAGTTATAAGTGAACTAAGAGGAATCATCTCACCCTTTGAACTTCTAACAAAGATTTTTTCTAAGTCTTGTGGTTTTTTTCTAAATGATTCTTTTGCTTGCATATTTACCATATAGGTTCTACCTAAAAGGTTAAAATCATTCACATAAAAACTTCCAAAAGTTGCATTTATTGTTTGATAAATCTCATCAATATTTACACCTTTTGACTTTGCTTTTGCAATATCTAACTCTATTTTATATTTAGGAACAGAGGTGTTTAGTGTAGTTCTAACTCCTTGTAACTCTGCTCTAGCATTCGCTTTTTTAATTATTTCATTAACATACTTTTGTAACTCCGGTAACTCGGCACCTGTTTTATTTTGGACATACATATCAAATCCACCAGATATTCCCATACCTCTAATTGGAGGAGGAACAATACCAAAAGAGAATCCGTCACTTGTTTGTGATAATTTTTTACTTATATTCGCAGCAATATAGCTCGCACTTTGAGTTGGATCTGTTCTCTCATCCCAAGGCTGAAGCTTTAAAATAGTAGCTGCTGCGTTTGTTCTGTTTGAAAATGTTGAAAAGTCAATTCCAGCAAACTGTACTATATGTTTTATATTTTCTTTATCTTTAGAAGCTATATCATATATCTCTGTAGTAAGAGACTCAGTTCTACTAAGTGATGCTGATGGAGGATTGTAACTAAATACAAAAACAGTCCCTTTATCTTCAGTTGGAACAAGCCCAGTTTTTAGACTTGTAAACATATCAAACGTTAAATATATAAGTCCACCAAAAAGCAACATACTTAAAAAAGCGTAACGTATAGTTAATTTAAGCGCATTAGAATAACCTCTTGTTGCACTATCAAAAAGGTTGTTAAACCATTTGAAAAAGTATTTTGGCTCTTTATGTGTAGGTTTTAATAATAAAGCACACATTGCAGGTGTAAGAGTAAGTGCAACAAGCCCTGAAATAGCTAAAGAGATAACAATAGTAACAGCAAATTGTCTGTACATTTCTCCACTCAGTCCACCTAAAAAAGCAACTGGTAAGAAAACTGCTGAAAGCACTAAAACTATGGCAATCAATGCGCCTGAAACTTCTTGCATAGCTTTTATAGAAGCATCTTTTGGACTTAGCCCCTCTTTTATATGTCTCTCAACATTTTCTATAACGATAATTGCATCATCAACAACTATTCCAATGGCTAAAACAAGCCCAAAAAGTGTAAGCAAATTAATACTAAATCCTAACAGATACATACCAGCAAAAGCACCAATGATAGATACAGGAACTGCTATGAGCGGTATGAGTGTCGCTCTAAAATTTTGTAAAAACAAAAATATAATAAACGCAACTAAAACAATAGCTTCTATGAAAGTTTTAATAACCTCATTTATAGAAATTTCAACAAAGTCAGTAATATCATATGGAATAGTATATTCTACATCTTCAACAAAATTTTCACTTATAGAAGATATAACTTTACGAACTTCTCTTGCCGTTTCAATTGCGTTTGCACCACTTTGTAAAAATATTGCAATTGGTACAGCAGGAGAATTATTTAATTTATTTTCTCTATCATAAGTTTGAGAGCCAAGTTCTACTGTCGCTACATCCTTAAGTTTTAGTGAACTTCCATCTTCATTAGACTTTATGATAATTTCTGAAAATTGTGATGGCTCACTAAATCTTTGTGGAGTCTCAATAGTATATGTAAACATCTCTTTGTTTGAAATCGGGTCTGCTGATAACTTTCCAGCAGCATATTGTTCATTTTGCTCTCTTATAGATACAATCAAATCACTAACACTAAGAGAGTATTTTTTAAGTTTTGAAGGGTCTATCCAAATTCTCATTGAGTAATCTTTTGCACCAAAAATAACTACATCCCCAATTCCCTTGACTCTTTTTAAATCATCTACAATATTTAAAAGAGCATAGTTTGATAAAAAGCTAACACTTCGTGTCTGTTTTGGTGAGTTTAAAATTACAACCTGAAGCATATCTGGCGATTTTTCATTAACAACAACACCTTGTCTTTGAACCTGCTCAGGTAATTTTGAGAGTGCCGCTTGAACACGATTGTTTACATCTATTTTTGCATCATCAGGGTTCGTTCCAACTTCAAAAAAAATATTGATATTGAGTGTGCCATTATCCGCAGAAATCGAGCTCATGTAGAGCATATCTTTAGCACCATTTATCTGCTCTTCAAGAGGGGCTGCAACAGTTTTTGAAATAGTCTGCGCACTTGCACCTTGATAAGATGCAGTAACTACAATTTGAGGCGGAATAACTCTAGGGTACTCTCCAATTGGTAAAGCTCGCATAGCAATAACACCAGCTAAAACGATTAATATCGAGATAACAGATGCAAAAACAGGTCTTTTAATAAAAAAGTTAGAAAACATTTTAGTTACCTTTCACAATGGTGACTTTTGAGTTTGGTCTTAATTTTGCAATATTGCTTATTACAATATCCTCTCCTTCAACTATACCCTCTTCAACGTAAGCGACACCATCTTGCACATGTACGCTTTTAATTGGTCTCATAGAAATTATTCCCTCTTTTGCAACATAAACAACTGTAGCATCTTGAGTTTTAACAAGAGCTTCTTGAGGAATTTTAGCAATATGCTCATAACTTAAGCCATCAATAATTATCTCTGCATAAGAGCCAACTATTAATTCTTTATCTTTGTTTTGGAATTTTGCTCTTATTTTTAAAGTATCTGTTTGGGCATCTATCTTTGGTGAGATGAAATCAATCTCTCCCTTATACTTTTTTGTACCAGTAGTTAAAATAACTTTTGTGTCATTTTTAATCTGAAAAATATGTTTTGAAATATCACTATTTGGTAGTGAAAATTCAGCATATATAGGTTCTTGTGCTGTAATCGTAGCCAATTTTGCGCTCTGTTCATCAACATTTATAAAAGAGCCGACATCACTACTACTCATCCCGATTATACCGCTAATAGGCGCTTGTATGCTTGTGTAATCAAACTGAATTTGTGCATTTTGCACTACTGCGTTTGCTTTTATCACCTCGGCTTGTGCATCTTCAAAAATATATAAAAGTTCATCACGCGTCGCAGTGGAAATTGCATCATTTTTAAAGAGATACTCATTTCGTTTCCAATCTTTTTGAGCTTTATTGAAATTAGCTTTAGCTTTTAAAAGGGATGCTTTTGCTTCATTTAAAGAGGCTGTATATTCATTTTTTTGAATTTCATAAAGAATATCACCTTTTTTGACATACTGACCCTCTTTAAAATTTTCACTCAAAAGCAGACCACTCACTCGAGCAATCACGTCAACCTCATTAAAAGGTTTTAGTATTGTTGAGTAACTTTTTATAATCGGTGCCTTGTCAAACTTTACACTATATACATTTACGCTCAAAGGTGGCATTTGAGATTTTTGAACACTTTGAGGTGCACTCTTTTTCTCATCACTACAAGCAACTAACAGCAGAGATAAAATCACTGCTAAAATTGTTAAATTTTTCATCTATAAAAACTCCTTAATGTCTTTTCCACTAAAATAAATCAACTCTGCTTTTCTTATTTCAAGCTCATATAATGCTCTTTTACTATCTCTTTGCGCCTTGTATTTTTCACTAAGCGCTAAAAGATAAGAGACATTATCAATAGTTTTATTTTGATACTTAAACTTTATCAACTCATAAGCCAAAGATGATGCATCAGAAGCTGCTTTTGTTGACTTAACTTTCTCTTGTGCTATTGAGAATGATATCTTTGCAAGACGATACTCTATATCTGCTCTATTTTTTTCATACTCTATGAGTGATTTTTTACTCAAATACTCTTGATATTTCGATTCATACGCCTGTGTTATAGATCCAAAATCAAAAACATTCCACGAAATATTTATCATAGCTATATTTTGGTTTTCTACTAAAAAACCACCGTTTAAAGTTTCGTCTTGAAAATTGTAATCACTGTGACTCAATGTATCATCAAAATAAACAATAGGCAGATTTTGACTTTTTTGAATGTTTGCTTCTTCAAGTGCTGATTTTGCATCATACTCAAGAGCTTTTATATCTGCTCTAATAATTTTTTCTTGTTCTATCGGTAATTTTATTGTTGCGTTTGCATCAATATCCTTAACTCTCGTAGAGGTAAAATACTCTAAAGTGTGTATAACTCTTTGACTCTTTAGCTCTACTTCTTGAAGTAAAACATAGGCATTTTTCACACTGGAGTCAATTTTAACAACTTCATCTTTTGTAACAGCTCCAGCCTCATAAAAAAACTCTACTCTTTTAAGCTCTTCTTTTAATTGTTCGATTTCTTGTGTTATCGCTTCTTTATCAGCTTCAAGTCCAAAATATTCAAAATAGAGTCTTGATACATCAAGTGAGATAGAATTTTTAGTAGCTTCAATAGTGCTTTTACTCGAATCAATAGATGCTTCTAGCTGATTGTAGAGATTGTCTTTTTTACCACCATCATAAATGGTGTATGTAAGAGACGCCTGAAAATTAAGTGTATTTTGTGCTAGCGCTTTTGTTTCTTCAGTAGCATTTTGATAGATAGCGCCAATCTCAACACTAGGCAAATAAGAACTTTTAGAACTCTCATATAATTTTTCTTTAGACGTTAATGTGTACTTTGCTGATTCTACAACTTTGTTATTATGAGATAGTTCCAACAATTCATCTAACGTATAAGAGTAGAGAAAAAGTGGTAAACACAGTATAGGTAATAAAAATTTCAACTGCTCTCCTTGTGGATAATTTTTTAAGATATTACCAAAAAAATACTTTATTATGTCTTGCTAGAAAGCTATAATTTTGCTATAATTTTTTTATGAAAAAAGAAACAGCAGAAAATGGTTTAATAACGACTTTTTATGAAAAGGTTGATGCAAAAAAACTACCTGAAATTTTTTTGATGACTTTTCCTATAGCACTTATACATAAGACTATTTTTTCCCACTCTGATAGTTTTTTAAAAGAAAATTTTGATCTTTTAAATTCAGAAGCAGATGTATTAGCCTTACTTTATACACATGACAAAACCCTTTCACCCACACAACTTTACGATATGACTGTATTTTCATCAGGTGGGATGACAAAGGTATTAAAAAGACTTTTAGAAAGAGGCCTTATTTGCAGAAAACAAGACTCTGCAGATAAAAGATATATGCTTGTTTGCTTAACAGAATGCGGAGAAGAGCTTATTGTAAAATCTTTAAACGCAGTTTCAAAAGAGTGTAGTAAATATTTTGAAAATTTAAACCAAGAAGAGATGCAAATTTTCTCAACATTACTCAAAAAAATAATTTCAAACCCTACTTTTTAAAATAAAGTTAAGAGTAGATAAAATACATAATAAGGAATGTTTCATGGAACTTAAATATATTGGTCCAAAACCGATAATTTCACATACTGGTATAGAGTTTGACAACAACAAAGAAGATAAATATGCTTATCTCAACATAGTACTTCAACTCTTAAAAGCCTTAGATCATAAATACTTTGAAAATAAAACATACGTNTATGAATCTGATACTAAAAGGNATACTGAGNATGAGCTATCAAGAGAATTAGCAAAATATTGCCCAGACATAGAAGCTATGACAAACAAAGAAAATCATNATGTTGAAGATGAGATACGACANAATATACAAAGAGCCAATAATAGTGAAACTTTAGATGAAGAAAGTAAAAANGTTTTAACAAANAATATAAATATTATGCATGATTATTTAGTTCANCGCTCNATAAATAAGAGCGTATATTACTGCGCTATTAATGCTTTAGCTCAANTACTAAAAAAAGATCATATTGATNATATTATTGTACCGNTGTTNCAAAAATATGCTCATATACTACACTCTATTCAAGGGGCATTAANAGCACAAAAATTCCCTATAGATACNAAATTAGAAATCTACCAAAAAGATGCAAAATTACTAGNAAAATTACAAGTGATAAATATANTCTAAGTGAATTTTGCTATNGTTTGTCCATATGTTACANTCTCTCCTGCGTTTACTGTTGTACTAAGCATATCTTTTTGGGCCAATATAATAATGGTNGAGCCCATTTCAAAACATCCAAAATCATCACCTTTATNTAAAAAAAGATCTTGAAAATTATAAACTTTTGGTTTTGTAGCTGTTGCGTTTGTTTGAATTTCGGGTTCAAAGCTAACTTGCATAACACCTACATTAAGCGCTGAAACAAGTACAATATAAAATCTTTTTTTTGAGGGTGTTTCACAAAAAATTACAACTCTTTCGTTTTCTATAAAAAGATTTAATTTCTTTTTGAGCGAAGGAATATTTACAGGAAAAAACTTCCCTGGAATATGAACAGTTTTAAGAACTTTTAAATTTGTAGGAATATGATAACGGTGGTAATCNTTAGGCGAGAGGTAAAGATTTATAAACTCACCATTTGCAATAGTNTTTTTTTCATCTTGCGTAAACTCATCTCCAATAAAATCAGCACATTTATAGCGCATACCTTTTATTTGCAGGGCATAATCNTCANAAATTGTTCCACACTCTGTTACTAGAGAGTCGCACGGAGANATAAAATCTTCTGCTTCTAGTGAAAATTTTCTATCTTCTTTTAATTTTCTTGTAAAAAGTGCATTTAAACTTTTATACGTTTGTGGAGAATGAAACTCACTCATATCAAGACCCATTAAACCTACATATGAATTATTTATAAATCTTTGTATCCACCCTGGAAATTCTTTTGAAGCAAATTTACCAAAAGCTTGTGAAATTATTGATGTTATATGTCTTTTATTCATTATTTATTTTTCCTCGTTATTTATTTATTTTTTTCTTTGCTATCTCTTCAATTAGAACCGTTGCATATGCACCTTTTGGAAGAGTAAAATTCATCTCATATTGCGCNTCTACTGGATTAAAACGTCCCTCTATTTCAGTTGGATATANCCATGCATAACGTCTGGCTCCATCTGCGTTTATCTCATCATCAAAATCTTNTTCAATCACACCAGCTACTCCTGATGAAANTTTTACTTTTTTACCGCACAAAAGACCTGTTACACTTATCTCTCTTGCGTTAAATCTATCAAAATCCTCTTGANCGCCTTCAAAATCAAAAAGTCTGCCNTGTGGATAATGCTCCATTATGTCACCACTTATAAGTTTAAATGGATGCTTCTGCTCTTTCATTTTTTTCACTTCANNATTTGGCATATTTAAAAGTGTTTCTATTTCAGAAGCTTCNAAACTATTTACAAGTGAGTTGATTTCTAAACGACGGCTTAACCAAAGATTAAANANATGACTCTGATATGCGTTTATCAAAAGTTTTTTTACTCTAGGATTTCTCTCTTTAGNTTCACCTTTAGCAAGTTTTTCTCCAAGTATATGGTTATCTCCATCATTACCAAAACGCTGATAACCAAAAAAGTTTGGCATACCTGCATCCGATATATTTTTTAAGGCCTCATCTATTTTTGCAGCAGCAGTTGGGTTTACTTTTTTTACTTTTATATAAAATCTATTGCCTTTTAAGTGCCCTATTCTGATCTTATTGTTATGGTAGGTTTTTGAAACAACTTTAATACCATCAAAGTTAAAATTCTCCATAGCTTCTTCATGTTTTTTATGAAGAGAGATATACTGCTTCGTCATTGCATGTTTGTCTTTTAATCCTGCATAACCAATCTCTTTGTTTTGAATACCTAAGTATCTTGCAATTTGCCCTACCATTTCATTCGTTGATAGGCTCTTTTTTCTTACAAAAAGAATGAGATGCTCGCCCTCTCCTGAAAATTCATAAAGAGGTATCTCTTCAACAACAAAATCTCTAGGAGACTGCTTGAAATAAAAGTCTATACTAGAGTGGGCTAGCGAATAAAATCTATCCATATAATTATAATCCTCTGTGTTTAAAAATGATGCGCTTTGCATCTTGAAGTATATTTTCTTCTTGAAGCAACAGCAAAAATATTAAGTTCTGTTCTACTTCTCTGGGCTTGACGCTTGAGCGCTTTTACATTGCGTTTATCAAACGCAACTAACATCTCATACTCTTCACCACTACAACCAACTATTTTAGGTATTTTTTTATTAAACTTAAAACCTACTTTATTTGCTGAAGAAATTTTGCCTAAATCACTAAATAAGCCATCAGAGATATCCATTCCAACACTCAAATAGGGCGCCGAATTTTGTATAAATTTTTCTCTTAACTTTATGTTAACAAACTTTGACTTTTGATGAATAGACCCAAGGTTCAACAATTTTTTTAAATCTTTTGCAGACTGACCCAATCTTCCAGTATACGCTAATAAATATCCAGTTTTAATCCCTCTTCTAAAGAGAGGTTTATTTGTTTGAGAAATAATAGTGATAGTAATATCAAGCTTTGTATTACTTATTGTATCGCCACCAATAATATCAATTTTATACATGGCAGCTACCGACTCAAAACCACGTACTAGTTCTCTCATGTCATTTTTAGTCATACTTTTTGGCATGGCTACACTCAGGAGTGCATACTTCGGCTGCGCATTCATTGCTATAGCATCAGAGATGTTCACCAACATTGCTTTTTGTGCGATTTGATAATAATTCATCCACTTTGTTTTAAAATGAATATTTTCAAAAAAAGCATCTTTAGAGTAAACATAGCCATCAATATAAGCTCCATCATCACCTATGTGACTACTACTAAGTTGCGATATAAAATAATTTTCTAAATTCAATCAATCTTCTTTTTCAGTATAAATTAATAACATGCGTTATAAAATGATCTATGATTATATCATTATTAGGAAAAATATATGAAACACTCCGTTGATAAAATATTTAAAAACCTAAAAATATATCTTATTTTTATTCTCTTTATATCTTTTTTTGGCGTCTTACTAACACTTGAGCACCAACTTTCTATACAAAAAAAAGATACGCTTAACAATCAAAAAAATATTGTTTTATCTATTATGAATCTTAAAAAAGAAGATCCTAATTTAGGACTTATGTTATTAAATGGCAAAATAGCGCAATTACAGCACAATATTAAAAAACTTCACCATTTGTATAAATATAATATTACAGGTAAATATATCTTAGAAAACAAGAGCCAATATGTTAAAAATTTAACAACACTTCTCACATTAACATCTGCGTTTAGTGACAAAGCGCTCGCCTATATAAAAGTGCTAGAAGATGAAGATTTAAAGAGTAGTCTAAGAGCACTCAAAAAATCTTTTTATGAAGTAAATGCTTGTATTGATTCCATAATTATTCAGGATATGAAATATAATGAAAGTATTTTTATCTTTTTTGAAAAAGTGATAGTACTGACTTTTATTATCATCTTTTTTGCAAGCTTTTGGTATCGAAAAAGAATTAATAGTATCTATGCTGATATTAAATTTTTAATGGCGACACATAAAAATCATACAGAATCTGAAATTTTCAGTGCTGAAGCTGATCTTATATTTCAAAAAATGAAAAGCAAAGAGCGAACAAGTGAAAACTCGGCTTATATAGATCAGCCAACAAATATATACAATATACAAGGCTTAGCCAATTTTTATAAGAATAGAAAAACAATAAAAGATAGTAATTTCACTTCTGTAACACTTCTTGAAATAGATAACTTTATTGATTTTAAAAGAGCTAATAATCAAGAACAAACAGATGCTCTAATCAAAAAAATTGCTTTTACTATTTCTCTTTATAAAAAAATAACTGATGTTGTTGCTAGAACTGGAGAAAAGCAATTTACAATTATATTGTCTAGAACTTCAAAAGAACAGGGTTATAAAGATGTAGATTTTATCAGACAGAGTATCTCTGAATTACAATTAAAAACTCTAGAAGGTGAACATATTACACTAAGTGGCGCTTATGTGGCAAAGCCCAATCATATTGGCTTAGATGAAGCTATTAAAACTGCAAGAGATATATTAAATTATACAAAATCTGTTACAAAAAATAAAATTAGTCGTGCAAAAGATATTGCCGAACATAACTTACTCAAAAATATTTAAAATACTTATAATTAAATTTATAAATTTATGCTTCATATAGTAACAGAGAGCGACGTTTATGCCTCAAATGGTAACAAACTCAAAGTTCATAAACGCAAACCTAAAATTTAACCTCCCATAAGTCTACTCACGATATAATCAAAATTATTTTACAAGTTCTTAACTAAGGAAATTTAATGAGTATTCCTATTTATACTTACGATGCTATTGTTGTTGGTGCCGGCCTCGCTGGTTGTGCCGCAGCAAGAGAGTTACAAAAAGCAGGAAAAAAAGTTGCTGTAATTACAAAATTACATCCACTTAGAAGCCATTCAGGTGCAGCACAAGGTGGTGTAAACGCAGCATTCAGTGATGAAGACAGTGTGGAACTCCACGAGTTTGATACAGTAAAAGGTTCAGATTATTTAGCGGATCAAGATGCCGTAGAGTTTATGTGCCAAAAAGCTCCTGAAACTATCCGATGGATTGAGAGGATGGGTGCTGCATTTAGCCGTACACCAGATGGAAAGATTGCACAACGCCCTTTTGGTGGTCAGTCTTCTCCACGTGCTTGTTTTGCAAAAGACAGAACAGGTTTGACATTGCTTCAAACAATTTATGAGCAAGCTCACCGTGCAGGTGTTAAGTTTTGGGATGAGTGGTACGCAGCAGATATTATTTACAAAGATGGGAAAGTTTCTGGTGTCGTTGCGTTTAATATTCGCGATATGCAAACTGTAATATTTAACGCTAAATCTGTAATGTTTGCAACTGGTGGCTATGCTCGTTCATATAAAATCAACTCAAACGCACATGCGAATACTGGTGATGGCCTTTCTATTGTTGCGCGTCATGGCCTTCCTTTAGAAGATATGGAATTTGTCCAGTTTCATCCATCTGGACTTTCTGGGAATGGTGTTTTAATTTCTGAAGCTGCTCGCGGTGAAGGTGGGAAACTTTTCAACTCTCTTGGTGAAAGATTTATGGAGAAATATGCTCCAAACGCAATGGAACTTGCTTCTCGTGATGTTGTTTCACGTGCGATTCTTAATGAGATTAGAGAAGGACGTGGAGTTGGCCCAAGAAAAGATGCAGTATACATTGATGTAACACATCTTGGAAAAGATTTAATCATGCAAAAACTTCCAGAGTTACGTGACCTTGCCTTGACATTTTTAGGTCTTGATATGATTAAAGAACCTATTCTGATCTCTGCAACTGCACACTATTCTATGGGCGGCATTCCTGTAAATATTGCGGGTAATGTTCGTAAAAACAACAGTGAGCTTGTAGAAGGTTTTTATGCTGCTGGTGAGTGTTCGTGTGTCTCAGTGCATGGAGCAAATCGTCTTGGTGCAAACTCAGTTCTTGAAGCCCTATTATTTGGTAGATTTGTTGGCAAAACAATGGTTGCTGAAATAGACACTATAGAACTTCGTCCTGCAACAGCCCAAGATGCTGCCACAGCCTTGGCTGAAATAAACTTCATCCTTAAGAGTAATGGAAATGAGACTGTTACTGGAATTAGAGAAGAACTTCAACAATGTATGACAGCAAATGCTGGAGCTTTTAGAACTGCTAAAACTCTAGAAATCGCTATTAAAAAAATCAAAGATTTGCATAAGCGTTTTAAAAACATTCGTATTAAAGATAAATCAAAAGTATTTAATACTGAAATGCAAGAGGCTATTGAACTTGGGCACATGTTAGACTATTCTGCGTTTATAGTTGAATCTGCTCTACCAAGAAAAGAGAGTCGTGGTGCTCACTATAGAGAAGATTTTGAAACACGTGATGATGAAAACTTTTTAAAACACACTATGGCTTATATGGACAACGATGGCAAAATTTCGCTTGATTACATGGATGTCGTTTTAGGCAAACATGAGCTTAAAGCTAGAAACTACTAGGAAAAGGAAGAAAACTTATGAGTACACATAAAATTACTACACAAAAAGTCAACTTCAAAGTATTTCGTTTTAATGCTGATGAAGATTATCTTCCATATTATGAAAATTATGACATGGAAGTTACGTCTGAAGAAGTTGTTCTTGATATATTAAACAGAATTAAATGGGATCATGATGGTAGTTTTTCTTATCGTCGTAGCTGCCGTCACGGTATCTGTGGAGCATGTGCGATAAAAGTCAATGGACGTGCAACTCTTGCATGTAAAGAGAGCATGAACGACATGGTTGATCTTTTTGGAAGCGATTTAGTTCTTGAACCACTTAGCATTAAACGTGCTGTTAAAGACTTAATTATTGATAAGGGTGATTTTTGGCAGAAGCATGATGCAATTCACCCATACCTTATTTCCGATGTTCAAGAACATCCAGAACATGAGCATATAGTTACACCTGAAGAAGCTGAAGAGTTAAATGAAGCTGACTTATGTATTCAGTGTGGTGCATGTCACTACGCTTGTCCTGTTGTTGAAATAAATGAAGATTTTTTTGGCCCTGCTGCGTTTGCAAAGGCTTATCGTTTTGAAGCAGATGTTCGTGATGATGCGCATGTTGAAAGATTGCATGAACTTCATCAAGAAAAACAAGGTCTTTGGGACTGTGTTAAATGTATGGAGTGTGCAGAAGTATGCCCTAAAGATGTTGATCCAATTAGTAAAATCACTAAACTTCACAATATGTTATTTAAAGAAGGTGTTGCAACTTCAAATGTAGCAACACGCCATGCAGTAGGTTTTAAAAATTCTATCGCCAAAAATGGTGTTCTTGATGAGGGTGGACTAGTACTCTACTCTGAAGGTCCAGGAATTGTTAAACATATTCCAGTAGCACTTAAAATGTTTGCTAAGGGTAAAATTGTTCCACCATGGGGCATTACAAAATCAGACAATCTTGATGAGATTAAAAAACTTGTAAAATCTTCATCAACAGCAAAGTTCTAGGAGCCACCGAATGAAAAAATTAAAATACGCACTATTTACAGGATGTACAGCGAAACAAAGTACGCCTGAGCAGATGATGTCTACTATGGCAGTTGCTGAGAAACTTGGGATTGAACTTATTGAACTAACGGAAGCTTCATGTTGTGGTGCTTCTCACCTGCAAGATTATGATGATTTTTTATCTTTAGTTTTAAACGCCAGAAACATTGCGTATGCTGAAAAGCATGGTTTAACTATGGTTACTATCTGTAATACTTGTCAATTAAATACAGCGATGACAAAACATCGTTTAGATAACAATGCAAAGTTAAAAGCAAGAGTAAATGAAAAACTAGCAGAAGTTGGTTTAGAATACAAAGGCACATCTTTAGTGACTCACTTTTTATATGCTATTATTGATGATATTGGTCTTGATAAAATTGCAGAGATGGTTGTTACACCACTTAGTCAATTTAATATTGCACCTTTTTACGGATGCCATAATATTCGTCCTTCTGAACTTCAAAATGAGACACACAAAACTCCTGAAAACGCATATAACCCTACTTCACTTGATGATTTAATCATTGCTTGTGGTGGACAAAATGTTGAGTATAAAGAGAAAAATAAATGTTGCGGTTTTCATGCTGAACTTCAAGCACCTCACACAGCAGCAGTATTAACGGGTAATGCTATTGCTGGTGCTATGGATGGCAATGCTGACTGGATGGTAACGCCATGTCCACTTTGCCACCTTAAACTAGATACGCAAACTGCACATGCTTCAAAAGCTATTGGCCGTGAAGTTTCACTTCCAGTTTTACATATGCAACAGATGTTAGGTTTAGCTCTTGGTTGTCCTCAAGAGTCACTAGGTTTAAAACATCACCTTACAAAAGTGGACTTTGTATAGTCTACACATTTCCCGCGTTTAGCGGGAATATTTTCCTACACACCTTACAACAATCACTCAAAAACATCAATATATGGAATTAATATGTCAAACTCAATAGAAATAATATCTTGGAATGTAAATGGAATACGTGCTGTAGCCACCAAAGAAGCACTTAAGTGGATTGATGAAAGACAAACTGATATTTTATGCCTCCAAGAGATAAAAGCTCTTCCTGAGCAGATGCCAGATTCTCTTTTTAAAAAAGAGTATGAAGAACTTCATGTTAATTCTGCAGAGAAAAAAGGTTATAGCGGAACAGCTACTTTTAGCACACTCACAAGTAACTACACTTCTACAGCTAATCATATAGACACAATGAATGAAGGTCGCATTGTGGAAACTCACTATGGAGATATAGTTCTTTTTAATATCTACTTTCCAAATGGTCAAAAAAATGATGAGAGACTAGCTTATAAGATGAAATTTTACGATGACTTCCTCGAACATTGTGAAAAGCTCCGTGAAGATGGAAAATCAATTGTAATATGTGGTGATGTAAATACAGCACACAAAGAAATTGATTTAAAAAATCCAAAAGCAAACTCAAAAACATCAGGTTTTTTACCTATTGAGCGTGAGTGGATAGATAAATTACTTAACCATGGATATATAGATACTTTTAGATATGTAAATGGTGAGGAGATGGACAGATACAGTTGGTGGTCGTACAGATCGAGTGCTAGAGTTAAAAATGTTGGCTGGAGAATAGATTACTTTTTTATTAGTGAAGATTTAGCTGAAAATCTTGAAGATGCGTTTATATTAGATTATATAACAGGTTCAGATCACTGCCCTGTCGGAATTAAACTCGCACTCTAGCTATGATTATTAACAGTTGTTAAAACAACTGCGCCAGAAGCCTGCATACTTAGTGCCTCCGGATATTTTTTATAATGTTCTCTAACACACGAGGCTAATTTTCTCTTAGTTCTCTCATCAATAGGTGTTGGTATCTCATTTGGTAATACATTTAAAAGCGATAATACTAACTCATTTTGAGGTTTTGGTGTCAGTTGCACCCATAAAGCTAAGAGTTCTCGATTAATATGTGATGGAATAGAACCCATAATCCCTACATCATTTTGATCATGAACAAGCAATCCTGATGTCGTTCCTCTATCTAAGGTAAGAACTTGAAAAAAATAAAGAGTATGATATGCCAATTGATCCTCTTTTTCTGCAGAAGTATAAGTAGGATTATTCTTTATGTCCTTTGTTATGATATTTATATATGAGTCTATTATATTTTCACCCATCATTTTTGCAAACGTTTTATCTGTTTGAAAATTATTTGTATTAAAATCCTCAAGATAAAAATGACTCACTCCCCTAGTGCGCTCCAGAACTGGAATATTAAAATATCTATCTCCTTGTAAAGTGCCCTCTACACAATACTTTACTGATGATTTTTTTAGCATTGCATCAAACTGAACTTTATCATCTTCATTTTTTATAGATGGATTTAAATCCGCCATTATTCTCCAGTAGCCATGTCCATCTCTCATCTGTGTCCACGAAATATGCATATGCATTGATGGAACATTTGGATTTTGTGGATGTATAATAGTTGAAATAGCAGTTGCTGAAGATAGTTTTTTATCTTTGTCATCATCATAATGAACTTGAGATACATTCACTGAAGCCCTATTAAAAACTTCTAAATCTCTAGCTTCAAAACGTGATCCACCGCCATTTTTACCAGCATCTCTTGTCCACTTTACTTCTTCAAATTTTTTTGAACTACCAAATATCTCACTAATTTTATTGAGTTTATTTACAAAGTATAATTGAAGTCCTTTGGCTAAAATATCTGCTTCAATAGCTTGAGTAGATTTTGCTTTTATTATCATGAATTCTTTTTTTATTTTGCTTTAGGTCTAAATGCTTTTATCACTTCTTCATTAGTTTGG
>JGI11705J14877_10000788_pt1 | contig 19137 bp, 17 predicted proteins | sample Etolaghawater15m_FD_14877 | JGI IMG/M metagenome (IMG submission 14877)
GAAAAAAACTTGGGTTGAAGTGGAGGCCGCACCCACAATATGATGCGGCCCCCACACCATCAACTAAGCGATGGACGAACCGGACTCAATCCGGTACAGAGCCTCCTGGCGGTACAGGCTCCAGCCTTGGAGCGAGTACCAACCGATAGGCCGGAAACGCATCAACTTGTCAACAACCGGGCCGATAACGACACCCGGCTCAACAGCAGTCGCCTCAGCGAGAGCTTGCTGACCAGCGATGATCGTGCGGTAGTTCTTCGCAGAAGAAGCACCATCAGTTGCACTGTACGCACGCGGAGTCTCCACGAAGTACGCGCCACCCAGAACACCAGTAACCTGGTTCAGGATGTTACCCACATTCGGGTCCGTGTACTTACGGATATCCTCGAACGCCAACGCACCCGTTTCGCCACGCAGATCATGCGCGACCTCAGGGTGAATGTAAGCGGCGTACAGCATACCCTCACGCGGGACAGCGTTCGCGGCACGCAACTTAGCGACAGCCTTACGGATGTCAGCGTTGTCAAGCGTGTCCGACGCGGTTATCCCCGAAGTGGCGGTCTTGCCGCCAGCGTAGATCACGTTCGTGCCACCAATCAGAGTGTTCACAACAACCTGATCGATAGAATCAGCGAGGTTGTAAGCAACTATGTTAGCGACAGCCGGATCAACGTCCGAGAAAGCGAACTCGCCCAGCTTGCGGGTGTTCAGGACAGTGTTGCCGTACTCGTTCAGAGTAACCGACACAGTGTTCACGTCCGAGATCGCAACCGCATCCGGGTCAACAGTCTCAGTGAGAGTGCTGGTCGCAGCGGCGAGATCCTGATAGAGCGAGAACACCACCGAAGAACCCGGCATAGCCTGCTGCACAGGACGCTTATCCGCGAGGTTGCGGAACAACGGCTGTGAACGCAGAGCGAACTCAACGTAACGGTCGTATGCTGCCTGTACAAGACCAGCCATGGCGCTAGTGCTAGTGTAAGCGTTAGCCATAGTAGTGTTTCACCTCCTTAGGTGAATAGTAGTTAATGTTACTTGCGAGGCTAAATAGCCTGCGGCCCCGAAGTGGTACCGAAAAGCAACTTGTTAAGAGCCTCCGGGTTATCAGCGGCATTAATCAAACTAGCCAACTGATCGGGGTCATTACTAAAAGGTTGACCGGAAGATTGCGTTTGCGAAATCCGGTTCAACGCAGCAAGATCAGGGTTCACCTGTCCTTGCTGTTCAGGCTGTTCAGCCTCTTCGGCCTCGATACCGAACACGTCGCCGTATTCAGAGATCCAAGCCTCCACCTCTTCCGAGGTGGTCGCATCCTTCGGGATCAAAGCTGCCACCTTCTCGGGCAGCCCCTTGGACGCGATAACGTCCTTGACGGAGCGTTCACGAAGCGACGATTGCATAGCCTCGAGAGATTCGGCTAGCTCCTTCTTCTCCGCTTGCAATTTCTTGTACGCCTTGCGAAGCTCACGCATCGCGTTAGTGTCGCCTTGCGTATCAATATCGTCGTCGTCCCACTCGTACTCAGACATAGTAACTCCCTTACTATTCATATAGGTGAATCGCTACCCACACAACCCTCTGGGGGAAGGATCATGGCTGTAACTACCGGACTTGTTCACCACCAGGGCCGGCTGGTCTGGTTGGGAGTGGACGTGAGTGGAATCGAACCACTGTTAGACAGAGCCATTCGCCCACCATCGTGGGTAATGAATGGATGCCTCTCACCAAGGCACGCCCTTATTTAGTTATATGCTAGGACCCTCCGAAAGGGAACCAGTCGTGATACCGGAACGGCCAGAGAACCTAGCCCGTTCGCGGGACTGCAGCGTGCGAACCCTGCGGCGAGCTCCCTCGTCAAGGTTCAGGGCCGACAATGCTGACGTTTCCGCGCTAAGGTCACCCTGCTCAATCTCCGCAAGGCGCTGCGTGCTGCGCTGAATATCCGCGATCTCCGTAAGCTGCGGCTCAATTTGTGTGCCCTGGATATCGCGCTCGCCACCGAGGAAAGCACCAATGCGCTCCGACACACCCGCACCGAACTCAAGGCCGGCACGCTCGGCGTAGCCGCCAACGATGGCAGCATTGGCTCGGCGCTGGATTGTCTCACTCGTGTTCTCCGGGTCAAGAACAAACTCAACCATGAGATCCGGCGTAATGTCATAGAACCGCTCAAGCGACTCACGAACCTCCGGCAAGGTGTCAGCAACAACCCTGCGGGCGTCAATAACGCGCTCTTCAACCTCATCAACGGAAAGCGAAAAGTCACCAACAAGTGCAGCGATCTTGTCAATTTCTTGCTGCGAACCAGCTTCCCCGAGGTAAGACTGAAGATTGTTGTCGCGGAAAATCTTGCGATAGCTCGACTCGTAGCGAATGTAGTCGCCTTCAGTTGGAATATCCGTGATGCCTTTTTCTCGCAGAGTAATAAGCCCCTTGAAGCGTTGACGGTACTCGCCAGTATCTCGAAGCTTCTCTACGATAACCTCACCCTGAGTGCCCCACTGTTGGATCAGTGAGTCCACTTGGCCCATCATCCCTTCCATGCCGTACTGGCGAAGGATGTTCCTTAGAAAGGCGCTGGCTGCTGCCCGCTCTGCGGGCGTCGGGCCGGCTGGCTCGGCGGGTGCGGCTTGTTCCGTTTGCGGGGTAAAACCTGGGGCAGTGAACCCTGGGCCGGGTGCGGCGGCTTCAGGTGTGCTGCTGTAAAACTCTTGTGGACGACCACCACCAAAAGGATCAGCGGCAGCGGCATACTGATCGGCAACGGCTTGGACTTTTGCTTGACCGGAACCGCGAATGTTGGCGGCAGCCTGAGCGTAAGCAGCGGCACCAGCAGCATTCCCTCGTGCCGCTTCTTGTTCGGCTAGACGTAGACGCTCAGCAACTCTCTCTGCTTTAGTAGCCATCTAAATCACCGAAGCCCAAACATTCTTAGCAAATCATTACCAACTTTCGCGTAAGTAGCATAGGCGTTATCGGTTTGCTGCCAGCGAGTGTCCTTACGAACCTCACGCTCGTACTCCCACAGCGGCATCACTCGAGGCTTGCCTTCGGCGTCAACATTCTGCATGGCCTTCTGCACCAAAGGATCATCCCAGCCAAGGTTTTCTTCTGGAATCTCCAGCAAGCTAGAAACGCGGGCGCGGTACGGTGAGATAATTGAATCCGGGTCAGTGCCACCACGAATCTGCTCTTCCCAAGCCGGGTAAGCCCCAACCATGTAGGTTTCCCGGATCTCCTGCTTAGCATCATCAATGCTCTGCTGGTTCAAGGTAAGGCGCTGGATATACTGTCTAATAGCATCTTGTGACAGGTTAATGCCATTCTTCCTGGACCAGGTGAGAAGCTCAGTCTCAAACTCGCCGGCACTACCACGCAAGTCTCCCGGCTGACCACCTTGAGCAAGAAAAACACCAAGGTTCAGCTCAAGCTGAACGTCATCGTCGGCCCACTTGTTTCGTGTAGCGTCAAGAGTCAATTCCTCTAGGCGCTCGTCAGGAATCTCGATACCGCGTTGCGCTGCCCAGCGAAGAATCTTAGCTTGGTTGCGGCGAAGGGCAGTGTTAACGTCATCCTGCAGCGCAGGATCTTGCCGAGCAAAATCGAACGCTTCTTGATTAGAGTCTCGAGCCTGGAACCAAGGGTTCTGCGCTCGCTTCTCCTTGAGCCAGTTAGCCGGAGGCATCTGGCCATTGTTGTTGTTGTAGTATTCCAGGATATCGTTGTAATACTGCTGAAGCTCAGGGTAAGCCTCAATCAGATTGGCGACGTAAGAATAGCGCTTATAGAAGTCCCCGAAAGAAACGGGATCAAAACCTTTTTTCTTCTTAGGCTTGTCCTGCTCTCGCCCCTCAACGGTATCAATGTCAACGTCAAAGCCAGCATCAACGCTCACATTAACTCCACTCGTTCAAGAAAGCTTGGCCTTCATCAATGTCAGCCAGTATTGTGTCCATAATCTCGTGATTGAGTTGGTAGCCGGCAAAGTCGGGATTATCCGAAATCAACTGCCGAACAACCTCCTGCCGGTCAACACCGCCGCTATACACCGTCATGCCTGGACCCTGTGGCGTGGTGACTTGAGCCGACTCACCCTCGATCCGATTCAATTCGCTTGTGTACTTGCGAACCTCGTCTGGTGTAAGGTCACGGCCAATCATGTCCCGAGCCGCAGTGTTCAGCAAAGTGTAGGCAGTTGTCTCATTAGAAAGCTGCACCGTGGAACGTGGCCCCGTGTAAGCCGCGGCGCCTCCAGTAGGCCCAAGTTCATCGCCACCTAGACCCAGTGCACCGCTGCCTTTAGACAGCTCGTTTAGAATTGCGTCCGGTGGCTTGACTACGCCCTCTTCGTAAAGGCTAGCTGAGCCTTCAAGGACAAGCTTGTAGGCGTCGGAGATCGTGGCAAGAGAGGTAACCCTAGGCCCAATCAATCCCGCCTTGCGCATCTGATTAACGATTCCACGGTACTTATTCGGGTCCTTCGTGCGAAGCGTCTCAAAGTCCTTCAGGAGGGTGTAGACACTCTTACCGGCGCCTTCACTAACGACTCCACCGGAATAGCCAGAAACACCAGTAGGTCGAGTGTCAGCCTGATAAGGAACATACTCACCATCAGCTGTCTTGACGCCACCACCAAGAGCCGCCAGTAGCCCATCAACGACCGCCTGAGGGTCAGTTCCCGTATCCATTGGTTGATAGCCACTAGGGCACTTGCCGCCAACTGCCGCCCGAGTGTCGCTAGGATCGTTCGGATTAACGCACAGCACTAGGAAACCTCTTCCACAATCAACGGATCAAGTTCTTCAAGTTCACCGTAATTCAAGGTGTCCAGAACCGTGTCAATAAACTTCTTCGCTTGCTCGTTGCCGGCAGCAATATTCTGCAACTTGGTATTCATTTCGTAGAGTAGTTCAGCTTTCGCCTGCTGCTCTATCTTCTTCTGACCAAGCCCAGAAACCGCAGACTTGTAATTCCGGTACACATCAATCGCGGCATCTACGTACTCGAGAGCCTCAGGAACCTCGTACTCCGATTCCCGAATCGAGTCAATAAATATTTCCATCTGTTTGACCGACTCAGCCAAGCGAGTCGGTGTGTAAGCCGTACCCTGCTTGGATCGCAAAGTTTTCCAGTAAGGATTCTGCTTCTCATTAAGCTTGCGCTCTTTAAGCTTCGCGTCATTCAGAAGGTTAATCGCCTTCTTCTGGTCAATGTCACGAGGGTCGAGCAGACTAATTAGCTCGTCGTAGCTCTTCCTGATCTGCGTGTCACGGTACTGACCTTGAACCGCAAACAAAGACTCCAGCTTTTCTGTCGTGGTTTTAGGAATACGCAAACCATAAGTATTGGTAATCAGCTGCCATGCCTGCCAGTCAAACTCACCGTCAGGAGGCGCAAGCCACATAAGAGACTCGGACGCCCCAGGCAGGTTCTCCAGGTTCTTGTATTCATCACTTTGAGTCCACAAGACAAACGCATCCGTAGCCCGGATTCCAGCTAGACCGGCAAGCTTATCTGGCGCAGCTTTGGAACCACTCAAGGTAAACGGAAGTAGGTTATCCCAAGGAGTGTACTTAGTTGGCTGACCAGTGTTCTTGCGAATCTTAGCGGCGTAGTACATGGACACAGCGGATGACCAAGGATCAGGCTCATCCTTATTCAAGTCAAGCAGTTGCCGGAATACAGTGTCAACACTTGAGATACCAAGCTCACGGGCGGCAGGGTTAATCTGACCAGCCTCATAAACCTGTGGCGCGGCGGGCCCAAGGAAGCCAAGAATAAACTTAGTGCCAGCTAAACCGACGCCAACAGTAGAGGCCTGCTTCCAAATGTCGCTCTCCATGAAGCTTTCAATTCCCACGACGCCATCGCCAGCGGTCAACGACTCGGGATCAAGTAGGCCTTCCGCAATCATAATCTTGATTGTGTCGAAAGCTGCTTCTTGGGTGACTGAATCAATCTCATCTTGACTCAACTGCTGTAGCTTAGACACACCAGCCGGCGTAAACGTATCAAGCAATAGCTGAGTGACCGAACCTTGCTGCTCAATGTACGGGCCAACCAGGGCCGACCGTAGGCCAGCAAACTCCTTCAACGGTGGGAAGAAGTCAAACGCAAATGCCGCCGGGAAAGTACCGGGACCAATAAGGGTCGGGACTGCCATCCGAGGATCAGCAGACGGCGTAAGGCCAGTTACCTTGCCGCCGATCTGGAATGGGCTTGCCATGTCCCACACGAAAGGCTTGAGCTCTGGTGAGATAAACGCGGCAAATGACCCGATGGCTTTCTGTACATACTCGTTGCCAGGGTAGTAGAAATACTTTTGCCCATTGTCATCGGTAAATACAAAACCAGTTTGATCTAGCAAGCCATACGTCAAAGCAAGCCGGTAGTAAGACTCGGGTCTTGTGATAGCAAGCCTCTTGGCGCGGCGATAGAAGTCCTCCGTTGCGCGGTAGTAACGCGCCACGTTACGAACTCGCCAAGCAAGCATCGAACGGTTAGCCGGATTGTCCACATATGCCAATGTCATGGCGTAAGCGGAATCGGCTGCAGTCTTGTTGCTCCACTCCGCAGCGATAGCCTTGTCAAACTCGTTGGGTGCATCGCGCCCAGCGGCCTTAGCCATAGCGTTAGCCATAGCTTCGTCCGACTTCTCCAGCTGCTTAACCATGTTAAGGTAGTTGGCGTAAAAGATAGGCTCACGGGAAATGCGAGCGTTCTGCCGGCCAAGGATTCCATAGCCCTTGGTTATAAAACCTTCCCAACCAGTAAGAACCGGCACGGGCTCAGGAGCACTAGGCAGCCGGCCAAAAACATAGCTCGGGCGATCTTTTTCGGGAATCTTGCTAAGATCCTGTACCGAGACACGGTGAGTCTTTTCAGCCTTAGAAAAGTCGTCAAATGGGGTTTGCCCTGGCTTGCGAGGCCTGTACCAGTTGACAATATCTTCGCCATCAATGTTGTCAACAAACATGTTGCGAAGCGACCAGTTAATTTCTCCGCTAGGCTTCTGGAAGTTGCGCAGCACATTCTCGTAGTAACGTGATGCAGCCGCATCAATGTCGCGGCCTTCGGCAAACATAGACCAAGTTTTACGATAGCCCCACTTGCTGTCCTGGCGCACGTAATCGGCAATAGCCTTCTTAGCGGCATCGGGGTTGCCGATGTACTTGATAGCCAACTTGCCGATAGGACCGTCACCGTTAACGGTTGCTTGCAGCTCACGCCACCAGTACCAGACACCGTTAATACGCTCACGAGTTGTGGGATCTATCTGCACTGGACGCAGCGCGCCAAACTCACGACCACTAAGACTGGAGTTAAAGTTAGGGTAAGACTTGAGCATGGCATCAACCTCGCCCGGAGCGAGATCCTCAAGCCTGACTGCATCCTCAACAACATTCGGCAGTCGGCCATTCAGTAGGCTGTTGCCACCCTCAGCAACGTTTTGCACAAGATTCATGCCATGCTGTGAGCCGGCAATCCACTCCAGTGCCTCTTGTTGCCTTGCGGTAATGTTCGTAGGAATGTTTGCGTTCTCGCGGATAAGAGCCTTAGAGAATAGACGGACATAGGCTGATGTGTCACCAGCCTGCCAAGCTATCTGCGCCTTAATGAAATCATCCCTGGTGGCGTTCGGGATGGTAATGGCAGCCAGCCACTCCTGGTTCATGTCATCGCGTAGCTTGCCACCAAGCGTATAGCCGCGACTAAGACGATTAAACAGACCAAGGTTTGTCTTAATAACAAGCTCAAGGGACTTCTCACCAGTTTCGCCAACAACTTCCTCGTACACGAACCGTGGGCGAGCTGAACGCAAAGCGGTACTTGCGCGTCGGCCAGAGTAAAGATCACCAATCCTGCCGCCCGTTAGGACGTAGAATAGCACTTCCTCAATAGCGTTACGCAAAGAAAATCGAGGTCCAAAAAGAGTGGCAAATGACCAACCGTCAACAACCTTGCCGAACCATTCGTTTGCAACACCAAAAACTCGAGTCGAGCCCTTTACCTGCCGAGCCAGCTCATCCATGTCTTGTACGGAAGGAACGCGAACAGACCGAGCAATCTGGTACTGATGGATGGCCTCTTCCATGCCATTCTCATCGCGGCTTGGTGACCAAGTGGTTCGGTTCAGTCCATCGTTAAGGTCATCAGCAACGGTGACAACTGGATCTCCAGGCTGAGACTCCATTGGCCTTTGAGCGTTAAACCTAGCGTCAGCGTCAGCGCGAAGGTCGTCAGCGATACGCAAAGCCGCGTCACCCGAAGGATCATCAAGCGCTTGCCTTGCTGTCCGAACCGAGGCATCCAATTCAACTAGCCGAGCCTCAAGATTCTCAACCGTTGAGAGCTCTATTTCGGCGTAAGAATTGTATTCAGACTCGTCGGCAAGACGAAGATCATCTTTAATTTCATCAAGCTTGCGCGCACGGCCAGCCTGAGTTGCGTTTTCTGCCCACTCGACGTAGTAGCCAAGGGGTTGATTCTTTCCGCGTCGGGCACTTGCTCGAACATTAATACCATAAATCTTGCGAACAAGATCAGCTTGATCTTTTGTAAGCGAGCGCCCTTCGGTTTTAACGATTTGGAATACTTCGTCGTAAGTAAACTCTTGGTCCCGGATTCCCTTAGCTTCATCAATAGAAAGGGTAGGGCGAAGCTTGCGCTTTGCTTCGGGGCGATAGCCAGGAACAGACCGAACGGGATCAAAGAAAGTAAACGAGCTCTCAAGGTCAGCTAGCGAAATAGTTGTATCTACTTCTTTAGAGATGCCATAAGTTTCTTGCATGGCATCCAGAGCTTCGTCATTCTGGCTTGACCGCCGCAAGGTGAAGTTAAATACCTCTAGGCCACCGGAAGGCGTAGTGTTAGGCGCAGTATTCTTGGCATCATCGGGACTGAGTTTGGGCGCAGTAATGCGCTGACCAGCTCGAGTGTTGCCCAGCATGTTCTTGTAGGCGCGACGCAGGTAAGCTTCCGTGAGAAAGCCGTACTCTGTGTAAAGCTCAGCTTCTCTCGGCGTCATAGACACACCAGAAGCCAGCTCAAAGTCACTGGCTACCGGAGTCGGTAGATCCATTTCGTCAATAAGTTGCTGTGCTCGCTGAGTGATATTTGCGTCGCTGTGGCCGGGGAAGATAGCTTCCCGTGTACCATCGTCCAAGGTGCGGAAGCGAGGCAGCTGAGCCAAAGCCTTCTCTGCCTCTAGGATCTCTATCTCGCGGGAATAGATAGCACCAAGCAGGGACTCGCGCTCATCGGCAAGGCGGTAAGCAGTTGTCTGTGCCTCAATCGAGGCATTGGGGTCGTTAAGTAGCCGCTGAGCGTCATCAAATAATCGCATGAACTCTGCGTCAGCATCCTTGAACTCATTTAGAGTTTGAGAAAGCTGCAGGTTCCCCTTGTCGTCAACGACTCGAGGAATGACGCCGTACCGAACGGGTGGCTCAGTGACACCCATAATAGAGCCTGCGCCGGGAAGCAGTTGCTCCTGCTCGCCTTCTGGTGTGGTTGCGCGACGCATCGCTGCGCGCTGCTCACGGTCCTTAGCTAGTCGCTGGCTGGGAATTACCCCATCCTCAATAGCGACAGAGTACGCCTCACCGGACATAGAGCCAGTGACCTGACCATCGCCAGCCCTCGTTGGCGCGCCAGTGGTTCTTGTCATCCAGTCGTCAGTCATGCCACGACTAATAACCACGCCCCTACTTGCCATGCCACTGCGGTAAGTGGCGGCGACCAGGGTGCGACGAGAAGCCGGATTGCCTAGACGGAAAGCGTCGGCAAGGAAAGAGGCCGTCCCGCGATCCATAAACTGCCGAGCGAAACGATAAAACTCCTTAGCGCCATTCGCGTTATCTAAGTTGATAACAAGGCCAGTAGGGATGCTAGAAAACCAGCGACCGGGGCCCTTCTTGTTTCCAGCAAGAAGTTTGCCAACTTGAAGGAACTCTTCATCCATCTTCTGAGCAATTTGTGCCGGCGTTGCGGCCTCATCAAAACTACGCTCAAGAATACGTCGAGCTGCACCGCTAGGCATAACATCGGCAATAACACTGTTGACCATGTTCTGACGAAGCAAGCCGATGGGCCCACGGCGAGGGATCATCAACGCTCGAGTTTCCGTGGCTGCAGCCACAGATTGAGCAAACAGCGGTCGCTCGGAAAGGAAAGTTTCGATAGCTGCCAGATCGGCTGCCTCTACGACGCCTTCTTGCGCTGCCTTTGTGCCAACCTTTCCTTGCATAACAAGGAAGGCTTCATTGGTATCATCAATGTAATTAGCGACAGTTTCAAGATCAAACTTGCCTTCCGCGTTGCGCTTATGCGCCGGGTTGGTGCGGAAAGACTCAATCAGCTGCTCAGGCATTTCCCGATATTGGCGAGACATGCGACGACGGTGATTAGCCACTCGGTCTTTGGCCCGAGCTAGCTGTGCCGGCGAGTCAGCATTACGAACAGCGGTTTCAAGATCCTCAAGTCTGTTAAGATCCTTAGCAAACCTATCAAAATACCGGCTGGCTGAAGTGTTAACGTCAAAGCCAAGAAGTGACTTCTTGCTGAGAACATCCCGAGCTAGTAGTGGATTGCCAAACTCATCAACTGCACCGGGGCGAAGCTTACCTAAGCTCCACTTTGCAGCAAGGCCCGCCCGCATGGGAATCGGAACAAGGTTAATGGGGTCAGTAAGGATGCGGTACCCAAAATTGGAGATACTCATGCTATTAGAGAACCACTCGTCCCCACGGGAAGGGTCGTACTCTAGATCTGGGTTAGCTCCACCAGATGCTTGCGCCGCATAGTTACTAAGCTCAACTGACTGGACCTGCCGGATAAGCTTATTGATTCGCTCAGCATCAGGTCCGAAGGAAAACTGAAGGCTAGTGAAGAAAGATGCCACATCCTCGGACATGCGATCTTCGCGTTCATTCCACGCGGTACTAACAGGGTTTTCTTCCTGAAGTGACTGGCGACGAACGATATCTTTGGCTAACTCAATTTCTAGTGGAGTGTACAACCCGCGATTAGGGTCGCCCTCGAGTTGCTTCAGATAATTTTCGTTAAAGTTTCCCGGCTCAGTTTTTGCCTTCGCCTCTTCGTAACCTCCGGGGTCAACCATGATTGAGGCAGCAAGTGAACCTAAGTTCAACCTACTCTCAGGCCTGTCCCTCTGAAACTCAGCTACGGCAACGGACTCATCAAAAAACTTGTCGCCGGGGACCATAAGATAGCCCAATGCGGTGCTAGCCTTATCACCCAGCCACTCGAGAGACTTGTCAAGAAAGTTCTGATCCTTAGCGGCGGGCTCCACGTACTCCCGAACAGCGTCCTCAACGAGAGAACCAAAGATGCTAGCCATAACCGGATTGCCAGTGCTAGGATCTGAGATAGTCTTAGCGATATTACTCGCCAGCTCTAGGTTGCCACTGTTAACGTGGCGAGCGTAAGCATTGGCAGCCGACTCAGCCTGACCCCACATGATGAGGTTGTTGATATCGTCGTCAGATAGTTTTTGCCCGTAGCTCTTCTCAAACTCCTGGCGAAGCTCACTGAGGTACGGGTAGTCCGAAAGTTCCCTGCTGCTGCGGGGCCGGCGCTCATCCTGAAAGCGAGTCAGTAGCTCATTAGCGTAAGCAACACGAGCATCCGCATACGACAGACTCGGCTTAGCGAATATTGAGGAATCCGAGGGTACCGAGGCGTCGTAAACAAAACCGGGGCGACGGCCTGGGTAGACCTCGCGCAGGTACTCTTCAGATTGCGGGCGCAAGCGATCAACGGCACTAGGTAATCCACGCCCGCCACCAGCGGGCGCTAAGCCGCGAGCAACTTCAGTTCGCGTGTCACCTTTATCAATCCGCTCAGCTTGACGAATAATCTGGCGGTAAGTTTCGCCAACATCAATAGCAGCGGCCTGCTCGCGCCTTTCCATTTGCTGGAGGCTGTAATCCTCCTGCTGACGCAAGTTAACAGGCTCGTCACTACCCTGTTGGAGATCACTTCGAGTCAAGTGATCCGGGTCTTTAGCCAATTTACATAGACCTTAGGTAGTTAACAATAGAACCCAAACGACCGGAAGTATCGTAAGGGGCAATCTTTGACAGAGTGTCAACAACGGTTGGCCGGCGTGAAGAACGCATTTGCATTTGGCGTTCCGATTCACTAACCGTCCGACCGGGACCAAAAGCAGCACCAGCCGTAACCGGCTCATTTGGTCGCTGAGTAGGTGCCATAAGAGGCGTAGTCATGGGTCCACGCCCTGAGCGCCCACCACGGCGCGGGCGATTAGCCGTTGACTGGTCCACTGCAGAGGTGGCGCGCAGTGGTGCCGAGGATTGGATATCGTTATAATCCTGGTTCTCGCCATACGCCATGCCACTCATACGATTAGTTGTCTGCTGTGGCCCACCGTCCGTGCGGCGGGACAAGCGACCGGGGCCCGAAACCGAAGCTGGGTTTCGAGGCTGTTGGTATCCTCCAACTTCAGCCATCTTCATCCTCCACAAAGACCACTCGAGGGTCAACTAATTCACTGTCAGGAACCGGACCGAACTCATCCTCATCATCCTGCTCACCAAGCAAACCGTACTCAAACAGTCGCGTAAGCGACTCGTCAAGCAGTTTACTCATTCGACCAATCATGTCGTCTGCCACATCGGGCGAGTACGACACTCCTTGCGCTACTACGGCAAGATGCAAGTCAAGGTAGGCAACATGAACACTCATATCCCTTGCTGGAATCCTCATTCTGTTGCCCTCTCCCTTGAACCTACTTGTTACCTTTGCCTTTGGTGCCCTTAGTGTGCATACCGAACTTGATCTTGTCGGCGTGATCTGGCTTGCTGCCCGGTGCACCAACCATCGGAGGTGCGGTGTGCGGCTTGCCGTGTGTGCCTTTGTTTGGCTGAGGCATTATTATCTCCTACCACTTAGTTTTGTCGGCCCAATAAGCCGCTGACATTTTTCCCTTTTTGATATTTTTAGCGTGACGCGCCTTGAAAGACGCTTGACGTTTCGTGGGCTTCTTATCACCCGTCACGCCCTGCTGCCCAAACCGAATCGTCTTAACCTGATCGCCTTCCTTAGCGACCACGACATGAGACTTCTTCGGGTGATTGGGTGTGCGCTTCGGCTTGTTGTAGCCAGACACCCCCACACGTTCTAGGCGAGGATCTTTCTTAGCAGGCATGAGTTAGCGTTTGCCGTACTTGATGTTGTATCGAAGCGTTGAACCCTTATTGTTTTCCTGAGCCGCACGCTTCGTAATACGCTTAGCCGCAGCAGCACCACTCTTTGCCTTTGCCGCATTTGCTTTTGCTTCCGCTGCCGGAACTGCACGCTGGCGAGCCTTGTATGCTGCTTGCGCTGCTCGATCTTCTCGCAAAGTTTTTCCGTATTCGCTCGCACTCATCGTCTTAGGCTTAGAAGTCTTTGGCTTAGTTTTCGCACTGGACTTGTTTTTTGATGCAAACTTTGCAATCGTCATTGCGGCCCGAGCAACAGCCACGGGAATGTTGCCCACACCGGCCTCAGTGATTTTCCCTGGCCTGGAGTACGCTTGAGTCTTTTTTTGATTTGCCCGCGCCTGTGGTGTTCGCTTTGCGTACTGACGCTTCTTCGCCGCCTTGCTTTGATTGGGGGGTTCACCCTTTTTGCGTGCTGCCATTTTACTTCTTCTTCGTCCGATACATGGAACGCTTTGGGCCTTCAGCGCCACGCGCCCGAGCAGCAGCCTTGCTTCCAGCGCTACCGGGTCGAACGTTCTGCTTAGTTGTACCTTTTTCGGTACGACGACTCGTAACGCGACCCTTTTTGTCACGGAAAGTAGTAGTACTTGTTGATGCTGAGTAATACTTTCCACGACTACGAGCCTTCGCTCGCTGAGCCGCAGTCACTTTCTGAGAGCGCTTTGGCCCTTCTGCACCCTTTTTCATGTTTGGCATTACTTTTTCCTCTTTCTTTTAACTGCTGCGTTATCTACAAGGTTCGGGTACGGTCTACCCGCTTTCTTAGCGCGAGCCTTAGCAGCAGCTTTCTGAGCAGCCGTCAACGGCTTCGACTTCTTCTTAGGATTCGGCTTATCCCAAAACGCTTTCTGAGCAGCTTTCTTTGCACCGGCCATTTTTGCCTTCGCTAAAGGTTGACGAGTATTAATCCTCTTTGCCATACTTGCGTCCCATCGGCATAGCCAGTTCGGAAACCGTAGTCTTCACATTCGGCATAACAGTAGAGTTCTCAGGATGATTACCGTCGCCACCCATCTTCTGAGTCGGGTCCATCCAGCAGCCACAAGAAACGCACATAATAATCCTTATACGGGTAGACGACGAGTTACACCAGCGGAGAGGTTGGGTTCGCCGCCAGAACCAAGGGAAGCCATGAGTGTTTGTAGGTCAGGCCTACCACCAGCACCCATGCCGGCCTGCCCCGGAGCCACACCAGGCATCAAACCTGTTGCCTCATTCACTCCAGGCAGGCCACCGCCAGGGGGAGCCCCACCAGGGGCGCCGACCATCCCTGCGGCTTCCTCACCTGTGGGCTCAACCCCTGGCGGGGCCATTTGTTCCTCAGGCATGAAAGCTTCCGATACAATCTCTTCGATTGATCTGCCACGCTGGCGCCCAAGGATAATCTCGGAAAGACGCGACAGCACCTCACCGGGGTCCTGCCCGTTCTGCGCGAGAGCCGGAATAGCTTGCGCATATCCGGCGACCGCCTGCTTCAAGGCGTCACGCATTTCCTCAATGTCAATCATTTGCTCTTCCTCGGTCGGGTCGAGAGCAAAAGGCATTTGGCGACGCAAGAAGTCTCGAGAAATCAAGCGGTCACCGCGAGCTTGCAAACCGAACACGAGAGCACGGTTCGGGTCTAGGCCCGCCATCAAGCCATACTGAACATCAACAGTATGGTCACCCTTGATATCGCGGCTCGGGCGATACTTGATCTCGTATGGCGTACCGTCAGCGTTACCGCGAATAGTCTTGGTTTCCTCGGTAAACAAAGTCTCGTCCACCTGGAAACACAACATAACCATGTCGCGCAAGCTGCGCGCGAACATGGCTTGCCCTGTGCGGATCTGAGTATCAAACCCGGACATGAGAGCCTGCACGCCTCGGCCCGTAACTACACTTGAGTCTATTTCGCCTGTGCGAGCGTTAGGGTAACGTGAACCCTGACGTAACTCCTGATCCAAAACACCCTGCTGCGTGAAGGCTGCCGTTGGTACCTCAATAGGCACGCGGCGCACACGTTCACCGTTCGCAGTTCGGATCACACTGTCCGGGCCGAGAGCGAGCTCTTGGGCATCTGGCGGTAAGACGATGGGTGCTTGTACGCTCTTCTGCGCTGCCTCAAGGCTTAATAGTGCGAAACGAGCTTTAGCGACCTGCACTGCAAGAACATCGTCAAACTGCCCGTGTGAATCATCATCAACACCAGGTCGTTGAGTCCACACAACCATGCACTCGCCAACCGGATTCTTCACCGATTCGAGCACAATATCTGCGCGATCATTCGCCAGATACATCATATCAACGTGCTTATCGTGGTAGCGAACAACCTCAACAAGGTCGTTGCCTGACCCCGGCTTCCCTAGCTGAGACTCGAAGTCCGGGTACATGGCGATAAGCTCATCGCGGGTCTTGTAGAAAGTAAAGAAAGCTGCCTGGATGTTGCCCCAACGGTCAAACACGGGGTACGATCCGATGGAATCCATGAACTTGATACGCGGCATACGCGACGTAGTATCAACTTCCACCATCGCCGGCACAAAACCGTAAGTAAAGTACCGATCCGAAGCAGTGTACATCTGCTTCTGCAGATCAGAGAAGTCAAGATAACCGTTAACGATCTTTGTGCGCTTGTCAGCGAACTCTCGAGCGGAGTCCGAAGTCATCTTCGATGAAGAACAGTTGAATGACGGTAGCGGCGCCAGCACCTCAGAAAGGTCACGGGCAGCCACATCCACCATGTTCGCCACGATGCCCTTATCGAAAGGACCTTCAGGGAACAACTGTGGGTACACGTCACGCATACGACCCTGCCGCACAGCAAGAACATCCTGCATACGCTGGTCGCGGTCTGCGAAACGAGTCTTGGTGCGGCGAAACAGGTCTTTAATCTGCGAGAAAGACGAGCCACTATGGGCAGCAACAGTGTCACCAAACATAACACTTGCCCTATTCACGTCAGACAAGTTACCTCCTACGCCCCAAGGGGCGTCCAAGCCCTCTGAGCTTCCATGTCGATAAGATCAACGACGTGTTGGTTTTTCTTATCCCACGGCGTCAAGAACGGATTATTGTAATGAGAGCGCGTGTAGTTAGCCATCATCATCACACGGTCACGGCACGCCAACTCAGCGAACCATAAAGCCATAACAATGTCAGTCTTGCCGGCGCCCTTTTTCATATCTGGCGCCCAAGTCACCAACTGCTCCACGAGAGCTTTCGACGCCTCACTGTTGTGAGTGGCGGGAAGCTCAATAAGCTGGTTGCCTTCCTCATACTGAGCAAATAAAGCGGTCATGGATGCCACACCAAAGTCAGCATCATGCTTATTCTGGCCCGTGTAGTGCGGTTTGATTACCGTACCGCGAGCTGAACAATACTGATTCACTTCCCGGTCATGCACGAGGAAGCCCTGAAAGCCATTCTTCTCAATACGCCACTCGGAAATACCGTACTTATCCGTCAACTCAATAATCATTGAGCGCATTTCGTCCGGCTTCACGTTAGCTTTATTGAAAATCTCCAGCACGTAACGCTTCTGACTACGCGGATCAAGCCCCACAACCACCGATGAAGTGTAGCCGGAGGTGGCAGGGTCCAAGCCAGCTACAATAATCAACCCATCCATGCCACCAGGGCGACAACCAGGCATACCTTTCGGTATCTTACCGGGGTATCTCGAACCGTTAATCGCAGCTTTCACGGCCTCCGGGGTGAAGATAGCTTCACTGGACACCTGTTCCTGCATGTACACCATAGCCCAGGTGCGCGGCTGCATACGGCTACGCTTCTTAGCTAATCGCGTACCATCCCACTTTGGGAAAAAACCATTCTCATCCGGCTCTGCTCCACGATCTCCAGCCTCCGGGATGTTACTTTTCGGCCACAGGGTAACCCAATCCTGGGGCTTATCTGAAAACTCCAGCACCGCAGGCATCGCCAAATACGACCACGGGGACACCTCATCCGGGTACCGCTTCGGGTCACGAAGCTCCAAATACAGGTCCCGCGTAGCCAACCGCGTACCCACCACCAGCAAAGTACCGGAAGCGGAAATACGGGAAATCACTTCAGACTGAATCCACTCAATCTGCTTCTCATACTCGTGCGCGTTCGTTAAATCCACACAGTCATCGAGGATAATCAAGTCAGCACGGGCACCATAAATATGCCCACGCACACCCAAAGCCTGCACAGTAGGGTCCTTCTCACCGGAATCCCGGATCTCCCCCGACACATAAATCTTATCCTGGCTCCACGACTCAGCCCCATCAGCATAACCACCAGGAGGCCCATACTTCACATGAAACTCAGAATACGCTGAGTGCGTCAAGCGGGTCTTAATACCGTACAGGAACTTCTTAGCCATCTCGGCGGTCTTAGAAACCACCATCACCCGGATATTCGGGTCCTTCGCAATCCGGTACGTCACATAATTCATCGTGATCGTCGTGGACTTCGCGTGCTCCGGCGGCACATTCACCATCACCAGATCTTGCTCGGCACGATCCAACACCATCGCCGGATGTGTCCAACGGGGCTCACGCCCCTCAATCATGTCCACCACATTCAACATGTGATCGAACACCTTGGCACCCAAATACTTCTCCGAAAAATCCTCGAAGCTCAGAAACTCATCCGGGTTCGGGTTCTCGTGCGACTCAATCCGCTCCTGCCGGATACGGTCAACCGCCGCCCGGAAGTCCGGGTCATTACGCCGATACGACTCATACGACTGCATCGAACGGCCAGCGATCTCACACGCCTTCGCCACCGTATGACCAGCATAAATCTGCTCAAGAATGATCCGCTTAGTCTCATCCACAGGCCGAGAACGCCGAAGCGCACCCTTCTGCTGAGCACTAAAAGCAGAATGCTTCTTACCCCTACCAGCCACACAACCCTCCCAGGCAAAACTAAGGGCCTTCACGAAGGCACAAGTAGGGGTACATTAAACCCAGCCAGCAGGGCCCCTCAAGGGCCCGCCAGCCCAGCTAGCACCGCCCCCAAGGCGGTACCAAAACCAGCAGCAAGCGCCGACCCCTAAAAGGTCGGCAGCTAGCAAGCGGGGAACTTCGTTCCCCACTATATATAGTGCTCAAAAAACAGCCCCCACCGGACGTAGTTTACCAAACTGTTACAAAACTGTCCTATTTTGTCCTAGTTTACAGTACCCCTATGCTAGAATCACAGGTAGACTTGTGGTAACACATAGAAACGCGCGCAAGCAACGCCCGGGTCGCCCGCGCGCGCGCCTGCGCGCACGTCTGCGCCTGCGCTGGGCAGCTTGCCTAGCCTGCCTGCCTGCCTGCCGGGGCTGATGCCTGCCGCCTGCCGGCGCCTGCAAGCCTGCACGCATACACGCGGGCCCCCTTGATGGCCGAAAGCCGCTATATACGCGAGGGAAGGCTAGCGCCTGGCACCTTGCAGCCTGGCACCGTGGACAGTGTGACGCTTGCAGCTTGCCGGGTGCTCGAGCTTGCAGGGCTCGAGCGCGATCAAGCTACCGCCGAGGGTTTATAACGGTTTGGTAACGACTCGGCCTAGGTACTTCCATGCTGCCGGAATCTGCGTACCGTGGTACCTAGCAGCCCTCGAGGCTGAACCCCACACGAGAGGATCGACCCATGAGTGACATCGACACCCCCCGCGAAATGGTCACCCAATACCGCCTAACCCTTGACGACTTGCGCACGATTCAGGAAGTTATGACAGGGCTAGCCGACCACCACCGCCGCATGGAGCAGCGCCTTGAGCGCTCGCAGCAGCTCACCGACACGGGCCGCACCGCAGCCCTACACCGTAACCGCGAAGCGGTCACCCGCTACGAACGGATAGCCGCCCGCGCTGGGCGCGAGGTCCTCGAGCTTGATGGCGAGCTCTAACCTAGTCGAAACCGGGCCCC
>JGI11705J14877_10000789_pt1 | contig 19135 bp, 26 predicted proteins | sample Etolaghawater15m_FD_14877 | JGI IMG/M metagenome (IMG submission 14877)
CGGAGCGCGGGTGTCGATCGGAGGAACGGGCGCGTTCCAGATTCCAGGAGAGGCGGTGGTCGCCCAGCCATACGACCCGAACAAGCCGCTGATCCTGTCGTGGGACTTCAACGTCGAGTACTGTGCAGTCAGCGGATGGCAAGAGATCGGCCTGGCCGAAACGGCTCACCCAATTGTGGCGTGCGTGAGGTCCTGGCAATTAAGCGAACCGACGGTGTACGACAGCGCGCGTAGGCTGGTCCAGGAGTTGCGATCTCACCGGGGTCTTTGTATTTTAATTGGGGACGCCAGCGGGTCTAACAGGACGGCGATTTCGACAGATTCTATGTGGAAGGGCGTCCGCGACATCTTCTATGATTCATACGGTGCAATGCTCCGGTTCCAAGTCCCAGATTCAAATCCGCTCGTGAAGGACACGGTTCAATGCGTCAATTGGGCGCTGGGCAAGGGGCTCGTGTTCTTTGACCGGGATGAGAAGCACGTGGTCCGGTCTCTAAACGCGGCCAAGCTGGACAAATACGGAGACCTGGACAAGACACAGGATTATAAGGCCGAGGCGGTCCGCACGCACGACGCAGACACGGCCAGATATGCGTTGTGGTACTTTTTCTCGCGCCATTATCCGGGCTCGAAGAACCACTATTTTATTGTATAAGACGTTTCACGTGAAACAAAACACAGACCGATCATGGGATTGTTAGGGTCCATAGGCGACATTCTGAAAAAAGCCCTCCCGTCGCGGGCCTATCGAGCCATGATCGCGGGCAGAGGCTGGGAAGACTATAACCGCTGGGACAAGAGACGTCTGATCGAGCAAGGATACGAACGCAACGCCGCGTTCTATCGGGCGGTTAATCTAATAGCACAGACCGTAGCGTCTATGCCGATCCAGGTGGAGTACGACAGCGGCGGTCGACGTTTGAGCTCAGCCGACCATCCGGTGCTCGATATGCTGGATCGCGACGAGGGACGAGAGGAGCTAGTAGAGGCCCTCATGTCATATTGGCTCGTAACAGGCGAAGCGTACGCCCAGATCATCGAATCCACGGGCAACGGGCGGCCGCTGGGGCTGGTCGTGCTACCATCACAGAACATCAACCCAGTCCTGGGCACGCCCACACAGCCGATCGCGGGTTACTTATACAGAGACAACACGGAGATCGAGTTCGCGACCGAAGAGGTCATATATTGGCGATTCCAGGATCTGCGCCAGTACTTCCACGGGATCAGTCCGGGCGTGGCGCTGGGTGAGCTACTCGACCTAAACAACGCCGCGATCACGTGGAACAAGAACATCGCCCTCGGGGGTGGAGTGCCGAGTCTGGCGGTCAAGGCACCGGGTATAACACAGGAGGAGGCGGAGCGGCTCAAGGACTCGTGGCAGAATCAATCCGGGGCGACTCACAGTCACCGGTTGAAGGTCGTTTCGGAGAACATCACATTCGAGAAGCTGGCGGTGAACCCGAACGACGCAGAGTGGAGCAACGCGATCATGCAGTCCATGCGCTCCATTTTTATGGCTCTCGGGGTCTCGTCCGAGCTCATGAACGACGCGTCGAACAAGACCTATTCCAACTATCAGGAGGCCAGGAAGGCCCTCTACCTCGAGACTTGTATCCCGCTCGCGCGGCGCTTCTACGCCAAGTTGTCACGACGCCTCAGTCGTTATTATCTTGATAAACCGAAGATCTTGGTAGACGTCGACGCCATCGACGTGATCCAGGAAGACCGGGCGTTGAGAGTCAAGCGACTCGTCGATGCCGTGGACTCGGGGATCATCACGCCTAACGAGGCGAGGGATGAGCTCGGATACACCAGGTCGGAGGACGCAACCGCAGACGCACTCGCTCGTTCGTTCGAGGCCTCACGCCTAGACCAGGAGGCTTTCGTTGATTCGGGCGGAGGCGCACAAGAGATCGATGATCTAATCGAGAAATAAAATGCCATACGAAGTCATCAATGAAAGTTGCCAGACCGCCGACGGTCGCCAGGGCGGCGCAATGATCTATAAGATCAACGAGGACGGCAGTCGCGACCAGGTGGCTTGCCATATGGATGAGCAGTCGGCACACACCGCAGTATCGATCATGGAAGAGGCCGAAGGACTCAAGCAAGAGGACACGCACACGATGTCGGAAGAGACCATGGTCCATTTCTTCGACCGCGAGGGCGGGACAGAGGGAATCGGGATCATTGAACACGTCGACCCGGATCAGAGCGTCTATCACGTACGCATATATGCCGAGACGGAGACCGAGTATGTAGCGACGGACGACGTGTTGGTGCTTCCTTTCGAGGACGTACACGACTATATGACGTACGCGATGTCGAAGATCGACGAGGACGTCGAGCTCCTGGAGGATGAGGACGAAGTGGAGATCGAGGAGGTGGCCGCCGTTCACGGCGAGGAGGACGAGGAGAAAGAGGAGGACGAAGACGAGATGAAGGCCATCGAAGACGTGGATCTAAAACCGACGGAGGAGATGGCGGAGGAGGCCAGAATCGGCCTGGAAATGCGGGACGAGCACGGACGCGGTGGTACGGAGGTCGGCGTTGCAAGAGCACGCGACATCATGAATCGGCGCAATCTGTCACCGGACACGATAGGACGCATGGTCTCGTACTTCGCACGACACGAACAAGACCTACAAGCCGAGGGCGCGAGTCCTGGCGACGACGGATATCCGTCAGCGGGTCTCATTGCATGGAAATTGTGGGGCGGTGATCCGGGGATGGAATGGGCGAACCGCAAATACGACGAGCTAGAGGCCGAACGGAGCAAGATGGACGACCGCGCAAAGGAGGAGGAGATGAAGGCCGAGCCAGACGAGCTCGTTGTTGGCGATTTCGTGCGATGGGAGTCCGCTGGCGGTGAAGCTTACGGGAGGATCGAAGAGATCATGGCGAGTGGAACCCTCGAGGTACCGGACACGGATTTCACGCTCGAGGCGTCCGAGGACAACCCAGCCGCTCTGATCGAGGTATACGAGCGAGCCGAGGGCGGATGGACCGCCAGCGGCGTGATGGTTGGACACAGGTTCGACGCTCTGACCAAGACGGACGACCTCGAAACGGTGGACGCGCCCAAGAGCCGGATCATGGCAAAAGTCAAGGAGCTCGACATCGAGATCGATGAGGACGCCAAGACAGGATATATCGAGGGCTACGCCTCGACCTACGGCAACACAGACCTCGGCGGGGACGTCGTGGAGAAGGGCGCGTTCAAGCAGACGCTCAACCACAAGGAGGGTATTGTCCCGTTGTTGCTTGATCACGGATACAACAGCAGAGACGTCGCTGGGGTAGCCCGGTTGGAGGATCGAGACAAGGGCCTATATATGAAGGCGGAAATGCCGCTCGACGTTCCGGAGGTCCAGGCCGCCTATAATCGGATCAAGTTCTTGATGGACCGGGGAGTCAAGATGGGTCTATCGATCGGATACGACACGGTCAAGTCGGAGCCCGGTCCGGACGGGACTCGACGCTTGAAAGAGCTGGCACTACATGAAGTATCGATCACGCCGTTTCCAATGAACACGGAGGCGATGATCACGGCGGCCAAGAACCGCAAATCGAATTTGGAGCGCAAACGCCGAGCCTGGCAGACGCCGGCGAGGAAAAAGACGGCTCCAGCACCAAACGACGCGCCAAAAGGCAGTCCAGATCTGCGAGACGCGCTGGTCGCACTCGACAGAGACCTCAAACAATTAATAGACGCTCTAACTTACTAAGAGGACAGACAATGTCAAACATCAAAGTGGTCGACAGCATTCGATCCTCGATGGACGGCTTGAAGCAAGCGGTCCTAACCGGGAACAAGGAGGCCGAGGCCAAATGGCAGAAGCGATTCGACGAGCTCGAATTCCAAGTGAAGCGAGTCGCAACTGTCGAACCCAAAACGACTCGAGGCGAAGAGGCCAAGACCTTTGGCCAGGCTGTACGCCTATTCGGGAAGGGCGGGATCGCCGCCGTCAACGCGAAGATGGAAGGAGTCAAGGTAACCAGCAATACGCCGGACCGCCAGAAATCGACGCTCGTACGTTACGACATCGAGAGCGCGGGCGCTCTTCTCATGCCTTATGAGATGTCGTCCGACATCAACAAGCAGATCGTTGAGATCAGCCCGGTCATGCAAGTGGCCAAAGTGGTCAACACGTCCGCGCCATCCTATCGCCAGGCACAGCGCAATACGTCGCTGTCGGCCAGCTGGTTCGGCGAGGCGTCCACGCTACCAAAGACCAACGACACGTTTGGATTCGAGGAGATCCCGGTCCACGACCTGGGAGCACGCGTGGCATTCTCTATCCAGCAAGAGCAGGACAGCGCGTTCGACATCGAGAACGAGATCACGACGTCAATTCGTGAGCAGTTCGAGAAAGCGCTGGGAACGGCGTTCATCAACGGCGACGGAGTCAACAAGCCTAAGGGGATCGTGGGCAACGTGACCTCCTATACGGCCGGTGGATTGGCTCTAACCACGGATATGTTGATTCGACTCACCCAGCAGATCAAGACGCATTATCAGCGGAATGGTTCATGGATGGTCAACCGTCTAACGATGGCGTATATCCGATCTCTGGTGCTCAGCTCGACCAACGGTCTCGAGTACACGTGGGAGCCTAACTTCCAGGCTGGCATGCCATCACGACTCCTCGGGGCTCCGGTCTATGAAGCACCGGATCTCGTCGGTCTTGTGTCGGGCAACTTCGTGAGCGGTCAAGCACCGGTGCTCTACGGCGACTTCAACTATGGATACCTCATACCTCGACACACGGATTTCTACATGATCCGAGATCCATACACCGAGGGAGCGGCGTTCGTTACCAACCTGTACGCCATGACGCGTGTGGGTGGTGCTGTCGTGCGTAGCGAGGCGATCGCTCAACTTACGATGGGATCCTAAACCAAAAGGTGAAAAACAATGGCTTCATTTGATTTCGGGCAGATCACGTCCTACGCCGTAGCGATAACGCCACGATCTGGCACGTTCGCCGCTAACATCAACTCGGTAGCTGTCGATACGGCAGATTTCGAGGGAGTGGCGGTGGTCACGTCGATCGGAGATTCGAATATCGGCACGGATAACGACGTCACGCTGTCTTTCTACGAGTCGGACGACAACACACGCGCAAATGCCACAGCGGTGGCCGCCGCGCGGGTGGTCTATAATCCGACCCTAAACAGCACAAACACGGCGTTCTGGGCGTCCGTCGTTCCGGAGAAGCGATATCTATTCGCTGAATTCGTACCGGCGGCGGCCGTAGCGGCCAACGTCGCCGTAACGGCGGCCCTTGGTTACGCCAAGACTGTCCCGACGACCTCCTAAGGGACATTTCCTTTGCCTTTCCTCGCACGCGATCCTTCGGGGGGCCTTGCATAGGGGGCCACTCGTTGGAGTGCGGGGAAGGGCAAACGGAAGGGCAAGGAGACACATAAGAAGCAACGCGACGTGATGAAAGACCAACCGATAGAATTCAAGAAGGACACGACGCTCGCATTCGACGGCGTCACGGCCAAGGAATATAAGGCGGGAGAAGCGTACCAGCCAGGCCACGCACACGAGCGGTTGTTATTTAAGCGGGCCCTGGAAAACGGCACCGCGATCGTCGCTGGCACCAAACCAGCGGCGACCAAGTCAAACAAGGTCAGAACGCCGAGGAGCAAGAAATGACGGTCACTTTCGACAAGCCATGGTATTGGCAAGAGACCAACACGCTCGCCCGGTCTTACCAGGCCAAGGTCGAGTATACGTCACAGAGCCCAGCAGAGGAGGCTTATTTTATAGTCATGACGAACGCCGGATACGCGGTGGAGGTACAGGCCGATGATCAACTCGACCAAGACGACCTCGGGTAGTCCTTTTCAGTACCGGGAGCACACCAGCCTCACGGGCGTGTGGACCGCACAGAATTTTCCAGTCGACACCGTCGTCACGATCCCGAACGTCGATTGGGCGATCACCCTGGCAGACGCGAAGTCGTTCCTACGGGTCAGCGGGAACATCGACGACAACTACATCGAGACGCTCATTGAAGCGGTCTCCAACCAGATCGAGGAGTATATCGGGCGTGACACATACGAGCGGACCAGGCAGAGCCAATGGGATCGTTTCGGACAGTATGTCTCGCTTCCATATGGACCGCATGGCGACGTGACCTCGGTCCAATCGATCACTTATGACAACGTGGTCACGGATCTCGTCGCTGGGACGGACTACTACGTCCAGGGACTTCAATTTAAGTCTATCATGGTGGACAACCCGAGCGACGGGCAGTTTCTGCGGGTGACTTATGAGAGCGGGTACCAGCCGGGGTCGTGCCCGCCAGCGATCAGAGGAGCGATCTTGCAGGAGATCTCCTTGCAGTACAAGAACCGACAGTCAACCGGACAGCCGAGCCGGGTCAGCGTCAACGGTCTAAGTATCGAGGCTCGACACTTGCTCCAATCGTACATGAAGTATGTCATCTGAAAGCCTGGCGATCCAATTCACGAAGTCGATGGAGAACCGGACGCGGCTCATCCCAGCCGCCGCCGCGCCCACGGCCGAACTGATCGCGGACCGCATGAAGGAGCAGTCACTCGAAGGACGAGCGTTCGGGAACGACCGATACGACGACGAGTACGTAGAGCGCTACGCGAGGCGACGACAGAGGCGGGGGCTGTCTACCTACCCGGTCGAAATGCGTGCAGGCAAGAAGAGGATCGAAAAGACCAGGATCGAGTTCACCGCCGGAACAGGAGCGACGATACGGTTTGACGATCCCGAGATGGCCGTCGTGTTCAGATATCATCAAGAGGGAATTACCTACTCAAAAGCCGGGTTTCGCCAGAGGTCTCTTTTTCCAGCGAGCGCAGAAAGCATAGACGAGTCTCTACGCCGCACGATCAAGGAGCTCGTGTTTGAGACCATGACGAAATAGTGTTTCACGTGAAACAGCACGCACGAGGGTCGACACATGGGGTCTAGCCGCGACATCATAGAATCAACGCTTGACAGTTTGGCGGTCTACTTGCAGGACAACACGATCATCTATGAGAGATATCGGCAGTCGGTAGCGGAGATAGAACAGCGGGAGGACATCCCGCGAGCCCGAGTCGCTCTATATGAGCAATCGGAGATAGTAGACGTCCGGGTGGACGACGAGAAGGCCAACCTATCCCGGGCCAGGTACGGCATGGATATCTCGGTCGTACGTGCCTACACCAACGACGACGCCAGCCAGGGCGAGCTACCACTTGCAGACATACGCGACGCTGTCGTAGATTGGGCCAGGTCGCTGAATGCGTCGACGATCACGGGCCAGCGTATCTACACGTTCGGATATGACGGCAACACGGGAATCACCCGCACCGCCCGATACGTTACCATGACCCTCGCATTCACCGCTATTCGAGATTTACACTCAACGCAAAGCTAACCATGGCAATCGGGAAAACCCTCGTTTTTACGGGACTCAACATCGCACCAGCCGGGACGGCCGCTCTTGGAGCATCCGCGAACTCGTTCGCGCTACACTTGACGGAGTCGGCGGAGGTCACTCTTACGCCCGTCACAGATGTAGTCGAGGACAATCAGACGCTGGTTTCCGCGTACGACGTCTCGTTCGCTGTCAACTGCTACAACGTATCGCTGATCGACGACGCTGTCGTTTACAAGGACGCGTCCACGTCTCCCCAAAAGGGCAACATTGCCTTCCTGGGAACGACCGGCGCACAGAACGTCGTTATAGATGGCGTGATCATCAATGGGACCAAGGTTTTTGATGGAAACCGAACGGCGGTCCGCCTAACGGGGACCAAGCGCACGACAAACGTCGACCTAGGGATCACGCTCGCCTAACCAAACAAGAGGGGGCTGATGCTTAACCTACTATCGAACGTCGCGATCCTCGACGTCACCAACACGACGCCGACGGTCGTGTTCTTAGATAACGTGATGGAGGGCGTAGATGGGGCGGCGGTCTTCGGTCTGACTCGCGAGACGGCGACAGTCCAAATCGAGGACAACCAGACCTATCAGTACGCCACGACAGACACGCTGGACATCCGCGTACTCAAAACGGATGATGCCAACGTCGCGGTATTGAAATCGATCGTCGAGAACCAGCGGCCGGTCCAAATCGCGGGAATCTCGCCGAACGGGGTGCTCACATGGATGGACGCGTCGCTGTTATCGTACACGGAGCAGTTGGACGTCCTACAAGTTAATCCGATCCGGGCGACGATCACTTCGCCCAGCGGCTACCCGGACAGCACGACCGCCAACGCGGCGGTTCCTGTCTACGCTGGCGACAATGCGCTCATGTCGCACGATGTGACGACCGGAAACGCGGCCCTTCTTAATGGATACAGATCGACGGGCGGCCTAACGTTGACGCAGTCCGGGGGCAATCAAACAGCAGTCGCGACGTCCGGCGCGTCGGTTCGTCTCGAATCGTGGTATATTCCGTTTCCATGGCAGGGCGTGGAGGTCACGGCCAGCTACGACGTATCGGCCCTGGGTGAGGACCCAGCGACGGTTGGATCAGTACAGATAGGTATAGAATATCTCGACAGTACGGGATATGGAGCTGGCGTAGCGACAGGAACGATAGTTAGCAACTACGTGTCGGTATCAACTCTTGGATCGCCACCATTTCGAGCGGTCACGCGCAACATAAGCCCGGTAAACAACAGCCTACGATATGTGGTGCTCACGACCAGGTTACAGACGCCTACGGCCGGGGACGGTCTTACATTCTCCGAACCGATGATATCCGTCGGCGGGAGGACCGCATTCACCATATAAAACCCAAACCCGAACAGATCCTATGCAGACTATGTTCGAGAAGACGGTGCTCGTAAACGGGAAGTCGTTCCGTCTGCGACCCTACACAGAGAAGCGTCTCGCCGAACTCGAAACGATCAACAAGGAGATCCGCGAGTACGTACAGGAGAACATGGGTAAACGGTTCGACGAGATCGACCCGAAACGCAAGGCCGATTGGTATATGCGCAAGGCCCAGGTATTGTGGCATAGCGACGTGTTCCCAGGCATTGACTTTTTCCGGGACGCCGACTTTGAGGTCAGCTTGCTCCAAGAGTCAGAGTCTTTTTTCGTGAGTCAGCGTCTCTATCTTTAAAACGGGCCGCGCTGGCCTGGAACCGGTCCTTCGCGTTTATTTCGGGCGGCCAAGGAGACCCGAATCGCCAAGCATGGATCGACTACATCACGCCATATCGTTACTACTCGTTGGTATTGGCGGGTTTCGACCCGGTGGTCGCCGATCGTATTTTTGATCAGCCAGCACACGTAATCGCCGAGGCGTACGTCTCGAAGCTGGCGGCAGAGTACGTTAAGCCAAAAAAGGGGCTCCATGGCACAAGCAGATGAGCTGATCTATACCGTCAAGTTCGAGGTCGACGGGGCCAGCTACCAGTCGATAGCACAGGCGATCCGGGACATCGGGCAGAGCATGGGCCAGGTTACCCAGGGCGGCGAGATCGTCCAGACCATGGAGCAGGTCGCCCAGGCCACGGAGGACGCGGCCCGGGCGTCGCAGGATTTGGCACAAGAGACCGAGCGGTCCATGGCTTCGACCATGGCGTTCGACAAGGCGGCGCTGGCGTCGACCAAGTCGCTGGCCGATCTAACCAGGCAGATTCAGGCCAACAAGAAGGAGATCAAGGAGAGACGGGATCTTGCGAAGGAGACGGGCGAGATAGACCAGCAGTCGGCGGAGCGTATCGAGGCGCTCCTGGTGCAGAACAAGGAGCTCGGCCGCGAATACAACAGGCAACAGCGAGAGGTCAGCATACTAAATTCTGAGCTCTTTGAAACAGCCAACACGTACAGGGAGCTCGAGGAGCAGAACCGGGCCTTGGCTCTAACGATGAAACAGATTCCGCTGGACGATACGAGCGGTCAGTTACAGGCGTTACAGAAGCAGTATGACTCGAACAATCAGAAGCTAAAAGACTTTGACGCCTCGCTCGGCAACCACCAGCGAAACGTGGGTAACTACGGGAGCGTGTGGGAGGAGGTAGGCGGGACGTTCAAGAAAACGATTGGGGGGATGAATCCTCTCCTCGGCTCGCTTGTCAGCGGGCTCGGAGCAAGCACCGCCGGCGTGCAAGGGCTAAAGACGGCGCTCATCACAAGCGGTATCGGTGCGCTGGTCGTCGCGATAGGTACGGCATTTGCGACGCTCACGTCTGCGATGAATGAGTTCCAGCCGGTGATCGACGCCGTGAACAGGATCACATCCCAGCTGTCGGCCGGATTTAGCAGTCTCGCGCATAACGCGGCCGTCTTTTTTGGCATCTTAGATGAGGAATACGTCTCGATAACCAACAACATAAAAGCCGCCGGGGAGCTCTCGGATGCCCAGGTCAGATTGGAGCAGGCGGAGATCGCGCTGATCAAAACAAGAGCCGATCTGCGCGCGCAGTCGGCGCAGGCGAGGCTGGAGGCGCAGGACGAGACGAAGACCGTACAGGATCGTCAGAGGGCGCTGGAGCAAGCCATACGAGCCGAGGAGCAGTTGGGTCAACAGCAAGAGGCGGTGGCTGAAATGCGCTATCTCCTCTTGCAGGAAGAGAACAAGCTCACGCACTCCAACAGAGAGGCCACTCGTGCAGAGAACGAGGCGTATGCGGAATACATACGTACTCAGGAGGAGGCGGCCATGCGAATGAGGGAGTTATATGGAACCCGCAAGACGTTGGCGGACATGGCGGCCCGAGAGATCGCCGAAACGCTCTCATTGGCAGACGTACTGGCCCGAATACGCGGTGAACAACTCACCACGGAGGCGGAGCGGGAGGCCCAGCGCTTGGAGGAGATAGGGAAGTTCGTCGAGGCGGCCGACATACGACTCGCCCAGCGCAGGTTACAGATCCAACAGCAGTATATCGATGAGGGCTTGTCGGCGGAGGAGGCTGGTATCGCGGCGTCCGAGGCGTTGAGAGTCCAGGCCATGCACGAACGCGAGGACGCGTACGCGGCGGAGGCACAATTCGCATTTGATCTGGCCGCCGCCCAGGTCGAGGCGCGGATGTATTCCGCACAGCTCATTACACAGATCGCCAACCAGCTATTTGGGGACAACAAGGCGATAGCAATCGCGGCGGCCACAGTCGAGACTTATACGAACGCGGCGATTACGTACGCGTCTGTCATGGCGACCACATTGGGCAACGTAGCCCTCGCCAAGCTGGCGGCGGCGACGGTCATCGCTGGTGGTCTGGCGACGATCAAGAAGATAATTGGTACGGAGCCTGGCGACTCACCCGACAAGGGCGCTCCTGGCGGCGCGGGCGGTGGAGGTTCATCCCAGCAGAGGACATTCACAGGGATCAAGTTCGTCCAGGACGACGACGACATCGTGGGAGCCCAGCGTATCTTGGCGGGAAGCGTCGGCGCAAGGTCTGGACCACAGGATCGCGACGTGTACGTGAGCGCAACCGTCGACCAGCGGGGCGTGGCGGTCGCCGTACGTGAAGGCGAGAAACAGATCCAATCACAGCAGTTCAGCTACTCGTAACATATGGAGCGACAGATCACCTCTTGCGGCCTATCGGTCAGCACGAACAATGGAACGGTCGAGACCTTCTTCCAGGGATACAACACGGCGGCCGACACGCTGGCTCCGAAAGCGGTCAAGCTACACGTGGGAGAGTTCGGGTGGACGCCCTATTTCTACACCGGGTCGGCCTACGACGAGACCCTGTCCGGCAGACGCCGATCTCAGCACGGCGGATATCGACTCGAAGGCTCTCTAACGTGGTCCAGGCTACTCAACACGACGAACCTCCTGGAGATCGTCAACCAAGCACCAACCGGGAAAGAGCTCACGGCGTTCTCGCTCCAAACAGCGAGCGCACACACTCTCAATACGAACATCGTCGTCAACTATGTGCCCTTCAACGACGCCTATAATGGAATGAAGGTACAGATCGGGGCGTTTGCCCGGAACATCACGGACTCGTATTCTGCAAACGCGACGATCATCGTCGACGCGGCCACGACGATAGGGTCGGGCCAGCCGGTCACAGTCACGACCAGGTCCAATATGCGGCCGATCCTTAGGTTCTATCCGAACGTGGACGTACCAACCACGAACTACGAGATCGTCTTGGATGACGTGGCCTGGCGAGCCGCTATCGACAGTACTATCGTGAACAACCCGATCACGATCGGCTTCTCGGGCGTCGAGGTCTCCAACGTCGTCCCAACGTATTTCACATTTTAGGTAGTTCAATGTTGATCTACACAAACACGGCGGCGATCGCGTCCGGGGATATCTACTTNTCGTTCGAGACACAGGGAACGGCGAGTCCTGGAGCCAACGTCGACATCCTGGACATATCATCCCTACGATATATGTTCGACTTATATGGGTCATCATCGCTGATAGATGTGGTCTCGGCCATGCCAGGCGCGATGACGCTCACGGTCGAGGACGAGCTGTCGAATCTCGGTACATTGTACGACGCGTTGTCTAACGAGATCGGTACCTACTCGGTCGCGGCCACAAACTCGGGGCTCCTACCGGTCGCAAACGTTACGATGTATCTGCGCGAGAGAGGATCTGCGACGTTCACGCCCACGAGGTTCGTGCTTGATTGGCCCGGCGTATCATACGACGAGAGAAATAAACACCTGGCGCTCCAGCTCGATCCATATATAACCAGTCAAAACACGCACACTTGCTTCGTACAGAACATCGCCGCAAGCAAAAAGATGAACTTCCACTACGAAGGCGGAACCGGAGGCGGAGGATCGATAGCCACGGCGGCGTTGACGGGCGATTTCATACAGGCCGTGGTCTCGAATCTCGAGGCGGGTGCCACGACCCTCTTTGAGCCCTACTACCTCGACACGGCGTTCGGCAATGTCGGCACGCAGAACACGACACAACCCGTATACGGGACCTCGCCGCCGACCGAACCGCTTGACGGAAACGTCATGCCGCTGGTGGTAGACCCAGCCGAGTTGAGCAGCAGTTACCTCGGAACGGACGACGCGAACACGTTCGCAAACGCGACCAACCAACGAGCGTTCGACGTGGTCGGAGCCCTCGCCGCTCTTGACGGGTCGATCTTCGGGACGGCCTTCGGGGTCAACTTTTGGACACACCGCAACCGCAACACGAACAACACGACGATAAGTGCCGACGCGGTGGAGGATATCAAGTTTACTATCGTGCCCAAAACCGTACGGTCGGTGAATCTAACAATACAGAACACTCCGTCGTTAACGTACACGTCAAACAGTCTACCGTATTTCGGCGACATAGGATCGGGCGGGGTCACGCCCGGGCTACCAGTCAACGTAATCGAGGCGGGATTCCCGTACAGCGAACAGCGGGTCGACATCGGGTTCGCCCAGGCTTTTCCCGTACTGAACCGGGCAGAGTATAACACCACGTACGGAGACGCGAATTTCTACGCCGACCCTGGAACGTGGGGAGCGCAGACCATCGCGGCCACTCCGAATATGCAGTACCTCGACGTCGAGGGGATCAACCTGTCGGGGTCGATGGAGGCGTATAAAACAGCAACCGGGGCGGACAGCGCACGGATCGACCAAACGCGTGTGGAGGTCACGATACACGGGATCGACAAGGTCCGGCCCTATCAGACTATCAAATTCGATTCAACGCTCGCGAGATTCTCGGGTAGGCATTATCGGCCGAGCCAGATCGAATATGATCTAAAAAACGACAAGATCGTCCTCACCGCCTACGAAATCCCATAAACCTATGCAACAAAACAAGATCAAGAAAGACGTCATGGTCGGCTTCCCATGCTACGACAACAAGTCGGAAGTCGGCATTTTACAAGAATTGCTGGGAGCGGTCAACGACCCCATGTGCCCGGTGGCGACCGTACAGTACTATAACGGCGATAGTCTCATCCCGAGGGCCCGCAACAAGATCGCCCAGATGTTCCTCGACAGCGAGTTCGAGTACTTGATGTTCGTAGATAGCGACATCGTCTTCAACCGGCACATGATCACCAGGTTGCGACAGCATGATAAGGGCATAGTCGGAGGCGTCTACTTGAAAAAGAAGCTTCCCTACTCGCCAGTCATGAATCACGCCCTGGCCGACGAGGGCGAGCTATCTGTCATGCGGGAGATCGGGACCGGGTTCATGATGATCCGGCGCGATGTACTCGGGGCGATCGCGGCGCGGTGGCCCGAGCACCACTACGCGTACGACGACGACGAGGTCGGTGGCAAGGAGAAGCAAGGATACGATTGGTTCCGGGTCGGCGTGAGAAACGGGCGGTATCTGTCGGAGGACTACTTTTTCTGTCAACTGGCTGGCGATCTCGGGATCAAGACCTACCTCGACAAGTCGATAATCACACAGCACATAGGCCGCATGGCCTATCCAACCTCCGACAATCTGATTATAGAGACGGCCACGGATTTGCTGAACCGCTGGCGGGATGGTGCGCCCGTTCCGACCGACAAGGTCCAGGCGCTACGCGAGGCGGCCGATAGCAAGCTCCGATCGGGTGGACACGGGGAGGCGCAGTCCTTCCCCACGCCCTCGGTCGTCGAGATTCCGACCGATCTCGAAACGAAGAAACCATAAACCGTTGGATTCCGTTGCGTTTTCTTTTGTCTTCTTTTGCACGTGGGCTTTCGCCGCTGTGCTAGGCCCGGTGAGCAGTCTTGCGTGCGAGGGAAGTCAAAGGAGACCCCAAGGAGACGTCTTTTCATCACCTCGATCCTAGCGGCTTCAAGAATGAACCCCACAAGTCATGAAGACAGCATTCGACCGAGCCCTCGCGGCTACCCTTAAGCACGAGGGAGGCTACGTCAACGACCCACACGACGCGGGCGGGGCTACAAATCACGGAATCACAGAGAGAGTCGCCCGGTCGCACGGATATGCGGGCGATATGCGAGATCTGACCGTCGCCACGGCGGCGGCGATCTACAAGTCGGACTACTGGGACGAGTTGAACCTGGACGCGATCGCCAGGACAGACGAACAACTGGCGGCCGAGCTATTCGATACGGCCGTAAATTGTGGCGCGTTCCGTTCCGGGCGGTGGTTTCAGATGTCGCTCAATATCCTAACAGGATCAAACGCGCTGGAGGAGGACGGAGTCATTGGCAATCGCACGCTGACCGCCTATAAGTCCTTGTCGTCCGGGGACCGTCTTCGTATTTTGCTCATGTGTAGAACGTTTCAAGGAGCACATTATCTGAATCTGGCCCACCAGCGGCCGACACAGAGGCGGTTCATTAGGGGATGGTTGAAGAGAGTATAATGGACACATCGGCTATGATCTCGCTACTCAACGCGCTGTTGATGTTGGCGGTGGGAATCCTCATCAAGTCGACCCGCGACAAGTTGCAAGCGCTGGAATCGAAGAACGGCGACCAGGACGACCGGTTGACATCACTCGAGAGGAGGACCGACGTAATGGAGGAGAGGGCGCGGCGCATGGACCGGATCGACGCCGATATGAAGGATGTCATCTCGAGGCTGGATGAAATAAAGGAGTTCATCGCCCGGTTCGGTCCTACCATCCAGACCATCGAACAGATGATTCACCGGGGTGATCTGAGAAGATGAAGCTGGGACTCTTTCGGACGATCTTTGATTCACTCGGTGAGATCGTAGCGGGTCTCGACGAGCTGGTCACGTCGGACGAGGAGCGAGACAAGATCCGGGCGGAGATGGAATCGGTGCGACTCGACCTCGCGGCGCGAGTCCTGGAAATGGAGGCCGAGCTGGTTCAGCGAAGAGCGTCCATAATCGAAGCGGAGGCCAAGGGCGAGAGCTGGATTCAGAGATCCTGGCGTCCCGTGACCATGCTCACATTTTTGGTGCTTGTGGTCATGCACCATCTCGGGTTATTGGAGATCGCAATTACCCAGGATATGTGGGATCTCTTGCAAGTCGGAATCGGCGGTTATGTTATCAGTCGCGGTATAGAGAAGACAGCACCGGCGATCGTACGAACGCTACAGCAGGACCCTCGCGAATCGCAACAAGACAGACCATGAACTGGCGCGTCGAGCAGTTGCACCTATCTGTACACCGGGTCAAGAGTCACCAGCCGACAAAGGCCAGCGTTTTCTCCTTGCTGGTTCTCTCCGACGTCCATTTCGACAGTCCGGAGTGCGACCGGCGTCTTCTCACAAAGCACATGGACCAGGCACGCGAGAAGGGCGCGATGGTCGTAATACTTGGAGATTGGTTCGATTCTATGAGGTCCACGGGCGATCGACGCATGACGCACGGAGCCCGACCCGAGCACGACCGGCTCGATTATCTGGACGCGCTGGTCGACGACAGCGTCTCCTTCCTCGATCCTTATAGGGATTGTATAGGCGTGATCACTCAGGGCAATCACGAGTCGGCCATGAAGCGACACCACAACACCGATCTCACGCGCAGATTGGCGGACCGGCTGGGAGTGGCGCACGGTCCATACAGAGGTTGGCTGTTGGTCTCGATCGCGAAGGGCAAGAACGGTGAACACTCCTATACGCGCAAGATCTACTACGACCACGGGAGTGGAGGATCTGCACCGGTGACTCGCGGCGTTATCAAGACGAACCGACGAGCGGTCATGGTCCCGGACGCCGACATTGTGATCAGCGGCCACATCCACGAACGCTGGACGGTCGAGATCCCACGTATTCGACTCACGGCACGCAATCTACGACCCAGCCAGGATCGACAGCTCCACATATCGAGCGGAACATATAAACGCGAGGATCTCACGGAGGGATGGGCGGCCGAGAAGGGATTTGGACCAGCGGCCCTGGGCGGCGTGTGGATAGATATGTGCTGGGCGGAGGGAAGGTCCGGAAGGACGGAGGGTCTCACGGTCAAGGCATACAACGCATAGTGCTGCTCCTGTGAAGCGTTTGTGAAGAATATTGTGCCATATAATCCGGAATGCTTATCTTTCTATCAGAACGGGGACACGCCCCACCACTTACCACCTAAACGGTAGAAACAATGATCCACATCGTAGACGAAGCACCAAGAGCCATCACCACCGCCGAATGCAAAGCCCTAGTGTCAAGATGGCTAAGAGGATGGTACAGCGAAGAGCAGATCGCTGAGTGCACAAGCGCAGTCGAGGCAGAGTTAGACAGCGTCCTATCGAAAGCTCCTCAATGGCGCAAGGCTGACTACGTGGTCGCATTGATGAACGTGTCACAACGAGTCACCAAGAAGTACATGAAGGAAAACGCTCCTGAATTTGACGAGCCCTTCAGCTTTAAGCGGTGGTAATTGCTCGCCCGGGCCAGCACCACCATCTCACCACCTAAACGGACAACATAATGAGAATCTCATACACATGGATCAACTGCTTCCAATTAGCGACTCTGATCGCCGCCCTCAAGATCGAGGCCGAGACAGGATTGAAGGTAAGCAGACAACCTCTCCTTTCGAACGCCCGCGAGCTCTACGGGATCAAGGCCCGAACAAAAAAGGACGCCATCCCGCAATTACAGGCCATATACGACGAGTACATGGCGCAAGTCGAGAGCCGCGAATCATAAATCACCGCCCGCCCTCCGGGGCGGGCACCATTCCCACTCAACAACCAGGATAATACAATGGAAATTTATTTTACCGACTATATGGAGTTTTCGGTCGAGGCAATGCGACGTTTGATCAACTCATGCTCTCCTGTATGGAAGGCCCAGAATGCCCACTCGGCCGATCGATACGCGTCCTGGGCGGCCCAGGCTGGGAACGACAAGGCCAAGGCATTTTGGTCGGCGGTCTCCGCCGGAGCGCACGAGGCGGTCAGCCAATGTGATCCCAGGGAGAAAGACCCGGTCAAATCCACTATCGAGTAAGCTTCTGTGAAGCGTTTGTGAAGGATATTGTGCGATACCTATCGTCGTTCGTATCTTTTCAATAGAAACGGGGATTGACCCCACCATCACCACCAGACCCACGAGGTACGCCATGAGACAGACNGAAGCAGCAACCGACGCCGATTTCGCAGCATGGCGCAANGCCGCCGAGGCTTGCACCAACGAGCAGTTACTGCACATCATCCGNGATTGTCGCGAAGCGGCCGACGCCATGCGGACCCACAATCCCGTGAAAGAGGGATTCTANGAGGATCAGGCATGGACTTTCGCCGACGTATACCGGGAGCGGACGCGGACCAGATTGTAATTCCAGGCCCGCCCTCCGGGGCGGGCACCATAGGGACATCAACCCACCACCACCATCTAAACGGACAATACAATGGCAGATTTCTACTTTTTCAAGAACCGCGACCGACACGTCGTCAAAGTCGCCGCCGAGATCAAGAAGCTATGGACCCGAGTAGGCGAGGGCGACAAGGAGCTCTACTTCCTAATGTCTAAGAACAAGGAGTACGTTACCTTGATATGGCGTCGGCCTGGGTCGGACGTAGTGGAGCCCGTTCCGAATCTCTTGTGCTCGTCCTTGCATTTTAAGCAGATAGAGAACGACGACCCATTCTTGCGAACCCGTCCTTTGGACGATATGACCGGCGATTTCAAGAACGCTGGCGTGGGATGGGCCTGGAGACAGGACAAGGAGATCGGCCTTTTGCCAGCCGGATCTTGCAGAGCGGAGACGGCCATGATGATTCGTTTGTGAAGCGTTTGTGAAGAGTATTGTGCTACATGGGTTTTGATTCGTATCTTTTAATCAGCAACGGGGACACGCCCCACCACCGATCCACCTAAACGGACACCACAATGAATTTTACGAAGGAAGAAGCGCTCAAAGACCTCCACACACTCCGACTCGCAGTATGCAATATGCTCGACTATGGAGTCAACGAGGAGCTCGAGACCGAATTAGAGTTGGCTCTCGAGGACGTATACGACGGGATATATGCAATTGATACTCGCTCCGAGGAAGTACTGACCCGTGAAGAGAGACTTATGGTCCATTGCATTGTCCAGCGGGCACACGACGTTTTAAGCTAACAATTCTAGGCCCGCCCTCCGGGGCGGGCACCACCGCCACCACCTAAACCCATGAGGATGATATGATTTTAGGTAAGATGCCCACGACCTATTCGGTCTATGTTACGGAAGGCAAAGGCTACTATCCGGTAGACGGCCAACTGGTCGACTGTTTCATTTTCGACATGGACGAGGCCATAGCGACGG